>Ga0302140_10002230_pt1 | contig 25244 bp, 13 predicted proteins | sample I_Bog_E1_1_FD_202095 | JGI IMG/M metagenome (GOLD analysis project Ga0302140, IMG submission 202095) | Peat permafrost microbial communities from Stordalen Mire near Abisko, Sweden - I_Bog_E1_1 | ecosystem: Environmental > Terrestrial > Soil > Wetlands > Peat | place: Sweden: Abisko, Stordalen... | reverse complement strand
CGTATTGTCGGCGTAGTTCGCCACCAGCAGGTCCAGATGACCGTCTCCGTTCGGGTCTCCCAGGCTCATCGACTGGGGAGAGTTGCCAACCGTGGCATTTGCGGAGATATTGAAGTCTCCGGTCCCGGTTCCGGTCAGCAACGTGACATTGTTATCGGTATTAAGTACAGCGAGATCGGGAATGCCGTCCTCGTTGAAGTCGCCACTCACGATGGCGATCGCCGGCGCTCCGGTGTCCGAACTCGACGCCGGCAGGTAGGAGCCGCTGGCGCTGGCGAGGAATACCGATATACTGCCGTCTGCATTACCGACAGCGATATCGGGGATACCATCGCGGTTGAAGTCCGCGATCGCGACTCCGTATGGCGAAACTCCGGCCGTGAGCGTCGTGGCCGTAGTGAACGAACCGTTGCCTTGTCCGAGAAGCACAGTGGCGGTGTAGGCAGTGGGATTGGTCACGACCAGATCCCAGTGACCGTCAGAGTTGAGGTCCGCCGATGCGATGCCTTGCGCGCTTGAACCCGCCGAGAACGCCTTCTGAGCCGTGAAGGATCCCGACCCGTTGCCTAACAGGATTGTGACCATGCCGTTACTGGTCGCCACTGCCAGATCCGGCTTGCCGTCTTCATTGAAGTCCCCTGCTGCGACGCCAGTAATACTTCCAGCACTGATACTTATCGTTGAGGTCAGGACCACATGTCCGGAGTTTGCATTGATATAGGTGAGTACTTGGTTGTCCTTTGTGTCGAGAACGATCACGTCGGGGTAGTGGTCATTGTTCACATCGATAGCCAGTACCGTGGAAGGCGTGTTTACCTTTGTAGCCGTAAACGGCCCAAGGACGAAGTTCGACGTGTTCAACGGATTGGTGAACGCAACAGATCCCTGGTTGTTGGACACGAGGCCCGTCGGCTTCGCATTGGCGACCGTGATCATGCCCGAAGACTCAGCCGTCACCAAGCCCGACGGAACGGTGGCCTGAAGGGCCGTAGCGCCACTGCTGTTGGTCACCAGCTGTGTCGCGAGCGCTGTTCCGTTCATGCTGACGACCGAACTGGAATCGAACCCTGCTCCGGGAACTAACAGGGTGAAGCCGCTCTGCGCTGTTGCCGGAGCAACAGCCGATGGAATGATGGGCTCAACAAACGGCACCGGGTTGGGGACTCCATTGCCGGATAAAGGAACAGTGATTGTGGTCTGCGCCGTTCCGCTTCCAATAACGTAGACGACTGACAGTGTGGCGGAAAATGCCCCAAGCGCCGACGGTTTAAAGCTCACACCGAGGCCGCAGGACGATCCCGCCGCAATCACTTCGCTCTTCGCGCAGACATTCGTTTCGCTCACTAGCGAGAAGGCCGAGTAAATCGCGTACGATGAGCCGCCAATGCTAATCCCCTTGAGCGTGATCGGCGAATTGCCAGTATTAAACAAGGATACAGTTTGAACAGGACTGACAATTCCCTGAACCTGATTCTTGAAGTTAAAGCTCGACGGCGCAACATAAACAGCTGTCGAGGACGCCAGGACATTAATCGATGTGGTAGCAGTGGCGGTGTTGTAGTCGTTTGTGTCTGCTGGGGTGAAGGACACAGAAAGGCTCTGGTTGTTTCCTGTCGGCAAGATTGTGCCAGGCTGCGGGCTATAAACATACGATCCTGCCACTGACGCAGTCGCATTGAGTTGGGCGGAGGTCAACGGCACGCCCGCAACGATCGCCGAAGGACTTGCCCAGCTCACGGTTGGTGTGGCTTTTGTTACGGTGATTGCGCCTGTCGCCGTGCCGGCCGCGAATCCGCTGTTTTGAACCGGGTAAGCCGCGACAAGCTGATGCACGCCCGCCGTCAGGCCGGTGAGTTGGAAGACCGCCGCTCCATTCGTGAGCGACTGGCTGATCGGCGCGAATGAATCTACGGTGAGTGTTACCAACCCTGTCGGTGTGCCGAACTGAGAGGTAATTGAAACGGTTGCAGTCGCGACTCCGCCGAAGACGATCGACGGCCCTGGTGTCACCGCAATCTGTGATGGATGACCGGTGGCCCCGTTATCCGTAAGGGATGCCGACTGCGTGTTTGAAGAGATCAGGCTGGCATTATCAGTGATGACGAGGCTCGCACTCTCCGGCAGCATGCTGGATGCCGTCATAACGACGCTGACGCTGCAGGATGCGCCTGGAAGGAATGTTGCCGGCAAGGTTCCGCAGGTGTTTGTCTGGCTGAAGTCGGCAGAACTCGTGTTTTGACCTGGTGTGATCGCGATTGCGGAAATGGTGAGAGGCATCGAACCGGAATTTGATATCGTCACGCTTTGGGGGCTTGACGGGACCCCTTCCTGGGGCGTGCCGAAGTTCATGCTTGAAGGAGAGAAAGCGGCGTTTGCAGCCTGAAAATACGTGTAAACCGCATTCGAACTGGTTGAGGAAAGGGCAATATCCTCGCGACCGTCATAATTCATGTCGACGACGGATAGTGAAGTTGGCGGACCCGTTGTTGTGATGGAAGGTTCTGCAACAAAGCTACCGCTCCCAGATCCGAGTAAGACCGTCAGCGATGACGCAGTCTGGTTCGCTACTGCAAGGTCGAGGTGTCCGTCCCCATTGAAGTCTCCAACCCCAATCGATTGCGTGCCGGCGCTTAGCGGAATCGTGGGAGCCGAGGTGAAAGTCCCGTTGCCGACGCCAATAAGAACGGTCAAGGTCCCGTTGCTGCCGGTAATGGCGAGATCGGGAATTCCGTCTTCGTTGAAGTCTCCGGTTGCAATCGCGGTCGCGCTCGATCCAATTGATGGAGATGCAGCCGCTGTATAAGTTCCACTCGAATTGCCCACATAGACGGAAATAGTTCCGTCCGAGTTGCTCACGGCTATATCCGGGAAGCCGTCACCATTGAAGTCAGCGATGACCAGGCCCGTGGGACCTTGGCCAGTGGAGAACTGAGTACCGGATGTAAAGGTGCCCGTTCCTGTTCCCCAGAGGACCTCCACAGTATTGGTATTGGAGTTAATTACAGCCAAATCGGCGTGACCATCCAAGTTGAGATCCGCGACGGCGACGAAGAGTGCCGCGGAACCGGAAGAAAAGCTCGGCAGGGGAGTGAAGGTGCCCGTTCCATTGCTCGTCAGGATCGTAATGTTGCCGTTCGATCCCGCGACAACCCAGTCGGTCTTTCCGTCTTCGTTGAAGTCCCCACTTGCAATCGAAACCGGATTGGCCCCGACCGGCTCTAAACTGGCATAGAAGTAGGTTCCATTTCCCGTTCCATAATAGAGACGCACAGTGCCATCCGCTTGATCGAGAACCGCAAGATCTTCAAGCCCCGACGAATCGAATTGGCCGACGGCCATTTGTCCGGGAGTGTTGATCGACGATAGAGAAGCGCTCGCAGACGGCGCAAAGAACGCTCCCGGCGTGGGGTCGGTGATGGGCAGAAACACAGTCTGCGCTAGACCTCCACGGGTGCTTTCAGGATTGAAAACCTTCAAGAGTAGTGTGCTTGCACCCCCGATGAGGCCGGCCGGAACGACAGTCGACAGCGAAGTGCTGCCAGTGACCGAAGTGGACAGGGTTTTCCCATTGAATTTGACGGCCGTAGTCGGAACAAACCCGGTTCCTGTCAGGTTCAGTGTGAAGCCACCAGCCGCAGTCGCGGGAGTCACTGCTGCGGGCAGGATCGGATTTACGAATGGCACCGGATTCGCGTTCACATTGATGGTGGTGGATATGGATGCAGTGGTGTAATCTACCGAATCCCTGGGAATGAACGTGGCAGTGAGTACCTGATTGTTGCCGACGCCGAGTATTGTTCCGGCTGGAGGCTGATAGGTAAAGGTGCCCTGAATTGAAGCAGTGGCATTCAATTGGTTCGGACCAAGCGGATCCGCGGTCGGAATCGGCGCGGGCTGTGCCCACTGCAGAACAGGAGTAATCGGGAGAACTGACAAAACACCTGTCGCGCTGCTCGCCGTATAGGAACCCTGAGCAGGATAGTTCAGCACGAACGAATTATTGCCCACAGGGAGTCCAGTAACATTGAAGGTTGCCGACCCATTTACAAGCGTCTGAGTAACAGGAGCATTTCTATCCACCGTAAGAGTCAGAATGCCGGTGGGAGTTCCGTACGATCCGGTTAACGTCGCGACCAGCTGAGCGACCGTCCCGAGCACCGAAGGTGCAGTAGTGAAGGCAATTTGGGGAGCGGGATTCGGCGTGACATCGATGGTGGTGGATATGGTCGCAGTTGTGAAATCCACCGAATCTGTGGGAGTGAAGGTAGCCTTGAGCACTTGATTATTGCCGATGCCGAGTGTTGTTCCGGCTGGGGGCTGATAGGTAAAAGTGCCCGGTGTTGAAGCAGTGGCATCCAACTGGTTCGGGCCAAGCGGAACTGAGGTCGGAATTGGCGCGGGCTGTGCCCACTGCAGAACCGGAGTACTCTGGCTAACCGACAAGGTACCGGTGGCGCTGCTCGCCGCAAAGGCGCCCTGCGCAGGATAGTTCAGCATAAACGAATTGTTACCCGCGGTAAGTCCTGTGACATTGAAAGTTGTCGAGCCGTTCACAAGCGTCTGCGTGATAGGAGCATTGCTACCCACCGTCAGAGTCAGGTTGCCGGTGGGCGTTCCGTTCGATGAGCTTACCGTCGCCGCAACCTGGACGGGAGATCCGTACACCGAAGATGGGGCCGTGAAGGCAATTTGGGAATTGAATGCTGCAACGCCTGTGCCAGTCAAAGTCACTTTCTGGGTCGAGCTTATTCCTCCGCTTGTGTCGGAAAACACCAGAAGTGCGCTCTCATTCGTCACTTTCGATGGGGTTAGCACCACATTCACTGTGCAGGTTCCCCCTGAGGGGATCTTTACAGGAAGCGCTCCGCACGTATTCGCCTGTGTAAAGTCGGAAGGGGAGGCGGGGTTAAGCGAAATCGAGGATAAAGTGAGAGGAAGTGAGCCAGAATTTGAAATGGTAACCGGAATCGGTTGGCTCGCGTTGTTGATCAACACTTGTCCAAACGCAAGGAGATTCTGCGATACGACTGCAACGGGTTCCTGAAACTGTATCTGCACACTGTTTGCGGTGCCGCTGCCGACCGCAAGATCGAGATAACCATCAGCGCTGAAATCGAGACCAACCAACGAAGTGGGCCCTGACACCGTTGTGAGCACGGGCCCTGCATTGAAGATCGATTTTCCGGTGCCGAAGAAGATCGTCGCCTGGCTCGTGCTTGGGCTGGCGACGACCAGGTCTTGATGGCCGTCGGCGTTGAAGTCCCCAACAACCATGCTCGACAAGGACGAGCCTGCGTTGAACGAAGAAGGATTCGTAAAGGTGCCGTCCCCCACACCAGACAGGATTGTCACGACGCCGTTTGATCCTCCCACGGCAATGTCGGGGACCCCGTCTTCGTTGAAATCGCCGGTAACGATGGTCGCGGCAGCCTGGCCCGTATTGACCGCGGGCGCCGTTGAAAAGACCCCGCTGCCATTTCCCAACAGCACAGTTACTGTTCCGTCACCATTTCCCACCGCCAGATCGAGAAACCCGTCCTGGTTAAAATCCGCCGCAATGAGTCCATAAGGTGAAACGCCAACGGACGAACTCGACACTTGAGTAAACCCGTTCGCTCCGTTCCCGAGAAAAAGAGAAATTGTGCTGTTCGATGGGTTCAAAATCGCGAGATCGAGATGCCCATCTCCATTAAAGTCACCAGCCACAACTGACTGTCCAGCGGACCCGCCGAGGAACGATGTAGAAGTGGGATAATTGCCCGTGCCATCTCCGGTCAAAATCGTAATGGTGCCGTTGCTGCTCAACACGGCCAGATCGAGCTTGCCGTCTTCGTTGAAGTCTCCAGCCGCGACGGCGATCGGGTTTGAAGCCACCACTGGCGAGGACTTCAATGTCAGGTGTCCTGTACCTGCATTCGTAAATACCTGTGCTTGACCATCGACAGCATCCAAAACGACAAGGTCGGGCTTGTAATCGCCGTTGACATCGACCGCAAGAATCGCCGTGGGCTGCTTCACAGCCAACGATGCGAAAAGAGTGGGATTGAAGCCAAGGGTCGGAATCGACGACGCGACAAGAAACTGCTTCTGATTCGAAAGGACCGCGGTCGGCTTTGGATTGGTCAAGGTAAGGATGCCCGAGCTGCCTGCCGCAATCAGACTCGCCGGAATCGCTGCCGTGGCTTGCGTGCTCGAAAGCACGTTTGTCGTAAGGGAGGTTCCATTCCAACGTGCTGTCGCTCCGGAAGCCAGTCCTGTCCCATTCAGGTTGATGGTGAACGCTGCCCCTCCTGGGACTGACAAGGCAGGAGTCAGCGCTCCGACAAATGGAACTGCATGTCCTGTGCCGTTGCCCGTCAATGGTAGCGTCTGCGATCCTGTGCCTGCGTTGTCCGCGATGGTTACTGCGGCGGAGGACTGCCCAAGCGTGGGCGTCCACTGCACGTTGATGGTGCAGCTAGCTCCGACTGCGATTTTTGAATTTGCACTGCAAAGGCCCTTTGGCGCCGGCACGGCAAAGGAATACTGCGAAGCATTCGTCCCGCCGATCGTTATCGAAGAAATTGCAAGAGCGGCGGTTCCCATATTGGTCAACGTCGACGTTAATGCTGTCGGCGTCGTTCCCACCGTTTGATTTCCGAATGCAAGGGAAGCAGGGCTTAAGGTGGCCGCTGGCGATAGGGCTGGAGCCGCAAGAGTCTGCACCAGCGCTGTGATTCCACCGATTCCGATTTCGCCGGACGCAACCCCATTGCCCCTTAGAGGAAAGCTCAACGGTGTATCGTCGCCTTGCGCCTGGATCAAGACTGTGCCGCTTCGGATTCCAGGCTCCAATGGCGAAAAGTGAAGAGTGACGGTGCAGCTGCTGCCCGCAGTCAGCAGCGTTCCACATTGACTCGCCAGAACAAACTCATTCGATGGCCTGACTTCAATAGACTCGAATTTAACATCGTCCGAGCCCATATTGCGTAGCGAGAATTCAGCTGAAGCAGTCAACCCGCCAATGCTGACATCACCGAAATCTATGCTCGCTGGAACTGCCGCCAACCGAGACTGTTTTTCGCTGGAGATCTTTGCAAGAAACGCACTGCCGCCCGGATCGAGAAGCACCAGGGGAAGGTCGACGCGCCTATCTGCCGGGTTCGCCGCCAGATTTCCCGCAATGTGGGCATCGCCTAGTCCATCAACTGCGATCGTACTTCCGGCAAGAAATGCGCTTTGATCCTCGCCCGGCGACACAATTCGCGCAGACGACATTTCATCGCCCAAAAGTGTCGAATACTTGACTTCTCTCGCATCCGCGGCTAATTCCACGACAAAGACCGCGGGAAGTGCACCGGATGTAGATTGCACCGGATTGATTGAAGGAAAATCCGACGCGGAGGTAATTCCTGTTACGTAGACGCTGCAATCCGCGACGCAACTCTTTCGAATTGCAATGTTCGCCGGGAAGACGTCGCCCGTGCCACCAAGATAGGTGAGATACTCAAGCCCACTCCCGGCAGCATTGAGCTTTAGAACGAATCCTCCGTGAGCTTCAGATCGGTAGGCGCCTGCACTTGCAGCCAGCCCGTTTGACGCTGGAGAGCCGGTAACATAAACTGCGCCGCTTCGATCCACTGCGATTGCGTTGCCGTGCCCTGGTCCAAGATTGGCCGTGTAAGCAGTTTTGCCAGTTGATGATTCCAACTTCGTGACAAAAATTCCCTCGTCACTCTGCACAGTTTTGGCAAATCCAAACGCGCCTGGAGTTGCCATCGAACCTCGAGCAGCCGCTTGCAGAACGTAGACATTCCCAGCACCATCTGCTGCAATCGCAAGAACGCCACCGCTCAATAGCTTCGAATAGATAAGTGAGCTGTCTCCAACGTTGAATGGATTCAGCTTGGCCACGAATCCAACCGGAGTTGCCGAATTCGCACCGGCCTTGCCGAAATCGTCCGCGATTGCCTTGCCTTCCTCATCGGAGGTCTCGCCGGCAACGTATGCCGTGCCTGTCTCATCCACGGTCAGGCCATAGGCTCGCGAAACGGCGGGGCCACCAATGTAACTCAAATATTCCAGGTCAAATGAGCCGTCTTTCGGCTCCAATACGGCCAGGAACGCCTTTGTTCCTCCCGCGTTTGATTTCTGAAAGGCATTCGAGGTGGTCGGCAAGCCAGGCTCGGCAAATCCACTCACGTACACAAGTCCACTTGATGAAACAACGACTCCCGTGGCCTGGATTCGGGAACTGTCTTGAGTCATGGCAATCACCGCGGTGCGGTTCAGGCTGCCATCGGTCCCGAAGTTGCGGACCGTGAAACTGCCGAGGCCGTTCCCCGATACAACGAACGAAGCGCCAATTTGGTCTGCGGCCACCCCAGAGACTGTGTCCAACCCGTCACCAGGAACGTGCGAGAAATCCAACACGGGGTCGATGACCAATAACTTGTTCCGGTCGTACTGTCCCAACGCGAAGCCAACCAAAGCCGGTCCGCGCTGCCCGGAACTGGTCAAGGCGTAATGAGCTTCGATGACCTTTCGGTCCAAACCAGTTCCCTGATAGACGACGGGCTTTCGGAAGCGAATGGAGCCATCGCTCATCTTCAGCATCAAATCGCCGGACGGGTCGATGTCTACGCGCTGGGCGCCGTTCATGCGCAACTGAATCAGATTTGGATCCGCACCCTTATGAACTGAAAAGTCATATTCCAAGCGCTGCTGGTTCTCGTGAAAAGTCAGGTCAATTCCCCGATAAATATCCGAATAGAGGATTTGCCTGTAAAGGGGAACATGAAGCTGCCATTGGTGTGGATCCCGCGATTTGAAAACACTGTAGCTGCTGGAAATCTGGCCTACCCCAACCATCCGAGCGTCTTTCTTTGCTCCAGGGAATTCGATCGAAACGCGCGATGGGTTAACCCCAGATTGATGTCTTGCAATGGATTCCTGCGGCTCGAAAGAAACACCTCGGGGAGTTAGCGCAATATGGAACTCGCCTTCATCTGTCACAAAGCGGCGCGCATCAGAACCGGCACTGCTGGCAAGCGAGAAGGCCATATCCGAATGCGCAAAACTCTGTCGGTCGCCGAGCGTCGCTGGTGCCTGGGCCGCTATGAATTCCGCCCCCCCAAATCCAAGCATCGAAATGGCGAGAACGCCAAATATCAGCGAATCGCGCAGGCGCGAAATGGACTGGCCGAAGGTTTCAGAGCAGCCAAACAACTGATAGGCACACCCACTGTGTCGATTCCGTTTCATGTCTTACCTCAAATAACTTGACCTAGGGGTTAATAGCAGAACGTCACCGCGAAGACTATTAGTTCAACGTAATCCAGACGGATTGTAAAATCCATATGGAACGTAAATCGCAGTAAGTGACTTGAGTACGAAGGGAACCGCAGATGGTAACATTCGGAGTAATCTCAGTCCGCAATGACTTGCCCCCGCCGCTGGCGACCTGAAAACGCTACGGATCATATTGTACAGAACCTTGCAGCAACATCACATCAAATGTTCCGCATCCAGCGCTGCTAGCAAATCATCTATGTCGTGAAGTCCTCAGTTTCTCCGCTCCGTCTCCAGCAGACACCACGGACTAGGTTTGCCTTCTCTCTCCGGTAAAGAGCGCCACTTCGGGAGTTCGCATTGAGCCGTAGAGCGGGGAAGAGAATCAGAGAAAAAGACTTGCAGGACTGTTGCACTGGCTGCCGGGTGCGGATCCGAACTCGAGCCACAATTCCCTTTGGAGAAGATCACCCCAACTGTCCCGTAGAAGCGCGGAGCTTGCATTCAAGTCGTGAGGACGATTTTGAATCGTGAATGTTGCAGATGGAATGGACGGTTTCCCGATGAGAACCGCACCCGGCGTCTGGTGAGCCCGTCCACAGGCTGTTCGAAACGCATTTTCACTTGCCCCCAGTCAAAGTCGGCTCGGAAAACATCATCGGCGCACGCTCCGCAACAGGTCGCACTGATCCCCGAGCTTACCGATACCGAATGGCCTCGAAGACTCAACTGTCCACGGCAACACGCCGCCAGAAGCTGGAAGTGATCTTCGGATCCCGCAGCGATTCGAGCTCTTCCCACCGTGGGTAAAAGTCGCGGAACTGTGATCCGGTCATCGCCGCGTCCTTGGCCGGGTACAAGCGGCCGCCGTAGTTGCGCGTCATCTCAGCAAGCCGGCTGTAGAGGGGGAGAGATCGATCCGGTTTGATCGGTAGATCGAGCGCAAGCGTAATTCCGGGCATGGGAAAACTGATCAATCCGCGGGATGGTACGTCGCCAAACACCTTCAAGACACTGAGAAAACTCGCCAGCCCCGAATCGGAAATCTTGGCCAATATGGCATCAATCCCCTCGCGAGCCGATTCCCAGGGAATCACGCATTGAAACTGAAGCAGCCCGCGCTTACCGTAAAGCCTGTTCCACTCAAGCACCTGGTCTAGCGGGTAGAAGAATGGTTCATAGTCCACAGTGTTCTTGATCCGAGGCTTAATCTGTTTGTGAAAGTAAAGCGTGTTGAACAGGCTCACAGTTGTCCGATTGAGCGCGAAACTCGGCGCGTCAAAGGGAAATGTCAGCTTCGGCCTCTTCGATGGCTCCAACGGTCCTGGCGTGGTGCTATGCACTCCCTGCATGTAAACGCCACGCGCGAAGTTCTTGCCCTCCGAGGTACAGTCAATCCAACTCACTGTGTAGTCCAGGTGCTGAGACGCCTTCGCAAGCTCAAGGAATTCATTGATGCCATGAAACTGAATAGCCTCTTGTTCAATCGACCGAGAGACAATGGGCATTAACCGGAGCGCAGCCCAGGTTATCGCACCCGTAAGACCGAGTCCGCTGATCGTCGCGTTGAACCAATCCGTGTTTTCGGTCGGCGAGCATAACCGCTTCGAGCCATCGGAGCGGACAAGTTCAAACTCCAGGATGTGATTGCCGAAGCATCCGGCCACATGATGGTTCTTGCCATGGATATCGTTCGCGATCGCGCCGCCCAGGCTAACATACTTCGTGCCCGGAGTTACAGGAAGGAAAAACCCTCGGGGCACAGCAAAGTCCAGGATCTCGGCCAGCGATATTCCTGCCTCGGCCTTTAGCAACCCCGTCACCGGGTCAAACGATATCACTCGATTCATTCCTCCGGTTGAAAGCAATGTCCCCTCATGCAACAGGCAGGAGTCACCATAGCTACGGCCCATCCCCACCGGAAGTACGGCTACATCCAGTTCCGCCAGCCGATTCGCGAAATCTTGCGGAGCATTCACCTTCACCAAAGTAGATCGATGCTTCGGATATCGCCCCCATGAGCTGAAGGGAGCAACTTCAGGCGCACTCGATTTGGCTGAGGGAGCACCATTCGCTGCCGGTTTTGAATCCGGACCATCGCCGTGCTTTGAAGGTCGTTCTTCAATCATCTGGCCCTCGCTCCCTCAGTAGTAGAGCGCACTAACCGTGCAACCCCGTGATACTGCGGTTTGCAAAAAATGTCCTACACCCTGGCATTCGGCAGTACCCTCATTCCCATCATCGCCGTCCTGGCTGGGGCCGCAAATCGATTCAATGCAAGGCCGGCATTGTGGCTGTTCTCCTCCAACCTGCAGGCGGCGCACACCAGGAGCAGCCAGCTGATGCTGTTTGTTATCCCTGTCACATCCCCCACCATGTTCAGCGCCGTAATCGACAAGAGGCTGTAAATCCAGGCCCTGCTTGTATCGAACTTAGGCTGGCTCGTAACAATCGTCGTCGCGTTTCTCGCGCTCAGAAAGACAAGTGCGAGCAACAGGATCAGTCCTACAGACCCGAGTTCAAGCAGGCACTCGAGGAACCCGTTGTGCGCGCTCGTCGGCACCCAGTGCGTCATCGAATACACTGGAAACGAATCGCCTGTTGCCCAGAACCCTCCCAGTCCATAGCCGCCCACAGGGTGGTTCCTACACTGCTGCAATACTGCTTGCCAGAGAACCGTTCTGCCGGTCAGCGTGGGGTCGCGGCCCAGCAGCTTCAGGATCGAAGCGGAAAACGCCGCTATCGCTGCGCAGCCCACCAACGCTCCAAGCGATAAGACGATCAGAGCTGGCCCGCGAGAGGGAAGCACCAGCCTTGAATACAGCTCCAGGGCGAAATGAGTGAAGAGAATCAGCGCGCAGACTGCCCATGCTTCACGAGACTGGGAGAGCACAACTTCGCCAATACAAAGCAGCAGGAAGACCGACTTCCACGCTCGTTGAATAAACGTCGTCGGTTGCAGGGAAAGCCCTAGGCCGGTGCCAAACACCATAACCAGCCCTAGACTGTTCTTCTGCGCGCAAATGCCTTGCCATGCGCCTGCATGCGAAAAATGGTCAATTCCATAATGTGGTACCCCTACCGCGAACAACGCGCTCAAAACCGCATGTACCATGATTACCCAGCTGAAAAGACTTAGCAGCCGCTCGCCTGGAAATCTGCCCACCAGAAAAATTGCGAAAATGGTGGAGATTGTCAGGCTTGCCCCCGCCGAAATGCTACTGGCCGGCACGGAGGACCATAGTGTTGAACACGCTGCAAACAGGCAATATGCGAGCGCCACCCGGGCCGTAAGAAGATCGAGCCGCAGGAAAAAGCGCGCCCTCAGCATGGTGAGAAAAATTCCGCTCCAAAGCAAGAGCAGAATCACATGGTTGATGCCGTGCTGCGCGTTCATCTGGGTTGCCGTCGACAGCGCCCCTCCAATTGCCGGCATCAGGATCGGAACATACCCCTGAGTCCCGAAATAGAGCACGATGCATACGCATCCCATTTCTTCGGATGTTAGCTTTAGCCGCATTTTTCGTAACTCTCCCATGGCGACGCACCGAACAGAAACTCACTCATCCGTTCAGGTTCCTTAGATTTACACCCGATTCCTACTCTGATCCGAATTCGCTTCAATTGATTTCGCTCAATGCTCTTGGTCGTCTAAAACCCGAAACCAAACTCTTCCACTTCGAAAAACTCTCGCGAAGGTTCTGTCGCAAGGTGTCCGGAATAAACCAAAGATTAAAACAAATGACCAGACAATTGAATGTGGGCGAACCGCTGAAAGCGCATTCCTTCAAGAGTTTCAAAAACACTCGGATCGGCTCCCGCTGCTTCGCTGCACGAGGAACGCAGACGGTAGCAAGAAAAAAGGAATACGCCCGCCTCGTGAATAAAGGTCGATTCTCTTGCGCCCAATTGTAGAGATACTCCCAATCCGGTTTCCGGCTCACCGCTTGCTGGCTATCCATATAGTAAGTAACTAATGGCTCTGCAATTACTTCAATCCTTGCCCGCGGATGCGCTCCCGCGCGAAGCAGCCAGTCCGTGTCCTGGAACCTCTTCAGACCCTTGCGAAACGGCACTTCATCGAACATGGTGCGACTTGCAAAAAAAGACGAAGTCTGAAGAAATCCGTCTCCAAACGAAAGTCCCTTGCGCGTGAACAAGTAATCCGATATAGGTTCGTTGGCGTGGGGTAGGCGACGAGGCCAGACCACTTCGCTGTTTGGGAACTTGACCGTCATCTTCGAGAAAACCATGACGTAGGGATTCTCTGCACACTCGGCAGTCTCCAACTGCCGGGCGATCTTGTCCTCTCTCCACTCATCGTCATCATCCAGAAGGGCAATCCACTTTCCGTGAGATTCACGAACTCCCCAGTTGCGCGCTTCAGAGCCCCCTACAGATTCCTTCAGGGCAATCACACGCAGCCTCAAGTCCTTCACAGTTGAAAGTGATTCCTCTGTGGCTGGATCTGAACCGTCAATCACTACAATAATTTCGATGTTCTTATATGTCTGGCGCAACACACTTCCAACTGCCCGTAGTATCAGTTGAGGCCGATTGCGGGTTGGTATTACCGCACTGACCAATGGCAAAGGCTCCAATTCACCGCTGCCCGATTCCAACATGATGCTCCTTCTCTTTGAGAATGATGCCGGTAGGATTCCTACCGGCATCATTACAGTCCGTTGCGCATACCTCTTTGAACAACCGTCAGCGACGTTAAGGATGGGTGTAAATAAGCGCCGAGGTCGCCGAAGCTATGATCGCGTTTGATGTGATAAGAAAGTTCCTTCCGTAGCTGAATGGCACATAGATCACGTCATCCGCCTGCAGAGCAACATCCTCTTTCTTACCATTCTGAATTGCCCGGAGTGGCAACTTCAGGTTCACATACCCATTCGGCGCGCTTTTGTCCTTACGGACAAGACGAGTGCTCGGAGCTGCCGCATTCATGGCTAATCCGCCGGCCATGCCAATAGCCTGCAGGGCGCTTAGCTGGGAATCGCGCTGCATGTAGTACCCGCCAGGACGGTTCACATCGCCAAGAATGTACACGATTCCTGCCTTGGGCACAATCACCGTATCGCCTGGGTAAACCAGAGCGGAGCCAGCGATCGCATCACTCGCGTTGTTAGGTACGAAAACGGTCGTCGTATCTAGCTTTCCCATCCCATGCTGGATCGTGATTCTTCTATCCGCCGCGTCCGTCAACCCTCCCGCAAGCGAAATGATGTCCAGGATATTTCGCGCCGTTCCAATGTCAAATGTGCCCGGGGCATGAACCTCGCCGAGGACCGATACTTGCATCGTTGCCGATTGCTCGATCGTGGCGTTCACGTTTGGATGAACAAGATAGTGTCCACCGAGCAGGTGCTCGAGAGTCCGCGAAACCTCGCTGGGGCTCAACCCCGCAACATGTACCGTGCCCACCAGGAAGAAAACTGCGTTTCCCTGATCGGATACCGTCACCCTCTGCTCCAACCCTGGCTCATCGTAAACAAGAACGTGCAGGGTATCTCCGGGGCCGACCACAATGCTTTCTTTCGGCGGCGCCTGCGATTGTGTTGTGGACTGATCAGCGACCGATACATTTGCCGGTGCCTGAGCCATGCATCGCGTGCTCACTAGGGCCGGTGAGATAACCAGTAGCGCGATGAGAAAGCTTCCAATATGAGAGACTCGAATTCGGTTAGTCATTGCCAATGCTCTCCGCTTTTCCAGCCCCATAGGGCGACATTTTGTAGCCATAGTATTCATAGAAAGCGCTTGAGCCTTCGCGCACTCCGTTCACAATTACGCCGACCTGCTGGTTCCGAGTTGCGGAACTAAGCATGCGATAGGCTAGCGTCATTGCCTGCCTGCTCGTCTCGTTATAACGCACTACCATCAGCACGATGTCCGAAAGGCCGGCAAGGATGATTGGGTCGGTCACTGCCAATGCCGGGGGGCTATCAAGAATTACAAAGTCGAATTCTTTGCGCCATTGGCCAATAAGTTCCTTCATCCGATCAGATCCAAGCAATTCAGCGGGTTGATCGCTTTCCCCACCTGCACAGACAATCGAAACCCTCGGGGTGTCCGGCATCGGATAGTACTGTACCTGCACCTTCGGATTAGTCAGGATGTCGGTTAGACCAACTGTCGGATTAAGGTTCAATAAGGACGAGCTTGGATTCAGATCGAGTAGTTTTTGAATGCTCGGGCGCCGCATGTCGCATTCGACGATGAGAACCTTATGCCCCTGCTGGGATAGAACAACAGCCAGATTCAGGCTCAGCGAGGTCTTGCCCACATTCGGCTGACAACTCGTGACCAGTATCGTTCGTGGAGTCTCGCCGTTGGCCGGGCTCAGAATCGAGGTGCGCAGTGCGCGAAGTGCCTCCACATACGAAGGATTCAACTGCTTCAAGGGATGCGCAAACAGCTTCTGGGTCGACCTGTTCTCGCCGCCGTCCGTTACTTCGCCGCTCTTGTTCTGGAATCCACGCGGACGGGTCATCGTAGGCAGGATCCCGAATGGATACACTCCAAGTTCAAGTTCCACCTGGCTGATTGTCTTGACGCTTTTATCCTTGCCCTCGACAAACAGGGCAGCCAGACTTCCCAGAAACAAACCCGCTGCGATTGAAGCGGCCAAATATATAGGTACATTTGGCGTCTTTGGCTTTCCCGGAGGGCTCGAAGGGTCCATTATCACAACATTTGAACTGTGCAGGCCCTCAATTGCGCCCGCTTCCTTCAGTCTCCGAAACAGATCGTTATAAAGGCTGCGATTCTGATCTGCCTCCTGCTTGGCAACCGTGTAGTCGATCGCCTTGCTGTTCAGCGTGTCTGCCATCGCCTTCTGCTTTTCATACAAGGCCCGAGTATTGTTTTCTGTCTGCAGGGCAATCTCGAAATCGCTCTTCGCACGTGCGCCGATTCTCTCCACTTCTTCATGAATCGAACGCTTTACGTCATTGAGCTGCGATTGCAATTGCTGCATGTGGGGGAACTCAGGTCCGTGTTTCGCCGACTCCTCGGCATATGATGACTCAAGAGTCGCTTCCTGTGTCCTAAGATTCTGTATTACCGTCAGAGCATTTACAACATCGGGAGATGCCCCGTTGACCATGTTTCCCGCCAGCCCGGAAACCGAATCTGCGCCGCCAGTCTGAACCGCCCGATAAATTGCTTCCTTCAAAATACGATTCGTCTGCGCAGTAGAAAGTGCCGCGTTCAGGTCCTGAAGGGCATTCAGCACCACGCTGACCGACTGAACGTGACCGTTCTGATCCACGTCGCCAATGCTGAACACTTGTGCGTCCTTCTGCAGTTGGGACACTTTGGCCTGCGAGTCTTCCGCCGACTTCTTCAGATCCGCCAACTGGTCGCCCAGCCATTTTGATGCTTGAAATGTAGCCGCGTAACGGCTTTGGAAGTTGTAGTCGATCAACCCCTGCACCAGATGCTTCACAACGGCATCGGCAATTTTGGGGTCTGGGTCCGAGTAGCTAACCGAGATCAACCGGGTGCCGTCCGTAACCTTGACCTTCAGATGCTTGCTGAAAACCCTGATCGCGTTCGCTCTCCGCTTCGGCGCGTCATGCAGGGCCACCGCCTTTGGATCCGGGACCCCTTTGGGCGATATAAAGCTCAGAGCCCAGCCAATCGGGCTGAACTTCGACTTGAAGTCCTGTGTCTTTTCCAGCCCAAGATCCTCGATCGCCTTCACTGCCAGATCGTCGGACTGCAAAATTGCAGCCTGCGTCTGCAGTGTGATGTTGTAGTCGATCGTATCCGCGGGCATGGCGGCCTCGCCGATAGCCTCGTCCAGCCCAAGTGGGCCAGCGCCTTCTTTCTGTACCTGGATAACTTCAATCGCCGTGTATCGCGGCGTCATGAAGATACAGAGGAGAACCGCTATCACGACAAAGGAACCGAGGGTGATGGCGATTACCCTCCAACGCCGCGAGAGGGCCTTCCAGATATCGCTCGGCGTCAAGTCTGGGCGGTTGGATGCAGAGGCGGCGGGGCTGGTTAGCGAAGTCGGTGATGGCAGCATATAGTTCAATTGATTTCCACCTCGCAGAGGAATTGCATTACTTGGTTAGATTTAATACCAGTGAATGGGTGTAACAAGCCCACTGCTGGGAAGTACAGGTTTAACATGCAGGTTAAGAAGCCCTTGCAGCGCACTTTGTAGAAGATTTAGTTTCAATGACCGCCCTAAGTGCCAACATAGGAAATTCTGCGGTCATTGCGCTCTCATCTATCCAATTACCAACACTTCATTGAAGCCGGATCTCAATGGGATCCGCCCTGCTGCTTGGGTCGCCTGAGATAACCCCCCATAGTGCCCATCTATTGTCTCAGTATACGATAGTTCAGAATGAGCGGCAATTGAGTATTGCTGATTCCGAGGCACGGTGGTCACTTCTTTACACCCCATAGTTGTAGATGCTCGGTAGGTACCGCCTCCACTGCTCATTTAGGCCCCTGTCATCTCCAATTTAAGCCACTTCAACCTCCGAAAGGACCTCTCCATTGGTGCCTTCGGCCAAGCCTTTGCGTACATAACTTCGCTCTTGCTTATCACTTCATCCAAAAATCGAAAGCCTCTCAGACCGATGTCGCCGATTCGCCCATTGGCGTGCTCCCCTGCGACCGTTCCTGCCGCGCAATCAGCCAGAACACGCAAATCCAGTTCATCGCCGCCAGGGAGCCATCGGTCAGCAGGCTGGCAGCTGCCGCTCCGCGCCAAGAGTAACGCGGAATCAACAGGGCATTCAGCCCCAGGTTCAGCACTGCCACTGAGATCTGCTGTACAGTCCTGTACCATTGCGAAACAGAGCCAGTGATCGTGGTGCCCGCCGCATAGTGGAAGCAACGAATCAGCGGCAGCAGGCACAGCCAGCGCAGGACTGTAGTCGACTCAACGAAGCTTTTGCCCAGGATGTGACCAAGCAACGGCGCTCCAAAAAACATCGCCGCGGCTGCCGCCAGTGAGTAGAGCCCCGTCGTTTTCAGTAGCTTGCGGGAAAACATGCTGGCATGGCGAACGCTCTTCGCACCTTCCCGGAAAAACTGGGGAAATGCCGCCGAATAGATACTTGTGATCGGTGTGCTGGCGACATCGATGATTCTGTATGCCGCCGAGTAGACTCCCGCAGCATAAGTCTGCCCAACACTGACGAGATACGTCTTGTCGATATCGTTATAAATCGAGATGGCGGAACTGGAAATGGAAAAGCTGAATCCTTCGCTGATCTCTTTCAATGTGATCCGGGCAGGGCGGGGAAGCCCAAGGCTCGTACTCACCAGTAACATCCCTGTGATTGCGACCACCAGCGATGATATCCAGTAAATCCTCGTCCACGTAAAGGCTGTAGCCAGCTCATGGCTGTGGATGACATGCAAATAAAGTAGTCCCGCCACAAAAGCGCGCGTAAAGTTCGTCAGCGCCATGATCTTCGCGCTGATGATGAATTTGCTGAACCCCTGGAACGCCTTGCTGCACAGCAAGGCAATTCTGCCGAATAACGCATCGGACAAGGCGATGAATGGAATAAGGACCCGTTCGCTCGGGGAAAGAATGAAATGGCCAAGGATCACGGCGATGGCTGTAACCACCAGAAACCCGCAAAACGCCAGTTCGAGGGATAGCCCCCAGGAGCGCGGAAACTTGCTCGGATCCCGGCTTACATCCCGAATAATGATCAGATCCATCCCCAGTGTGCTGAACTGCGCCAGAACACTGATCAAAGCCGCCACTCCAACAAACGCGCCGTACTCCTGGCTGCCAAGCGCCCGGCCGATCAAAACGAAGTATGCGGCCTGGAATATCATCGCCGTCCCCTGGCCAGAAAGCATCCAGAAGGAATCGCGCTTGAGGCTCGATTTTGGTGCGGGTTCTTCCGTCTCGTTTGTGGGTTTAGATTTCGGCCTGAAAAGGCCGATCCATGGGATATTCAAGACAAACTCCGAAATGCGGAAGAGGGAGCTGGGGGTGGCGACCCAGGTCGCAGATAATCAATGCTTCAACGCGGGACCGGGCCACCCGTTAGCCCGGATCAATCCGGCCCCGCGCCGAAACATCTCCTTCACTAAATCGAGAATCCCGCAGCAGTGGCGTCGGTAAAGAACATCTTGACAGTGTCCAGCGAGTACTCCGTCAGATCCTTCCCCACCAGTTTCAACTTGTTCAGGACGTCGGGCGTCGCCGTGATGATGTGGCAACCTACCTCGTCGGCCTGGAACACGTTCAACAGCTCGCGAGGGCTCGCCCAGAGCAATTCCGCCTTGGGATGGTCCTTGAGAGCTGCGAGGCAGTCCTTCATCACCGGCACAGGGTCCACGCCGGTATCCGCCACCCGGCCTGCAAACACCGAGATAATCGACGGCGTGTTCGGATCGAGGCATTCGGCAACTTCAGCCACCTGCTCCGCGGTCATAAGCGCCGTAATGTTCAGGACCACACCCTTCTTTGAAAGCGTCTTTAGCAGTGGGCCAGTAAACTCTCCCTTGGTGTTGGTAACTGGAATCTTGATGTTTACATTCGAGCCCCAAGTGGCGATCTTGCCGGCCTGGATTTCCATGTTCTCAAGATCGTCGGCAAACACTTCGAGCGACACCGGGCGGTCCGGAACTGCCGCCAATACCTTGCGGCCGAATGCTTCGTAATCGGTGATCCCGGCCTTGCGCATCAGGGTTGGATTGGTGGTAAAGCCTTTAATGTACGGAACCTTGTACATAGAAAGAATACTGTCAAAATCTGCGCCATCACAGAATAGTTTGATCTTAAGTTGCTCAATGCTTGGCATGTAGGTCTCCTAAAAGGTGTTTGATTAATAGAAACTCTGGGACAAGTAACCAGAGAGGACAGTCGCATTTACTATGAGATTCAACCGTGCGCGCCGAACTGCGCATACGCATGCTCATTCACAACCGCGGTTCAAGAGAAATAAGGTTGCCTGACTGCAACTAACTTCCCACTCTGGATCTTCTAAAACGCTAACTCCGCGACCACTTGATAAGCTACGTTTATCTTGCAAACAACTGCCGAAGGGTCATCAGCACAAACTGCGGATTCCCAATTAGGTACCGGCGCCATAACCGCCGAGGCTCTTTCACCAGCCTGTAAAGCCATTCCATTCCCGTCTTCCTGGCCCACACCGGCGCTCGCTTGCGAAGACCGGCCAGCGTATCAAACGCTGCTCCCAGCGGAACCACTACGCCAACGGGCAGAGATGGCGCGTTTTCCGCCACCCAGAACTCCTGTTTTGGAGCACCGAGACAAACAAACAGAAAGTCGGGGCGGGCAACGCGAATCGATTCCCGCACGCGCGCCAATTCCCCCGAATCCTTCTCGAACCCGATCGGCGGGCAGCACACCCCGGCCACGCGAATTCCCGCATACCGTTCCTCCAGGACCTTTGCCGCCTTCTCTGCCGCCCCTTCCAGACCGCCCAGCAGGTAAACGCTCATGCCGTCCTTGGCGCCCTCCCTGCACAGCAGTTCCATCAACTCTCCTCCCGGAACACGCTCCGGTAATGGGCACCCAAGAATCCGCGACGCGAGCACAATCGAGATTCCGTCCGCATAGAGAAGATCTCCGGAATGCATGGCGCTGGCAAACCTCTTGCTCTCCATCGCCAGATTCACAATCTGTGCGTTGACTCCCAGAACGCTGAAGGGCTTGCGGTCGGTGGAGTTCACACGCAACTGTTGCATGATCAGTTCCACTGCTTCATTCACGCCAATGCGGTTCACGGGAAGATTCCCGATCCGGGAAGTGCGGATCGGGTCGCGCCGCGAGGGCTCGATCCCCTGATTCATCGCCTGGATGCCGGACTTCAGTGCAACGTCGGAAGGGTGCTGTATCATGGCCAGAATTCCGCCTTTCGATTCAGGTAAAGCTTGGGATTAACGCCATTCGTGATCGATCCGGACAGATTGAATTCCTCAATTAACCTGCGAGTGAAAAAGGATGGGGACGCAAAAAATGAACGAAAAGCCGCAAGACTCGCTTCTAAATACTTCTTCTCCGACAGACAGATATTGAACTCCCGCAACTGAGCCTTCGACCTCATGTCGGTAGCGGAAATCATCGATTCCAGTTTCCCTTCCACGCGCTCGGCGCTCTGGGCCTCAAGACTCCACAGCCGGGAAAGAAGAAGGTACTGCACATATAGTCCGTGCACCATCTGCGGAATCATGAACCGGGAAGTCGACTGGTTCGGATTGTGCCGGAATCCAACCAGTGTCTCCGGTATGAACCGGATGTCGTAGTCCAGCGCCATGCGCCACCACATATCGGCATCCTCCACGTAAACTTCTTTGCGATAGCCTCCAACTGCCAGCGCCTTCTCTACGTTCAACACCACGCTGGTGTGGCATAGGGTGAGCAAATATCCCGACTGGACTAGCTTCCTCAACTCTTCCGGAGTTCCTCGCGAGCAGCGAAACTGGCCCACGCATTGATCCTTTGGATGATAATCGGCCAACGAGTAAAACACGCCCGCATCGGGAAAATTCCCCACGTATTCGAGAAGCCGCTCAATCCGGTTCGGATAAGAAACATCGTCTGTATCCTGGCGAACCAGCCAGGGCGTTTTCACTTCTCGAAGCATCCGATTCAATGTCGGCGTAAGCCCCGACTTCGGCTGCCGAAGGATGCGCAACCGCGGATCGCGAATCGACTCCATGTACTCGACGCTTCCGTCCTGGCAGTCGTCCACAATCGCTAGAATATCGAAGTGCTTGCAAGTCTGCGCCAACAGACTCTCCACTGCCTCAGGTAAGTAGGGCATGGAGTTATACACCGGTAATCCGACGGTCAATAAGTTGGCCATAAAACCTGTATGCTCTCCTCAGAGCGCGTTAAGTTCCAGTTTCCCGTCAGACACATAGGTCTTCGATTCAAGCGGCCCCGCCGCAATTACCGACTCGTAGAGATTCTCCAGCTGCTTGGTCAGCACGTTCAGATCGAACCGCTCCCAAACCCAACTCTTGCCGCGCTCGCTGCATTTCGACCAGAACGGGTCGTCGGTCAGCATGCGCAATAGATAGTCCGCCAACGTGTCAACGTCGCGCTCCGGAGCCAGCAGCCCGGTCTCTCCATGCAGCACCGCTTCACAAATCCCCGCATGCTGGAAACTCACCGCAGGCAGCCCTAGAGCGTGCGACTCGACAAATACAAACGGAACTCCCTCGGTATTGCCGTCCGAAGCCTCCACGCTTGGACCGCAAAACACCCGCGCCCTGCGCATCCAATCGTGAACCGAGTTGCCCGGCTCCGGCTTCAGCAGCTTGCCCAGGAACCTGCAATTGATGCCAAGCGACTTGGCCTCCGCGTCCATCGACGCACGCAGGGGGCCGTCTCCAATGACAACCAGCTCAACCTCGGGATGCTTCTCGGCTACCTTGGCCACTGCCTTTAGAAGGTAAGGGCCGCCCTTCTTCTCCACCAGCCTGCCAACATAAAGAATCAGGTTCTTGTTGCGCGGCTCGATGCCGGGAGTGAACTTGCTGAGATCGAGGCCCGAATAGACGACCTCCATCTTCTCCGCCGGATACCCCAGGGCGATCGCCCTGTGCATCATGTACTGGGAAGTCGGTACAAACTTTGACACCTTTTCCCATAGCCGCTCGCGGCGGCGCAGGTAGATCCGGCCTTCGCGCGTGCGGGCAAAAAACTCATCCCGCGTCGTAACGTCATAGCCGTGCAGGGAACATACCAGCGGTACGCCCAGAGCTTCTGCAATCGGGAGCGCAACCGAGCAATCAATTGAAAAATGTGCGTGAATCAGATCTGGTTTCTCGGCCCGCAGTCGGCGGAGAAAGGCCGGGCCGTATCCACTCCGCATGAAGATATTCCGCTTCACCTTGGAGAAAAATGAGTTATCGCGGGTAAGGAGGATCGATTTGTCCGCAACGGGCAGTCCGTCTACAGCAGGCTTCATGCCGACAAACCGGACATCGAAATTGCGCAAGGCTCCTGCCTGCGCAAAAATGAATGTCTCGCTCAGCGGCAAGAGTACGTTGCGATAGATGAAAGCCTTCTTCATGCTGCCTGTTGCTCCGGTAAAGCCAGTTGACTGCCTGTTATGCGTGCGAGAACCGAATCGCTTGAGCCCTCTGCCTGAAACTACCCGCGGTTGCGAAGCATGACCACAGATCCGTCGAAGTCGAAGCTGAAGTCCATCTCATCCAGTCCTGCGCCGCACATTGTTTCCCGCAATAGCTTGCGGTCATGCGTGTGAAAGAGCAGGAACCCGCTGCCTCCCGCACCAACGAGCTTGCCGCCGGTTGCCCCGCCCTTGGTGCGCGCCAATTCGTACAGTTCGTCAATCCGATTGTTCGTCATTCCCGTAGAACGTCCGCGCTTGCGAAGCCAGTGCTCATGCATCAGCTCGCCAAAGCGGGGAATATCGCCGGCTTCAAGCACGCTTTTGATTTCCAGGCCCAGCTGCTTGGTGAAGTGAAGGCTATCCAGCATCTTCTGGTCCCGCTCCTCCGACTTTTTCTTCTGGTCTTCCAGGATGCTTGAGGCGCTGCGCGTGTTGCCTACGAAGAAAAGCATCAGACCGTCGCGCAACTCGTGCACCGCTGCATTGCTCATCGACAGGAATGAAACATTGACTGTGTCGTCTTCGTTGTACTGCTGGCACAGAAGTCCGCCGTATGCCGCGATGTATTGATCCTGTTTGCCGACCGGCTCCTTCAGCCGGACCATCTCGATGTCCACCGCGCCCCGGGCAAGCGTTTCGGCGTCTTCGCGAAACCGTCCATGTGCCCTGAGCGCGTGGATCAGGCCCACCAGGAACGTGCCCGATGATCCCAGCCCCGTGCCGCCTGGCACATCCGCCACGCTGACGATTTCCAGCGGCTCATCAATGTCGTACTTGATAAGTGCCTCGCGGATCAGACGGTGCTTGATCGCGTCCCGCGTCGCCGAGTGTTCCGTTTCCGAGTATTTCAAAAAATAGCCAGGGAAGAAGTTCCGGTTCACGCTGATGTAGACGTATTTATTGATAGCTGCCGAAATCACAAACCCGCCAAACTCCCGATAATAGGAGGGAAGATCGGTGCCTCCTCCGCCGATCGATATTCTTAGGGGCGTCTTGGTAATAATCACTTAGGCTCTCCTCAATGTTTAGACTGCGCGATGTTTAATCTCAAAGTATTACTTGCTGCCCTGCTGAATTTGAAGAAAGAGGGAATCTGTCTCATCCAGACCCTCGTGCGAACCAATCTCGAAAAACCTCTCGCTCACTTCATATCCGGCAAGTTGACCCTTTGCCACCAACGCTTCATAAACCAGCGCCAGGTCGAATACCTGGTCCGCATTCCATTCCGCCAGAACTTCAGACTTCAGAATCCCGAATCCATAGTCGATGTAGTCCATGCTGGGCGTCGGCTTGCGCTTGTTGTAATCCACAATCTGGTTGTCCCGGAACTCTACATTGCTCTTGTCCCACAGATCTCCGTTTTTGAATACGGTCATCAGTCCTTGTTTTCCCGAATCTAAAAACCTGTCATAAACCGGCGCAAATGAGGTAGGAAGATAACTGTCCCCGTACATTACAAAAAAAACATCGCCCAGCAAGGGAAGCGCCTGACGGATTGCGCCCCCGGTCCCCTTCAGCGTGTCTCCGTCGAAGGAGTATTCGACATGGCAACCGAACGAAGAGCCATCTCCGACGAAGTCTCGCAGTTGATCCCCAAGATACCCGACACACATCACAATTTCGTAAATTCCCTGATTAACCAGCAAACGCAACTGGTGCGCAACAAATGGCTCACCGGCCACCGCCACCATTGATTTGGGAATGGTGGTCGTGATCGGTCGAAGGCGCGTGGCCAACCCGCCCGCAAGCAGCGCGAGACGCGGCATCGGCCTAAAGCTTGCTTGTGCGTTCGTCTTCATAGAGGCTCAGTATGGAGGCCTTGAGGGCTTCCCGGGTTGATTTTCCGCACTTCCAGCCCAGATT
>Ga0302140_10002228_pt1 | contig 25250 bp, 22 predicted proteins | sample I_Bog_E1_1_FD_202095 | JGI IMG/M metagenome (GOLD analysis project Ga0302140, IMG submission 202095) | Peat permafrost microbial communities from Stordalen Mire near Abisko, Sweden - I_Bog_E1_1 | ecosystem: Environmental > Terrestrial > Soil > Wetlands > Peat | place: Sweden: Abisko, Stordalen... | reverse complement strand
TTTAGTTTGCATATATGCTAAACCTACATAACTTACTGCACCATCATTTTGTTGCATTGCACTTAATACTGCACCATTTGAATCTTGAGTTACTCCAAGTGAATCATTTTCTAAAGATTTATCTCCCCCAAGTATTGTCTTACAAAAAGTTGCTCTTGTTCCTGAACCTGCTGTTCTATGAATTAACAATATGTCTTTATTGGGACCTCCAACATCTTTCCAGTTAGTAACTTTTCCAGAGAATATGTCTTTAATTTGAGCTGAAGTTAAATTATCTATTCCTAGTGATTTACTTATTACAACACCAAATCCTTCAGCTACTACTTTATGATCAACTAATTCTTTTGCTTTAGCTGCATCTAGTGCTTCTTCTGCAAACATATCAGAATTTCCTATGTTTACTGTCCCATCTAATACTTGTGTAAGACCTGTACCAGATCCACCTGCTTGGGCACTAACCTCTACATTAGGATTTTTTTCATTAAATTTTGCAACTGTTTGTTCCATTAATGGTAATAATGCTGATGAACCACTAATTGTTATTGATCCACTCGCTTGAGCTGAGTCTGCTGATTTATTATCTTTTGCAACATTGCCTGTCGAGCTTCCACATCCTACCATGGCACTTCCTACTATTGCCACAACTAAGGCACTTACTATTAATTTTAATGTTCTTTTTTTCATTATTATTTCCCTCCATTAATAAATTCCATATTATGTCTATTCTTATACTTTTCTTATTACATATTTTATAATATACCCCTTTAGTTAATCTATTATTAGGAGTATGTTAAGTTATATTAGAAAAATGTTAAGAAAATTTAACATTTCTACTGGAATAAATTCAAGATACTTTTATCCCTGCAACCTTTTTCCACATGATACCGACTAAATATATGGAATTTTTACTTCAAAAATTGTTCCTTCTCCAATTTCACTTTTAACAGTAATTTCTCCATTAAAAATTTTAACAATATGCTTTACAATAGCTAACCCAAGACCAGTCCCACCTTTTTTTCTTGACTTATCTACTCTATAAAATCGTTCAAATATTCTTGATATATCTTCTTTAGGTATTCCTATTCCATTGTCTTTCACTATCAAGCAATAGTATTCATCCTTATTGTAGCTCAATACTTCTACTTGTCCGGAAGTATCTTTTGAATATTTTATTGCATTTTCAATTAAATTTAAACCTAATTGATAAAATTTATCTCTATCTCCTAAAATACGTTCACTATTATCATTTTTAAATTCTAATTTAATGCTTTTATTAATTGCAATCTTTCTCATAATGTTAAGCACTTCTTCAATCACTGAACCTGGCTCAAACTCATCCATATCAACAATTAAATTACTTTCAATATTTGATAACACTAATATATCATTTATAAGTCTTGATAATCTTTCAGCTTCCTTATCTATAATATCCAAAAATTTTTCTCTTGTTTCATCATCTTTAACATATTTCAATGTTTCAGCAAATCCTTTTATAGATGTTAACGGTGTTTTTAATTCATGGGATACATTAGCAACAAACTGACTTCTCATAAGTGCAACTCTATTTATATCTGTAATATCTTGCAATGTTATAACTTTACCTATATTATCTACCCCATTAAACATTTCCGATTTCTTAATTTTAAAATCTCTTTCTATTGGGTGAAGTATTTTTATTTCTTTATCACTTTCTTCTTCTTGTTGCAAAAATTTATTTATATCATAATCATTTACATAATCCAACAAACATTGACCTACTATATTTTTCTTTATTCCAAGTAACAATTCTGCACATGGATTAATCGAAATTACACTATTATGATTGTCTACCGCTATAACACCACTTTCCATGCTTTTCAATATTGATTCTATTTTTGTTTGCTTTTCTATAACTTCATGAATCTTTATTTGTAATTGTTCCGCCATATTATTAAAACTATTTCCTAATGTCCCAAGTTCATCATCAGTTTTAACATCAGCTCTTATTTTATAATCTCCATGAGTCATTTTTAAAGTTACACTTTCTAACTCTTTTACTGGCTCAACAATTTTTTTAACCAATCTCAAAGATAAAAATATAGAAAATGTAATAACTAAAGCTAATATTGCTAAGCAATACTTAATATTCTCTTTTTGCAATAAAGTTATTGTATTTATAGGAACAGCACTTCTAATCACAAAATTATTATCCAATCTAGTTGCACAATAAATTAAGTTAGCTTTAATTGTATCACTATATCTTTTTGAATACCCTTCACCTTTTTCTAATGCTTCTTTAACTTCTATTCTATCTTTGTGATTTTCACTGCTTTTTTCTTCATTATCATATAATACAACTCCGTTATTATCTATAAGTGTAACTCTTACATTTATATTATTTATTTTTACATTATTTATTTTTTCTAAATTAACATAATTAATCTCACTACTATCTGTAACATCATTTAGTTCAGAGATTAAATAATTAACATTTCTAAGTTCTTCTTTTGTATTCTTAATTGCTTCTAAATTTATTAATACCATAAAAGAAGATGTTACAATCAATATTGCAAACAAGACTGTTATAATAACTGAAGTTAATATTTTATTCTTCATTGTTATTCTGCTGGGTTAAATCTATAGCCCACTCCTCTTATAGTTTCAATAAATCGTGGATTTTTATCATCTTCCTCTATCTTCTTTCTAAGATATCTTATATGAACATCTACAGTTCTTGTTTCGCCTATATACTCATAACCCCAAATCTTGTCCAACAAAGTCTCTCTCTTAAGAATTTTACCTTTATTTTTTATTAATATTTGTAAAAGTTCAAATTCTTTTAATGTTAAGTCTATCTTTTTTCCATTAACACATACCTCATGACGTTCAAAGTCTACCTTAAGACTTTGTGAATCATAAACATCATCTTCTATTTCACCAAGTGAATTTGTTCTTCTTAAAACAGCTTTTACTCTTGCAAGTAATTCTCTAACTGAAAATGGTTTTGTTATATAGTCATCAGCTCCAAGTTCTAACCCTAATATTTTATCTAATTCTTCACCTTTTGCGGTTAACATTATTATTGATGTCTTTTTCATTTCATTATCTCTTTTTATTTCCTTGCAAACATCAAATCCATCTATACCTGGTAGCATTAAATCAAGTAACATTAAACCTGGTTTTTGTGCTTTTGCTATCTTAACTGCCTCTATACCATCATTAGCTGTAAAAACATCATATCCCGCATTAAGTAAATTGAATTTTAATAATTCAACTATGTGTTCCTCATCATCAACTATTAATATTTTTTCTTTAGCCATATTCTTTTTTCCCCCTTAACGTAACATAATAAAAGAAAACATTCTACCATAAGAGCCCTGTGACTTCCTATATGAATGCAATTTAACATCATCACTACAATACGTACACAAATTTAAGCTATTTATATTATAATCTTTTACTCCAGCTCTTTTTAAATCATCTACTATACATACTTCTAAATTAAGATTATTTTCATCAAATAATTCTTCTTCACTTATTGTCTTTTTTTTCTCTATAAAATTCAATTTTAGGTCTTCTGAAACCTCATAACAACATTTCCTAATATGTGGACCTATATATGCTTTAATATTAATTTCATTTGTATTGAATTCAAGCTTCATTTTTTCAATAGTTTTTAATGTAATTGATTCAAAAGTTCCTTTCCATCCACTATGAATTGCAGCTATAACTTCTTTGTCTTCATCTATCAATATAATCGGTACACAGTCTGCAGTAAAAACTCCAATAATAACATTTTTTTCATTTGTTATTATTGCATCTCCTTCTTCATCCTTAATACTTTTGTCATTGCATATATATTTTAATATCTTATCACTATGGATTTGCTTAAGATATATAATATCCTTCACATTAAATTCTTTTTTTAATGAATCAAGTTCTTTTATTCCTTCTTCTGTGTTTCTATTAAAGCTTCTTCCTTTCTCTGCATTTGTAAATATAATTTGAAATTTCTCACCATCTATTATTATAAAGTCATCTTTTTTCTTTAATAATTTAAAATCCAATTTATTCAATCTAATCCTCCATAAAATTTTCAATATTAAAATTTTCTTAACACGAGTTCTTATATGTTTTTGTGTGAATCACTTACTCAGCGAGTGTATACGAGTCGAGCTTCCTTATTATACAAAATAGACTAGCATACTGACTTATTATTTTTTTGAATGTACCTAACTTAATATTAACATTCTATTTACTATTTATCATCTTTATTAACTAAAGTTTAACTTATATATAACAATTGTGAAGTGAATGTGCCTTATAAGAAAAAGGATATTGAAATTTATTTTTCAATATCCTTAATTATGTGATTATGTTATAAGATTTTTTATTTCTTCTAGAAAAGTATTTATGTCCTTAAATTGCCTATAAACCGATGCAAATCTCACATATGATATTTCATCTAAATCTTTTAATCTAGCCATAACCATTTCTCCTATATCCTTTGTCGGGACTTCTGTAAGCATACTATTAGAAATTGTTTTTTCTATATCATATGCTATATCTTCAATTTGTTTTCTAGATATAGGTCTTTTTTGGCATGCTATAATTAAACCATTAATTATTTTTTCTTTATTGAAATTTTCCCTGGTCAAGTCCTTTTTTATTACTAAAATAGGAAAATCCTCTATCTTTTCATATGTAGTATAGCGTTTAGTACATTTTAAGCATTCTCTTCTTCTTCTAATTGTAGTGTTATCATCTGTTGATCTAGAATCAACAACCTTACTTTCTTCAAAACTGCAAAATGGACATTTCATACTTTCATTCACCTCTTTGCTTTCGTGTATCAAAACCTTATAATTATTATACATATATTTTCAAAATATGGCTATACATTGTTTACATCTATTGCATCTTTTGTGTTTACTAATATAACATCTTTTCCTATTTTAATTATATCTTTCCACAAAATTTCTTTTTCATCATCTTTTCCAAACCATGACTTTATTTCTCCAGGCAATATTAATGAAATTATTTTATTATCATCACAGTTTATTTTGAAATCTCTTATAAATCCTATTTTAGTTCCTGTTAATATATCTATTACTTCCATATTTCTCATAGCATTAAGTGAATGTAGTTCAGATTCCATAATTATCCCCCATAATTATAATATTATTAATATCTTATTTCTATACATGTTTTCTCATATGCTTTAAAGCTGTTTTTTCTAATCGTGAAACTTGCGCTTGTGAAATTCCAATTTCATCTGCAACTTCCATTTGAGTTCTTCCATTAAAAAATCTTAAATTTAATATTAATTTTTCCCTACTTGTAAGCTTCTTCATTGCCTCTTTAATAGAAATATTTTCAAGCCAATGCTCATCTGTGTTTTTAGAGTCACTTATTTGATCCATCACATATATAGCATCTCCCCCATCATGATAAATTGGTTCAAACAATGATACTGGATCTTGTATTGCATCTAGCGCAAATACCACTTCTTCTCTTGGCAATTCAAGTTCCTTTGCAATTTGTGAGATAGTAGGCTCTTTATTATTATCTTTTATAAACTTCTCTCTCATAATCAAAGCTTTATATGCAATATCTCTTAGAGATCTGCTAACCCTAATAGAATTATTATCTCTTAAATATCTTCTAATTTCTCCAATTATCATTGGCACTGCATAAGTTGAAAACTTAACATTTTGACCTAAATCAAAATTATCTATAGACTTCATAAGTCCTATACAACCAACTTGAAACAAATCATCAATGTTTTCTCCTCTATTGTTAAACCTTTTAATAACACTAAGTACTAATCTTAAATTTCCCTTTATAAAAGTTTCTCTTGCACTTTTATCTCCTGCCTTCATCTGTAGAAAAAGTTGCTTTTTTTCTTTCTCTTTAAGTATAGGGAGTTTTGAAGTATTAACGCCACATATTTCTACTTTGTTAATTATCACAAGTATCAACCCCTTCGAAAGTAATAATCCATTGCATTAAACATTATCTCCGATAGGCAATACTTTTATACTTGAAGACAAGCTAAATCATTCTACTTATTTCTTTTTTCAATCTTTTAATTATTTTTTTTTCTAATCTAGATATATACGATTGAGATATTCCCAGCATATCTGCCACTTCTTTTTGTGTCTTTTCTCTTGTTCCATTTAATCCAAATCTAAGACGTACTATTTCTTTTTCTCTATCATTTAAACTTTTCAATGCCATAACTAATAATTGTTTATCAACTTCATCTTCTATTAAATTATACACTGTATCATTTTCAGTACCTAATATATCTGACAATAAAAGTTCATTTCCATCCCAATCAATATTTAGCGGTTCATAAAACGAAATTTCAGCTTTTATTTTGCTATTTCTTCTTAAATACATTAATATTTCGTTTTCTATGCATCGTGAGGCATAAGTTGCAAGCTTTATTTTTTTTTCTGGATTAAACGTATTCACAGCTTTTATCAATCCAATAGTTCCAACAGATATTAAATCTTCTACATACACACCTGTATTTTCAAATTTTCTAGCGATATAAACAACTAATCTCAAATTTCTCTCAATTAATGTGCCTCTAGTTTTTTCATCTCCATTACTTAGTTTGTTTACTAATTCTTCTTCTTCATCCTTTGATAACGGTGGTGGCAGAGCATCATTTCCCCCAACATAATATAATTTTCTTCTAAATAATTTAAATTTACATATTAACTTATTAAAAAACAGAATTAGTTTTTCCATATATATCCCTCCTATATGTTACTCCTCTTGATAATAATGCATTAAACTCATGTTCATTACTTAACTTTTCTTTACACGGACATATTATTGCATCAATTTGTTCATATAAGCAATCCTTTTTCTTTACTTTTATATTATTAACTCTTATACCTTTAAGTTTACCTCCATACCCAATTGAACTATAAAGTATATAATATACGTTCTTACCATCAAAATTTATATCACTTATTAAATTTTCTTCAATTAAAATACATGGAAGATTAGTAATTGGCTCTCTTAGCTCATTTCCAGTATCTAAAAAACTTTGAAAATTATATTGTCTATTTTCTACTTCAAATTCAATATTAAATCTAAAATTATTTGTAAATAATTTATCTTTAATATACTCAATAAATCTACTATAAATTATATATATAATCATTATTCCTAACATAATATATTTAACTGAATATTTTTCTATTTTAAATGTTCTTCCCAGTAAACATAAGTTTTGCTTTAATGAAAATAAAAAACATACTCCACTTAAAGTAAATGTCACCATTAAAAATGTAACTAATAATTTAATCATATTAAAAACGCTTGTCTTTCCATACACTAATCTAAGCATTATACAAGCTACTGCTAATTCACAAGGTAAACAAGCTAATATATTTAACTTAGGAATTAGTATCACTATAGTATAAATTCCCCCTATGAAACTGGCGCTTATTAATACACTCATCTTACATTTATGCTTTATACACTTCATAGTTAAAGTTAATAAAAAGAAATTTACTATACAATTTTCTAAAATTACAATGTCAGCATAAATTTCCATCTTAACTCCTCCAGTCTTTATGAATTTTATTATATACTTGTTTATCTTAAAAATTTGTCGCAATCGCATTAAATAACTTTGTTTTTTTAATTTAACTTTTTACATATATATACACCATATTTTTTTGTTTACTTTTTTATATTTAAAACTAACTTAATATATAAAAATAAACTCTTTTATCTTATATAAATTTGCTATAAATAAGTATAATAAAATCTAATTTCTTAAATTTTGTTTTTTAATTTACAATATAAATAATTTTCAAAAAAACGAAAAAAAAAAAAATAAGCAGTCAATATATTATGTCTATTGACTGCTTATTTTTTTAATATACCTATTATAGTTAATGTCTCTTTTGTCTTCTTAAAAAAACAGGTATATCTAAATCATCCGATTCATAATTATTAGAACTTATTTCTGGTTCTTTTGCAGCTACCGCAACTTCTGGTTCTTGTTTTACTACTTCTTGTACTTGTGGTTTCTTTGGTTCTTCCATGAATGTATTCGTTATTCTATTATTTTCACTTTCAAATCCAGTTGCTATAACAGTAATTCTTACTTCTTCATTCAGATTTTCATCTATTACAGCTCCTACAATTATATTTGCATCTGGGTCAACAGCTTCACGCACAACATCTGCCGCATCATATACTTCCAGTGCTCCAAGGTCTGCTCCACCAGTAAAGTTTATAATAACATCTGTAGCTCCCTCTATTGATGTTTCTAAAAGTGGAGATGATATTGCTTGTTTAACAGCATCTTGTGCTCTAGTATCGCCTTTACCAAATCCAACTCCCATATGAGCTAATCCTTTGTCAAGCATTACTGCTTTTATATCAGCGAAGTCAGCATTAATTACACCTGTTATTGTAATTAAGTCTGAAATTGCCTGTACACCTTGTCTTAGAACTTCATCAGCTAATTTAAATGAATCTAATAGTGTTGTTTTCTTATCTGCCATACTAAGTAATCTTTCATTTGGAATTATAACTAATGTATCAACCTTTTCTTTTAAATTTGCAATTCCAATTTCAGCATGTCTCATTCTTCTTTTGCCTTCAAAAGGGAATGGCTTTGTAACTACCCCTACAGTCAATATTTCCATAGATTTAGCTATTTCTGCAACGATTGGAGCAGCACCAGTTCCTGTTCCGCCACCCATTCCAGCTGTAATAAACACCATATTAGCTCCCTTTACTGAAGCTGTAATTTCTTCTCTACTTTCTTCGGCTGCTTTCTTTCCTATTTCAGGATTTGCACCAGCACCTAACCCTTTGGTTAATTTTTCTCCAATTTGAATTTTCTGATTTGCATTAGAAATCAATAATGCTTGCTTATCTGTATTTATTGCAATAAATTCAACATTTTTCAATCCCTCAATTATCATTCTATTTACAGCGTTACTTCCGCCGCCACCGCAACCAATTACTTTTATATTCGTTAATTCTTGCATATCTGCCTCAAAATCTAACAAAACAATTCCTCCCCTTAAAAAAGCTTATCAAAAAAACCTTTAACTTTTTTTAATATATGATTTTTGCCTTCATTATTGTGTAAATTTTCTATTTCATCTATTTTCTTATTTTCATTACTTTTATTAGTTAGAATTATGTTCTTATCCTCTAATAAATTTAATCTATCATATACTTCTTTAGCTATTGCCAAGGAAGTTATATTTTCTGTATTTTTTATTCCTAAATCAGTTCTTTTTACGACCTTGGTTCGTATCTTAAAGATTTCATGAACAGTTTCATTTATATCTTCAAAATAGCTAACTCCATCCCCATATAGAATTATACTACAAATTCTATCATAATGACCAGTATTTTTTAATTTAATATTAATATGATTTAATATCTCTTCAATCCTAGCATTTGTAACTTCATAGAATAACTTTCTAGATACTTTGATAGTTCCTACTTCAATTTCATCTGGAATAGAATTATCGCTATATAGCACCTTGTAATTACTTGAATAAATCTTTTTTATATTATCTGCTTCTAAAAAAGAGAATTCTCCACAAATAGCTAAATCATTAGTGATATTATTTCCACCTATTTGTACACAATCTATTTTTTTAGGAATACCATTATCAAATAAAACTATATCAACAATTCCAGCACCAATATCTGCTAAAGCTACAGTGCCTGTAGAATTTTTTTCATTTAAAAATATTTGTTTTCCTGATAATATGTTAAGCTTTATAAATTCAACATTATATTTAGTTTCTCTAAAAATCTCATAATATCTTTCAATTTCTTTTGTTTTTGCTATTACTAATGTAAGATTTAATTCGAGTTTTCTTCCTTTCCAATTAAGTATATCTTTATGTATTACCTTACCATCCAATATATAAAAATTTATTAGCACATCTACTATAGACTCATCACTACTCACAGCAATAGTTTCTTGTCCATTTTTCAGTGCTTTTTTTATATCTTCACTTGTAACCTTTTCTTCTTTTAAAACAATTGGAATTGTTGTTTCTGTTATTCTAGCTTTACTTGAAGAAATCCCAATAGCTAAACATTCAACATCTCTTTTTGTCTTTTTTTCTAATTCCTCTAATAAATTAATCACAGCTTCTCTGCACTTATTAATATCTGTTATCATCCCTTTTTCTATACCTATTGATTTACAGGACTTAACACATAATATTTCTAGCTCTTCTTTTCCTTTAATTGCTATAGTTGCAGATAACTTTCCACTTCCAAAATCTACCGATGTAATTATCTCTTGTTCCATAAAATCAAGCCTTCCCTTATAGAAAAAAATCTACCTGCACTATAAATTCAACATATCTATTGAAATTCCTCTTTTATTTTAAAAATTAATTAAATTTATTTATTACTGGACACTGTACCCCTTTGTCGGAATAAGTTCTTCTAAGCTTCAGTTGAAGAGGAAATTACATTTCTATTAAGAAAACTCACTCTGAAGCTAAGAATCACTTTATAATTTTAATTTTTTGTAAACAGCTCCTTTTTTAATTTTTTTAAAGCTTTCTTTTCTATTCTCGACACATAGGACCGTGAAATCCCTAAATTTATGGCTATTTCTCTTTGTGTTTTGCACTTTCCATCTATTAATCCATATCTCATTATTAAAATAGAACTTTCTCTTTTAGTCAATGACTCAGCTAATTTTTTATATAAAGCTCTAATTTGTAAATTACTTTCAACTTTCTCTAAAACACAATCTTTTTCACTACTTAATATGTCCATCAAACAAAATTCATTTCCTTCCTTATCAACTCCAATTGGATCTTGAAGATAAATTTCATTTTTTTGTTTTTTATTATTTCTAAATAACATTAAAATTTCATTTTCAATACACCTTGAAGCATAAGTAGCAAGTCTAGTTCCTTTACTAGAATCAAAGGAATCAATAGCTTTTATTAATCCAACAGTACCAATGGAAATCAATTCATCTACATCTTTATTCGGAAATGAATACTTTTTTACTATATGTGCTACTAATCTTAGGTTTCTTTCAATCAAAATACTTTTTGCATTTTTATCTCCCTCTTTAAACTTCTTCAAATACATCTTTTCTTCTGCTTCATCTAAGGGTAACGGAAATGTATTACTGTTTGTTACATATCCTGTTAAAAAAAACGAATTACATATTAAGTCTATAAAACCATTTAATATAAACACCTTTTTCCTCCATAGCAGTGCTTGATATTATAATATGTTTGAATTTTAGAAAAGTTGCGTGTACATCTTTATTTTTTATATTAGTTCTATTCTAATATTTTATTTTTCTATTTAGGCACACTCAAAAAATAACAGACCCGTATGCTTTTATATTTGGTCTGTTATTTTATTTGATTGGTCTTAATTTTTTACTCTCTCATATTTAATTTTTTAACTATATCTTTAAATATTGGTGCTGCTGTATCTCCTCCACCTAGGTCTTGATTATTAGCACCTTTCAGTGACTCTATCTCTGGTGTAAATACTACCATTGTATAATTTTTTTCTCCGATACTGAAGTATCCAGCAAACCATCCATGTGTCTGCCCCCCATTTCCTGTTGCAGAACCAGTTTTACCACCTATATCTAAATCACCTATATAGGCCTTTATTCCTGTACCTTTTATAACAACCTGTCTCATAGAGTTCTTAATCAATTTAGCTGTTGTATCACTATATACTCTTTTTTTATCAGTATTGAATTCTTTTACTACATTATCATCTTTGTCTAAAATACTCTCGATTATATATGGCTTTTCATACACTCCATTATTAACTACAGTATTTATAGCGCCTAACATCTGCACTGGAGTTACATTCATACATTGTCCTATAGATATATTATTTATTCCTGCTTCCTCACTCGGCTTTACTCCTGTTGCTTCATTTGTATTTCCACTTTGTAAATTTAATACTCTATCATATAATCCTTGCGCTTCTGAATATTCCATTAATTTTTCATATCCCACCATAGAACCTATTTGTGCAAATATATCATTACAAGATTTTTCAAACGCTTGTTCAACTGTTAATTTTCCATATACTTCTTTATCTATTTTCCCTGTCCCAACAAATGTATCATTAATATTTATTAGCCCCATATCTAAAGCTGCACCAAGTGTTATTACTTTATAAATTGAACCTGGTTCATACCCTATTTGTTGAATTCCTAAATTTATATTCGCCGCACTTTCATCTTTTTGTACCATAGCTCTTATTTTGCCAGTATCTGATTCCATTATACTTATACCTATATTATTCAAATATGAGTATTCCGGTTTGTCTAGAACTGCTCTGACCTTATCTTCAATATCTTTATCTATTGTTAATTTTAAATTTTTATTATTATCGCTTATACTTACGGTTTGTTTTGCATAAACTGCCCTATTGTCTAAATAAAATTCGCTTTTAGGCTTTTCATTATCTTTTAAATAATTATAAAGTTCATCTTCAAGAGATCCTGCTACATGTTCTTCATCTGATATATTTGATAACATATTGCCAACGCTCCATGCTTTTTTAGTATCTACTTCATCTGTAATATAAGTATATATTCCTTTTACATTTTTAAGATTATTTATTTTATTATAGGTATCTTCTGAAATATTATAATATATTTTCCCACTTTGCTTCATTATATCTGTATAATTAAACTCAGGATTTTCAGACTTCATAATAAAATTTAAAGCCATTAAGTCTTCTAGTGTTTCTTCATAGTTATTTAAACTGAATGGTTTAGTATCAATTACAAGTACATATTTTTTATCATACTTCATTAAATCTTTTCCATTAGTATCTAAAATCATATAATTCATATTGCTAATGTTTTCTTCTTGATGATTTTGATAAGAACTCTGAACTTTTTCAGATGGATATATTTGTAACACGAATAAACGTGCTGTTAAAATCATTATTATTGTTAACAATATAGCTAAAACATGTAATAGTCTTCTGTTTCTATCAAATTTTTCAGTAAAAATATAAAACACCTCCTTTAGGCATCAAAATAGTAAAGCTTCAAAGATATCTCAGCTTAAATTCTAGCCTTAAAGATAGTGTTTTATTCATTCTTTTATGTTTACTTTAATTTTTTTGAATATGCCTTAACTAACATAATGAGTATAATTACTCAAATTAAAAATTATGCTTATACTTTGGGTATCTATAAAATCATTTATTCCTTATTTTTAATTATTAAATCCTTTGGCATTAATGGTATATCAACTTTTACTTTATACATCATTTGTGCTCTAGCTGCTTTATCAATTGGAGTTCCATTTTCTTCAGTCATATCATGAAGTACAATTTCAAAATTATCTCCTTGTGGTCTTAAAATTTCTACTGTATCCCCATTTAGAACTTTATTTTTTTGCTCTATAGTTGCTATTTGGGTTTCTTCATCATATGCTCTTACAATTCCAGCTATATCAGCGTTTCTTATATATCCTGAATCTTCATATACTTGTTTGTTAGTTTCTCCATAATAAAAACCTGTACAATATTGTCTATGACTTACATTATTTAAATTTTCCATCCATTTTGGATCAAATTTATAATTATCAGAATCTTCCATATATGCATCTACAGCTTGCCTATATGATTTCACTACTGCTGCTACATAATATGCGCTTTTCATTCTTCCTTCTATCTTAAGGGAATATACTCCTGCATTAATAACTTCATCTATATGTTCAAGCATACACATATCTTTTGAATTCATTATATATGTTCCATTTTCATCTTCAACTACAGGATAATATTCACCCGGTCTCTTTTCTTCAACTAAATGATACTTATATCTACACGGTTGAGCACAAGCGCCTCTATTAGCATCTCTTCCCACCATATAGTTGGAAAGTAAACATCTTCCAGAATAACTTATGCACATTGAACCATGAACAAAAGCTTCTATTTCACATTCTTCTGGCAAATTATCCCTCATTTGTTTTATTTCATTTAAACTAAGCTCTCTAGCCATTACTATTCTCTTAACCCCTTGATCATGCCAAAATTTAGCTGCTCTCCAGTTAACATTATTAGCTTGAGTACTTAAGTGGATTTCTAATCCTGGTACAACTTCTCTTGCTGTAGCTATTATTGCTGGATCTGATGCTATAATCGCATCAATTCCTGTTTCATATAATTCTTTTAAATACTCCTCAACACCAGTTAAATCTGCATTATGAGGAAATACATTCATTGTTACGTAAACTTTTCTATTTCTTTCATGTGCATATTCAACGCCTTCTTTTAACTTTTCATTTGTAAAATTATCAGCAAATGCTCTTAAATTAAGTTTGCTTCCTCCAAGGTATACTGCATCAGCTCCAAAATCTATTGCTATTTTAAGTTTATCTAAATTACCTGCTGGTGCTAAAATTTCTGGTCTTATCATTTTTAATTTACCTCCTCTTAGTAACTGCAATTCCATCTCCCATAGGTATGACAGATGTTATTAAGTCTTTATCTTGAGTAACTAATTCCAAGTAAGTCCTCATTCTTTTTACTATTGTTATTTTTCTTCTTTTAACTAATTCTTGTGATGCAACCATACCTCTAAATAAAACATTATCTGCTACTATTACTCCATCTTGATTAAGCAGTCTTAAGCAATGAGGCAAAAAGTGGTTGTAATGACCTTTTCCTGCATCCATAAAAATCAAATCGAAAGGTTCATTTAATTTTTCTAGTACTTCTAAGCAATCGCCTTCTTCAATTTTTATTTTATGACTTAAATTGAACTTTTCTAAATTTAAAGTGGCTAGTTCTATCATTTTCTCATCACGTTCAATTGTTATAATTTCTGGTTCATTCCCTGAAGCTTTATACATTAATATTGCTGAAAAACCTACTGCTGTTCCAAGCTCTAATATTCTTTTAGGTTTTTTCATACTAGTCATAAATTCAAGAAAAACTCCACTTTCCTTTTGAACAATAGGTACATTATTTTCTCTTGCAAAATCTTCTATTTCTTTTAAAGTACCCTCCCTATCAGGAATTAAGCCTCTAATATATTGTTCCATATAGTCATATGTAATCTCACTCATGAATTTCCTCCACACTTCTAATATCCTCTGTTTTGTCAGTTAAATCTATAAAAATTAATCTCTATTTTGCTATAACTAAAATAACAGATTAATATCCCAACTCTTTTTTCTTATTTAAAAAATCATCATAATTATTAGTAAAATAATGCGAACCATCTTTTTGCAAAATATAATATAAATAATCTGTTTTTTCTGGAAGCAATGCAGCTTTAATGCAATCTATTCCTGGATTTGCTATAGGACCTACTGGTAACCCTTTATACTTATAAACATTGTATGGCGAATCTATTTCTAAATGCTTATTTAGTACTACATCTACATGATATCCTAAGCCATAAATTACTGCAGCATCTAATTGAAGTTTCATATCTTTTTCTAATCTATTATAAATAACAGATGAAATTAATGGTCTATCATTTTGCACTCTTGCTTCCTTTTCTATCATAGAAGCTATAGTAATTGTTTTTTCAACATCTTCATCTTTTATGTCAACTTTAGTTTCGTCTTTTACCTGTTTTAATACCTCTTCAAATCTATTTAACATGCTTTTAATTATATAATTTGCATCTGAACCCTTTTCTATTAAATATGTATCTGGATATAAAAATCCTTCTAAATTATATCTTTTTTTATCATTAGCTGTAACAAACTTAGGTAATTCATAATTTTTTACTGCTTTTAAGAATTCATCTTTAGAACAAAGACCTTTGTCTTCTACTGTATTTGCAATATCTTCTATTGAATATCCTTCTGGAATTGTTAATTTAACTACATCTTTATCGTCAGAAGTGTTTTCTAGAGAATTTATCAAACCTGCTAGTGTAGTGTTAGTATCTATTTCATATATCCCTTCTCTTAATTTTATATCTACTTTATCTATTGCCACTTTTACTTTAATCAAAAGTTTATTAGATAACTTATTTTCTTTATCTAACTTATTTAATATGTCATTAAAACCTTCACCTTGTTTTACTTCAATTGAAATGGTAGTCTCACTAGATTTTAATGGTTTTTCTATAACGTCTTTATACGAAATCACAAAAATCAATCCTATAATAAATAAAAATAATGTAGATAATAATATTAATTTTCTAAAAGGTTTATAATTATCCATAAACTTTCTCCTAGATATAATTAAGAGTAAATAGTCTAAATAAGGACTATTTACTCTTATTATATTTATTTTATTTTTAGTAAAATTACTTTTTGCTTCTGCTGCTAGTTCTTCTTCTTTCAGCACTATCTAAAATTCTTTTTCTCATTCTTATAGTTTTTGGTGTAACTTCTACTAATTCATCACTATTTATGAATTCTAAACATTGTTCAAGAGACATTTCAAGTGGTGGAGTTAATTTTAATGCATCATCAGCACCTGATGATCTTGTATTAGTAAGTTTCTTCATTTTACATACATTAATTTCAAGATCGTCTGCTCTTGCAGAAACACCAACAACCATACCACCATACACTGGAACACCAGCTCCTATGAATAATTGTCCTCTTTCTTGAGCACTATATAATCCATATGCTATTGAATCTCCAGTTTCAAACGAAACTATTGATCCTCTGCTTCTTCCTGGAATTTCGCCTTTGTATTTTTCATATGAATGGAATACGTGATTCATAATTCCATTACCCTTTGTATCAGTCATTAATTCACTTCTAAATCCAATAAGACCTCTAGCTGGAACTGTGAATTCTAATCTTGTATATCCATTTACTGCTGATGTCATATTAACCATTTCAGCTTTTCTAGGTCCTAATTTTTCCATAACTGGTCCCATAAATTCTTCTGGAACATCAATTGTTAAGTACTCAATTGGTTCTTCCTTGTGGCCATTTTCTTCTCTAAATATAACATTTGCTTTTGAAACTTGGAATTCATATCCTTCTCTTCTCATTGTTTCAATAAGAACTGAAAGATGAAGTTCTCCTCTTCCTGCAACTTCAAAACAATCTGGAGTAAGTTCATTTACTCTTAAACTTACATTTGTTTCAAGTTCTTTCATTAATCTATCTCTTAAATGTCTTGATGTTACATAATCACCTTCTTGACCTGCAAATGGTGAATCATTAACCATGAAGTTCATGTTTAATGTTGGTTCATCTATTTCTAAGAATGGTAATGCTTCTGGCATTGAAGAATCTGCTATAGTATCACCTATATTAGCATCAAGAACACCACTTACTGCAACTATATCTCCCATTCCTGCTTCTTCTGCTTCTTCTCTTTTTAATCCCTTGTATGTAAATATGCTAGTTATTTTGAAATTAGCATTTGATCCATCATTCTTTAATAAAGTAACTGTTTGATTTCTCTTTACTGTACCTCTATGTATTTTACCAATTGCAATTTTACCAACAAATGCATTTGTATCTAATGTACTAACAAGCATTTGAAGTGGTTCATCCATATATCCTTCTGGTGGTGCAACATATTTTAATATTGTTTCAAATATAGGAGTCATATCATTATTTTCATCATCTACATTATATTTTGCAAAACCTTCTCTAGCTGATGCATAAATAATTTGGAAATCTAATTGTGCATCATTAGCTCCAAGTTCTACAAATAAGTCAAATACTTCATCAATAACGTCTGTTGGTCTAGCATTTGGTTTATCTATTTTGTTAATTATAACTATTGGCTTTAACCCTAGTTCTAATGATTTCTTTAAAACGAATTTAGTTTGTGGCATTGGTCCTTCATAAGAGTCAACAACAAGCAAAACTGAGTCAACCATCTTAAGTACACGTTCAACTTCTCCACCAAAATCAGCATGTCCTGGAGTATCTACAATGTTTATTTTTATTCCATCATATATTACTGCAGTGTTTTTTGAAAGAATTGTAATTCCTCTTTCTTTTTCTAAGTCATTAGAATCCATTACTCTTTCTTCTACTTTTTCGTTAGCTCTAAATGTATGACTTTGTCTTAACAAAGCATCTACTAAAGTTGTCTTACCATGGTCAACGTGGGCTATGATAGCAATATTTCTTATGTCTTCTCTTTTAATTAATTCCATTTTTTATTCCTCCATACAGCATTTAAACTGTGAAATTTTTATTAGTTTATCTCTAACTATGTATATAAATGCGTTAAAATTTAAGCATATATTGTAAATAATTTCTTATTAATTTTCATATTCAGAAAATTATATTTTTTTATGAATAAACCTAACTAAAACTACTTATATATATGTAAACCTATAACTGTTTTTTTCCAAAAGAAAATTGGACACTTAAAGCATCCAATTTCCTACACACTAGTTTATATTTTACTCTTTTTTTTTAAAAAGTCAACCTTATTTTAAATTAATTATAATATGAATAATTTATAAATCCAAAAATAATTAGTTATTATATTAAGGCATATTCAAAAAATAAAAAGTCAGTATGCTAGTCTATTTGACTATTTATTTTATATATTCTAAAACTCCATAATTATTGGTAATATCATAGGTTTTCTCTTAGTCTTTTCATAAAGGAATTCTCTAAGCTCATCCCTCATTTTAGACTTTAATGTTGCCCAATCAGTGATTTTTCTTTCTTCGCAATCTCTTAACACAGATTTTACAATCTCTCTAGCTTCATCCATAAGTCCTTCTGATTCTCTTACATATACGAATCCTCTTGAAATTATATCTGGCCCAGATACAACTCTACCTGTTTGTTTTTCCATTGTAACTACAATTGTTAAAATACCGTCTTGTGAAAGATGCTTTCTGTCTCTTAAGACGATATTTCCAACATCTCCAACTCCAAGGCCATCAACAAAGACTTGACCTGAAACAACAGTACCACTTTTTTTAATATAATTTCTTGCAACTTCAATTACATCACCATTCTCAGGTATCAATAAGTTTTTCTCTGATAGTCCAAGCTCCATTGCTAGTTCTCCATGCCTCTTCAAATGTCTATATTCACCATGGACTGGAATGAAGAATCTTGGCTTAACTAATGAGTGCATTAATTTTAGTTCTTCTTGACAAGCGTGCCCTGACACATGAATCTTTTCTAAAGAATCATATATTACTTCAGCACCTTTTTTAAATAATTGATTTACAACCTTTGAAACCAATTTTTCATTACCTGGTATTGGTGTTGCTGAAATAATAACTGTATCTCCTGGCACCACATTAATTTTTCTATGTTCTGAAGCTGCCATTCTTGCGAGTGCAGACATCGGCTCTCCTTGGCTACCAGTTGTTATTATCACAACTTTTTCATTAGGATATTTTGAAATTTGGTCTACTGGAATAAGTACGTCTTTCCCAATTGTAAGATATCCAAGTTCTATTGCTACTTGAACAATATTTTCCATACTTCTTCCTGATACAGCTACTTTTTTCTCATAAGCTTCAGCTGCTGTAATAATTTGTTGAATTCTATGAACATTCGATGCAAATGTAGCAACTATTATTCTACCGTTTGCTTTATTAAATAGTCGTAAGAATGTTTCCCCAACAACTCTTTCTGTTAAAGTATATCCTGGTCTTTCAACATTTGTTGAATCAGCCATCATTACCAAAACACCTTTTCTACCTAGTTCAGCTAATCTCCCGAAATCCATCATTTCTCCATCAATTGGTGTATAATCAATCTTAAAGTCTCCTGTATGAAGCACTACCCCAAGTGGTGTATGAATCGCAATTGCAACTGAATCTGCAATTGAATGATTCGTCTTTATGAATTCTACTGATACGCTATCTAGTTTAATTATGTCTTTTGGTTTTACTCTTATTAGTTCTGTTGAAGCTAAAAGACCGTGTTCTTTTAGTTTCGTCTCAACTATGCCAAGAGTAAGCTTAGTACCATAAACCGGAACATTTAATTGTCTTAATACATATGGCAATGCTCCTATATGGTCTTCATGTCCATGAGTTAAAAATATTCCTTTGATTTTTCCTGAATTTTTAATAAGATATGAAATATCAGGTATTACAATATCTATTCCGAACATATCATCATCTGGGAATTTTAATCCACAATCTATTATTATAATATCTTCCTTATATTCAATAGCTGTTATGTTTTTCCCAATTTCGTTTATGCCACCAAGAGGAATTATTTTTATCTTCGCTCTTTCATTTTTCATATTTCCCCTCCTTTTTTCCATATTATTTATAAACAAAGGTTCTTTATTCCGCACATTCAAAAAATAACAGGTCAGTATGCTAGTCTATTTCGTGTCATACTGAATCTGTATATTCACCTAATAGCCCACTATGAGGTAATATATACCTCTTTGTCTGACTCAAAATATACATCGCATCTTTAACTTGTTATTTTCTTCATCTGCTATATTAAAAGTCCTTTTATTCATCATTATGTTTTGTTTGACATTCATCACATATTCCATAAAACTTTACACTATGGTCTAAAATTTTAAACTTATATTGTTTCTCAATATCAGCTTCAAGCTCTTCTAACAAATCATCCTGAACTTCTGAAACTTTATGACAAGTATTGCAAATAAGATGATGATGTCTATGTGCTTCATTTGAATGTACAATTTCATATCTACTACATCCATCATTTAAATCTAATCTAGATATAACCCCTAGTTCTTCCAACAAAAGAATGGTTCTATATACTGTTGCTAAACCAATTTCTGGGCAACTTATTTTTACTTTATCATATATCTCTTCTGCTGTTAAATGGTTACCCTCATTATCAATAATTGTATCAACAATAGACCTTCTTTGTGGTGTTAATTTATAACCCTTCTTTTTCAAATCTTCTTTTAAGGCATTCATATCAATTAAATTTGATGCATCCATACATAACACCTCACTTTTCACATTAAATTTAACTTAAAATAAATTTATTTTTATTTTAAGACCAAATTGACTAATAATCACTTCACTTAAATCTTACTCTTGAACTAAACCGTCTTCATTCATAAGTGTATCATAAGTTTCTAATACCATTTCAAATTCTTCATCTTCATCTTCTAGTGCTATAAATATTTCACTACCATCTTCATCTTTAAAAATTTTAAAAGCATATGCATCATCATTTTCTTCGGATGCTAGTGCTGCAATTATATATTGTCCTTTTAATTTTTCTATTTCAAAGTATATAATAACCTCAAACTTAACGTCATTTCCGTCTTGATCAGGTATATATACAAATTTTGCGTCTTTATCCATAAATTTATCCCTTCTAATTTTTATTTTTTTAATTATTAATAAAAGCATATTTAATTTTACTTCTTCTATAAATATAACTCTTTAAATTTCGATTTTCAATTCCCAATAATTAACTATACTATTTTGAAATCATGTCTAAATATCCTTGAAGAATATAAGTTGAAGCGACTTTATCTACTATTTTTTTTCTTTTACTTCTTGACAAATCTGCTTCAAGCATTGCTTTATGGGCTGCAACAGTAGTTAAACGTTCATCCCAAAATTTTATTTCAACTTTAAGCTCTTCTTCTATTAACTTACCAAAAGACATTGTAATTTCTCCAGACGGTCCTATTGTTCCGTTCATATTCTTTGGAAGTCCAATTACTATCACTTTTACATCGTATTCATCACAAAACTTTTTTATTTCTTGTATGTCTTGTTCTTTTTTAGTTCTTCTTATTGTAGTCAAGCCTTGAGCTGTAAACCCTAATGGATCACTTATCGCAACTCCTATAGTCTTTTGACCTACATCTAATCCTAATATTCTTAATATTCTCAAATCAGCACTCCTTAAAAATTAAGAGTGCCCGTTATAAACGGGCACTCTCTACTTTATCTCTAAATAAGACTTTATAACTTCTTCTAGTATATCATCTCTTTCGAGTTTTCTTACTAAAGCTCTTGCTCCGTTGTAATTAGTGATGTAAGTAGGGTCTCCTGAAATCAAATATCCAACTAACTGATTTATAGGATTATATCCTTTTTCTTGTAATGAATTATAAACCTCTGTTAATATTGTTTTTGTAAGAGCTTCTTTATTCTTACTTAAATCAAATTGCATTGTATGTTCAATATTATTACTCATCGCTACGTTGCGTAAAGCAACACACCCCCCTTAATCAGTATTTAAGGAAACTATATCCATATTTATTATTAACTTAATATTTTAAATTTATTCACTAATGGATATGAAAGAAAATAACAAGCCCAAGATGCGATGTATATTTTGTCCCTCCAGGGGATAAGTTCAACTAATTTCACTTTATGCCAGACAAGGAGGTATATTTGCCTCATAGTAGGCTATTAGGTGAATATACCGACGAAGTATGACACAAAATAGACTAGCATACTGACTTGTTATTTTTTCGAATGTCCCGAATCTTTACTTAGATTATAACCTACATTTTATAAAAAGTATACTACTTTGCTAAAGTTTCCACTATTTTATAAGACTCTTCAATTGCTTCTTGTATCTTTTCTGGTAATTTCCCACCCGCTTGAGCCATGTCTGGTCTTCCACCACCACCGCCGCCAAGTATAGTAGATACCTCTTTTATTAACTTCCCACAATGAGCACCTTTAGCTACTGCATCTTTAGTTGCCATAGCACATATAATAACTTTTCCAGCATTTTCGCTCATAAGTAATACTATACTATCTTCAACCTTATCTCTTACCTTTTCGCAAACATCCCTTAAAGCATCGCCATCAACATCTTTTAATTCATAAGATATTACGTTAATATCTTTAACACTCTTTGCACATGCTACTATATCATCTAATCCCATTGATGCAAATTTAGATTTTAAAGTTACTATTTCTTTATCTTTTTCTTTTAATTCTTTAACTTGTTGTTCAAGTTTATTTAAAAGTTCCTTTTCTGAACATTTAAGTTTACCTGAAATCTCTTTTAACAATTCTTTCTTTTCATTTACTAATTTACAAGCTTCTTTTCCAATTACAGCTTCTATTCTTCTAGTTCCTGCTGCAATACCACTTTCAGATATTACTTTAAATAATCCTATCTTTCCAGTATTATCTATATGAGTTCCACCACATAATTCTTTAGAATATTCTCCAGCTTTTACTACTCTAACTTTATCAGAATATTTATCATCAAATATACCTATAGCACCACTATTTTTTGCATCTTGAAGATCCATAACGTCTGTAACAACTTGTGTTACACTAGTTATTGCTTCATTAACCAAATCTTCAACCTTTGTTATTTCCTCTTCTGTTAAACCCTCAAAATGAGAGAAGTCAAATCTAAGTCTATCATTACTCACATATGATCCAGCTTGATGAACATGTGATCCAAGAACTTCAACTAATGCTCTATCTAAAAGATGAGTTGCAGTATGATTTTTCTTAATACTTTCACGTCTAGCTTTATCCACTTCTAAAGTAACCTTATCCCCTACTTTAAGTTCTCCAGATAAAACTTCTACAAAGTGAATTATCTTTCCGCCAATATTCTTTTTAGTATCAACAACATTAGCTTTAAAGCTATCATTGAATATAATACCTGTATCTCCTATTTGCCCCCCCATTTCTGCATATAAAGGAGTAACATCTGTAACTACAATAGCCTTATTTCCTTCAGTTATAGTTTCTGCAAAATCTTCTCCTTCAATTAACACCTTAACTTCTGCATTTAAAGTATCATTATCATAACCATCAAAAACAGTTTCAATTTCTGCTGGTATAACATCTAATGTTTTGACATCAGTCCCCATGTAATTTGAAGTCTTTCTTGCACTTCTAGCTCTTTCTCTTTGAATTTTCATTTCTTCATGGAAAGCATCTTCATCTAAAGATAAACCTTCATCTTCTAATATTTCTTTTGTTAATTCCATAGGAAAACCAAAAGTATCATATAGTTTAAATCCATCTGCACCTTTAAGAATTTTTTCATTTCTTTCCTTTAATTCGCTTATGAATCCATTTAATATTTCAATTCCTGAATCTAAAGTTTCTCTAAATTTATCTTCTTCTATTTTAATTACTTTTTTAATATATTCTTTTTTTGCTTCTATTTCTGGATATGCATCCTTTGAATCTCTAATAACAATATCACATAAATTACATAAAAATGCATCTCTAACACCTAACATTTTTCCATGTCTTGCTGCTCTTCTAAGAAGTCTTCTTAATACATATCCTCTGCCTTCATTAGATGGCATTACATCATCTGAAATCATGAAAGTTATAGATCTAATATGGTCAGTTATAAGTCTTAAAGAAATATCTGTTTTATGATTTTCTCCATATTTAACCTTTGCAAGATTTGCAACTTCATTTAATATATTTTCTAAAGTATCAATTTCAAATATACTATTTTTTTCTTGCATTATAGTTGCAAGTCTTTCAAGTCCCATTCCTGTATCAATGTTAGTACTTGCAAGCTTTTCATAATTGCCTTTTCCATCTCCATCAAATTGAGTAAACACAAGATTCCAAAATTCTATAATCTTATCTTCATCTGCTGCGTTTAAAAATTCTTCTGCTGTAGTTACAACTTCTTCAGTTCTATTAAAATGAATTTCTGTACAAGGACCACAAGGACCTGCACCATGTTCCCAAAAATTCTCTTCCTTACCTAATCTAAAAATATGAGTTTTATCTACATCTGTAAGAGTAGTCCAATATTCATATGCTTCATCATCATCTAAATATATTGTTACATATAACTTATCTTTTGGAAGTTCTAAAACATCTGTAATGAATTCCCAAGCCCATGGAATTATTTCTTTTTTAAAATAATCTCCAAAAGAAAAGTTTCCAAGCATTTCAAAGAATGTACCATGTCTACTAGTAATTCCTACATTCTCAATATCACCAGTTCTTACGCACTTTTGACAAGTTGTAATTCTTCTTTTTGGCGGTTCTTGCAATCCTGTAAAGTAAGGTTTTAGCGGAGCCATACCAGCATTTATTAACAATAAACTTTTATCATTCTTTGGGACTAAAGAAAAACTCTCCAATCTTAAATGTTCTTTACTTTCAAAAAACTTTAAATATGCTTCTCTCAAGTCATTTGTTTTTGTGAATTTCATAAACTATTCCTCCATATATTATTTAGACATATTCAAAAAATAACAAGTTAAGGCACATGAAAATAAATAACAGATCCAAAGTTGCCATGAATATTTTTCATCAGGCAAGGAGACGAATTGCCCTCATAGCGGGTCTATTAGGTCAATTTGCCGACGCAGCATGATGGAAAATAGGCTGGCAAATGGACTTG
>Ga0302140_10002227_pt1 | contig 25252 bp, 20 predicted proteins | sample I_Bog_E1_1_FD_202095 | JGI IMG/M metagenome (GOLD analysis project Ga0302140, IMG submission 202095) | Peat permafrost microbial communities from Stordalen Mire near Abisko, Sweden - I_Bog_E1_1 | ecosystem: Environmental > Terrestrial > Soil > Wetlands > Peat | place: Sweden: Abisko, Stordalen... | reverse complement strand
CCGTCAACTTGAATATTCGTCCCATCCCATCACCAAAGCCAAGTTGGCCTCTATTTCCGCGGGTGATCGGCTCGCAAAAAGCAATTACCAGGAGTTTCAGCGCTATCAACCCCTCGATCTCGATATCGCCGCCGACGCCGAAGCGACTCTCCCGTCATTAGTGGAAGCGGTGCAGCACCGGCTCACTGCTGACAAGAAGCGCGCTTTCGAAGCCCGCGGCGTCAAGCTAGCCGAACAACATACGAATATCCTGGCTAAAGCGCGCCTCGATGCTTCTTACGCATGGGATGCCTGCCCAATCAGTGTCGCCCGTCTCTGTTCCGAGGTCTGGGGACAGATTAAGAACGAAGATTGGTGTCTCGCCTCCCAATCAAACTTGTTTGTGAGTAATTGGCCGCTGCGTCTCTGGGATTTCGAGAAGCCCTATCGTCACATCGGAGGTTCCGGCGGCGCTGGCATGGGCTATGGCGCACCCTCCGCCGTCGGCGCTGCCCTCGCAAACAAAAAATACGGCCGCCTGACAGTCAATATCCAAACCGACGGCGACCTGATGTATGCTCCCGGCGTTCTTTGGACTGCTGCGCACCATCGCATTCCCCTCCTCACCGTCATGCACAACAACCGCGCCTATCATCAGGAACAGATGGAAGTGCAAATTGTCGCCAACGAGCATAATCGCGGCATCACCCGCACCAGTATCGGCACTCATCTCAACGACCCACCCATCAACTACGCCAAGCTCGCCGAGGGTATGGGCATGCTAGGTATCGGCCCCATTGAAAAGCCCGAAGATCTGGCCCCCGCCCTGCGCCGCGGCATTGAGACAGTGAAACGCGGCGAGCCTGTCCTCATTGATGTCATCACCCAACCGCGCTAAGAGACACCCATGAAACCCCTCGCAATTTTAGTAGCGTTAACCTTCGCCGCGATCCTCAACGCCGCCGACGCTGACAATGGCAAAAAGCTGTTCACCGCCGACGGCTGTTATCAATGTCACGGCCGGCAGGGCCAGGGAGGATCGGCCGCGCCTGTCGGCTCCTATGGCCCACGGCTCGCTCCTCCAACGATTCCCGTGGAAGCGCTCCGTGCCTATGTGCGTCATCCGAGTGGCGGCATGCCGCCTTACACCGCGAAGGTACTCTCTAACTCCGAGATTGACGATATCTACGCCTTTCTCAAAACGATCCCCGCCCCTAAGCCTGTCAAAGACATCCCGCTGCTGAATCAATAGCTCAAAGAACGATCACCGCCGACCCTTCTTCGGTCTCTTCTTTCACCGCCACCAGCGCCTTGTTGGCATCGTCCAGCGAAAAAACTTTGATCCGCGGCCTTATGTTCAGATCGTGAGCCAGTTGCAGGAACTCCCGCGCGTCTCGCCGGGTCATGTTGGCCACGCTTCTAATCTCGCGTTCGCCCCACAGCAGGCTATCGTAATCGAAGCTCGGCATTTGGTCGAGATGAATAGCGTTGATCGCCACCGCACCTCCCTTGCGCAAACTGGCCAGCGCACTGATAACTACCTTGCCGCTCGGCGCGAACGTAATCGCACGGTCCAGCTTCACCGGAGGCCGGTCGTCCTCTTTGCCAACCCATGTAGCTCCCAGCGCAACCGCCGTATTGCGGTGCCGCTCGCCTCGAGTGACAACATAAACCTCGCAGTTCCACGAACGCAGTATCGTGATGGCCAGACTCGCCGAACTGCCAAATCCAAAAAGCCCTACTCTCTCGCCATGCTCCACTCCCGCCACTCGCAAGCTGCGGTAACCAATGATTCCCGCGCACAGCAGCGGGGCCGCGAATTTGTCGTCCATACCGGCTGGTAATGGAATAGTGAAATCCGCCCGCACCAGCGCAAACTCGGCGTAGCCGCCGTTTACCGTGTAACCAGTGAAGGTAGGCTTGTCGCACAAATTCTCCCGATCATGTTGGCAATACCAGCAATCGCCGTCTGTGCCACCCATCCAGGAAACACCCACTTTGACGCCCAGCGGCACGGCTGCTGTCGCCCCTTCGATCACTTCTCCCACAATCTGATGTCCCGGAATGAGCGCCTGCTTGATTACCGGCAGGTCCCCCTCGGCAATGTGCAGGTCCGTCCGGCACACTCCGCACGCAATCACCCGCAGCAGAACATAACCATCTCGGATAACCGGACGTTCCACCTCCTCGATTTCCAGAAATCGCCCATCCGCTTGGCCAGTTTGTAAAATCGCCGCCTTCATTGCTCGTTCTTTGACCAGCCTAGCTTAGAAGCCATACGACACCTGCGCCGCAACCTGCGCCCGCGCCTGTAGGTTCACTCCAGGCGCAATCTGACCCGCAATTTGTGCCACTCCGAAATCGAAGTTAATCCTATGCTCCGTCATCGGCACAAATCTCACCGCGTACGTGATAGTGGTCGGTATGATTGCGTTCGGTAACTCATCGGGGTGACGCGGTTGTTGGGAAAACTCGGAAGCCACGATGAACGAGGTATGCGCCGGCCCTCTAAACACAAAGCCTATTGCTCCGAATGCGCGCTCTCCGAAATTCGGCGTGTTCCCCCCCATTCCCCATAGCTCGGCATTGGTTCCTCGGATACCGCCGCTCAGAATGATAGGAACTGGCTTCGCCTGGGTGATCGTCTTGGTGGCTACTATGTAGACGTCGCCATTCGTCACGCTTTTATTGAGAATCGCCGCACCCACGTCGTGGACTTGGCTGCGCACAATGAACCCAATCGAAATCGCCGGCGCCCAAGCTTTCTTGCCCGCATTCTCCGCCAACAGGTTGACCTTAGCGTGAAAGATGTTGAAACCATCGTGCCAGAGTGGACTCAGCCCGGCCACGTTTCCATCTGAATGGAGAGCGCGCGTATAACCAAACTCCAAGCGCTCCAATGCACCATCGGTAATGGATATCTCATGAAAGTCACCCAACACGTTCCCGCCATCCAGATAGTGATAGCCCACAATGGGAAGCCCAAAGCCGTGAGCAGTCGACGACGACGTGTACGCCATCGGCGTGATAAACACTCCAGTCTCTCCTTCCCACCCTGAATTCTGTGCGTAAGCCACGCCCGCCCAAAGCAGGCCAAGACTCGCCGCACTCACCCAAGTACGATTAATGCGCATAAACTTCTTCTTTCTCACTTTTTGTTTCCATCGCCGCATGCCCCGCGTAGTCGATCACCACGCGCGCGGCTACATCGCCATGTTCCAAACGCTGGAAGATGTCGTTAATAGCCGAAAGCGGCTGCAGTTCCACATCGGCCTTTACCTTACCTTGCACGGCGAAAGCCAGCGTCTCTACCATATCCTCGCGCGTTCCCACAAAAGAGCCGCGAATGGTGATGCAATTTGCCACCACATCGAACAGCGGCACCGGAAAGTCGCCGGGCGGCAGACCCACCAGCACGCAAGTGCCGCGCTTGCGCGTCATGCCAACGCCTTGCTTGAAAGCACCCAGAGACGGCGCCGTAATCAGCACGCCGTGCGCTCCGCCGCCTGTCTCTTTTTTCAACGCCGCCGCCGGATCACCGTGCTTGGCGTTAAATGTCAGCTCCGCGCCGAGTGACTTGGCCAGCGCGAGTTTCGCATCGTCAATATCGACGGCGCACACAAGCAGACCCATGGCTTTGGCATATTGAATGGCCAGGTGCCCCAATCCGCCACAGCCGGAGATCGCAATCCACTCACCCGGTTTCGCCTCTGTCTGCTTAATCCCTTTGTAAGTCGTGATGCCCGCGCAAATCAGCGGCGCGGCCTGAGTAGCCGCCAAACCCTTCGGTATGTGCGCCACATATTGTGGATCGGCAAGAATATATTCGGCAAATCCGCCATTCTTGGTATACCCGCCGAATTGCGCGTCGGGGCAAACCGTCTCCCACGCTGTCAGGCAGTACTCGCAATGGCCGCACGCCGAATAAAGCCACGGCACACCCACCCGGTCGCCCTCCTTCACCAGCGTCACTCCTTTGCCCACCGCGCTCACAATGCCGATCGCTTCATGCCCTGGAATAAAAGGCAGGCTTGGCTTCAGCGGCCAGTCGCCGCTCGCGGCGTGCAAATCCGTGTGACAGACGCCGCACGCCTCGGTCTTGACTACAATCTGCCCCGCGCCCGCCGTGGGCACGTTACACTCCCTCGCCACCAGTGGCTTGCCGAACGCTTCCACAACTTCCGCTCTCATTTTGTTTGCCATTTTTCGTTCCTCTTTCTCGACTAAACTCTAAGCCGCTTTCGCCGACCCGAGTCCTCTTACCGCTTCAATCATCTGCACCAGTACTGCCTGCGCATCGCCGTAAACCATGTCGCAATTCTTTTCGTAGAACAACTGGTTCTCAATGCCTGAATAACCTTTGCCCTGCCCGCGCTTCACTACGTAAACCTTCTTCGCCTTATCCGCGTTGAGAATCGGCATGCCAAAAATCGGCGACGACTTGTCCGTCCGCGCCGCCGGATTCACCACGTCGTTGGCGCCAATCACTAACGCCACATCCTTGGTGGCGAAGTCGGCGTTTATGGCATCCAATTGAAAGATGAGATCGTACGGCACGCCGGCTTCGGCCAGCAGCACGTCCATCTGTCCCGGCATGCGCCCCGCCACCGGGTGAACCGCGAATCTCACCTTCACGCGCGCCGCCAGCAACAACTTCACGAATTCGTAGAGTTTCTCCTGCGCTTGAGCTACCGCCAGGCCGTATCCCGGAATCACGATAACGCTTGCCGCATAGCGCATAAAGATGCCGGCGTCGCTCGCTTCCACTGGTTTCTCGCTGCCGATCATCTTGCCCTGCTTCTTCTTGCTCGCCTCTCCGAAGTTCGAAAACAGCACGTTGCTGACCGACCGGTTCATCGCCTTCGCCATGAGTAAAGTGAGAAGTGTTCCCGCCGCCCCCACCACCATGCCCGCGATCATGAGCGCGGGATCTTGCAACACGTATCCGTCGAAGCCTACCGCCAGTCCCGTCGCCGCGTTGTAAATCGAAATCACCACCGGCATATCCGCGCCACCAATCGGCAGTGTTATTAAAATGCCGGCCAGCAGGGTGAGGCCGAAAAATATCCATAGGATTGAGTTACTAGGCAACAGCGGCGCGCCGCCGTAGCTGACCGTGAAGACAATGTAACCGCCAACAACCAGCGCCGCTAGAAAAACCGCGGCATTCACGAAACGCTGGCCCGGGAAGCGCATGGGCTTCTTCAAAATCTCGTCCAGCTTGGCCCAGGCAATCGCCGACCCGGATAGCGATACCGCACCGATCAAGCCGCCCAGCAGTGTCACCACCAGTTCACTAATGCCGTGCGTCTTGTTCCCGAATAACTCAACCGCCGCAATTGCTCCGGCCGCGCCGCCGCCTAAACCGTTATAGATGGCCACCATCTGCGGCATCTCCGTCATCGCAACGGCCCTGCCCTTGAACCATGCCGCCGACGCGCCCAGCAGCAGCGCGACAGCCGCCAGCACGATGTTGACTGCTAGATGAGGTTTCGCCGCGGCATCCACCGTGAAGACATTGAGCAGGTTCGCGAGAATCGCCACCAGCATTCCTAAGCCTGCCACCCGAATGCCCGAGGGAGCGGACACCGGCGAAGACATTCGCTTCAGGCCATACAAAAATAAAAAGGCCGCAATGAGATCGGCTGTGCCGGTAATCAAATGAACAATATTAGAGAGCATGTGAATTTCCTAGCTTTTCTTAGCGGAACTTTTTTTGTGTGCTTTGCCGTGAGTCGCGTGCGCCGCGTGCCCGCTCGTTTTGAACATGGCCAGCATGCGGTCGGTCACCGCGTACCCTCCCGCCACATTGCCCGCACCCATCAGCACCGCAAAAAAACCGATAGTCTGCTGCGTGACGCTGCTGGCATTGAACAGCGTGAAAAGGCCGCCAACCACCACAATTCCGTGCACGAAATTCGACCCTGACATCAGCGGTGTATGCAGAATGGCCGGCACGTTGCCGATAATGACCCAGCCGCCGAACGCGGCCAGCATAAAGATATAGATGGCTACAAAGCCCGTTATTGAGATTTCAAAATTCATAGAAGGTTCCTCGTGATCCAGTGATTTAAGCCGCTTTTTCAGCTGGAGGTTTTTCGGCCGAACCCTGCAACTTGCCATCGTGCGTCAGCGCGGTCTTGGCGATCACTTCATCCGTCCAGTCGATCTTGATGATGTTGTCCTTCAGCATGAGCTCCAGCAGGTTATACACGTTCTTCGCATAGAGTTCACTCGCATCCTGCGCCAGCAGCGAGGGAACGTTCAGCGGCGCAACAATGGTTGCCGGTCCCACGCGCACGGTCTTCCCCGGCTGCGTATCCTCGCAATTGCCGCCGCCCTCCGCCGATAGGTCCACAATCACCGCGCCCGGTTTCATGCCCTTTACCTGCTCGCTGCTAATAAGCTTGGGCGACGGCTTGCCCGGAATGGCCGCGGTGGTCACGATAAGGTCGGCTTGCTGAATGTGTTTCGTCAGCACACTCGCTACCTTAGTTTTCTCTTCCGCGGTTAGTTCCCGCGCATAGCCGCCCTTGCCGTGCGCATCCACGCCCGTCTTCACAAACGTCGCGCCCAGCGACAAAACTTGCTCTTCGGTGTCGGGCCGGATGTCATACCCTTCCACCAGCGCACCCAGCCGGTGCGCGGTCGCCACCGCTTCCAGACCCGCCACTCCAAGCCCCATCACCAATACATGCGCCGGACCAATCGCGCCCGCCGCCGAAGTGATCTTCGGCAGCACCCGCGTTAAATGGGTCGCTCCCAGTTGAATGGCGTAATAGCCGGCCAGCGCCGCTTGGCTCGACAGCGCATCCATCGATTGCGCCCGTGTAATGCGCGGCACCCGCTCCATCGCAAAGCAGGTGATTTTCTTTTCCAGCAACCGTTTCACCAGCGGCTGCTGATGCTCGGCATAGACGAAGCAGATCAATACCGCTTCGTCCTTCATCGCCTCAACCAACTCTAAAGCGGGAGGCTGAACGGCCAGCACTACATCCGCGTCCGCCACCAGCCGCGCCCCGTCTTTGATGAATGCAACGTCTTTGTAGGACTCGTCTGGAAAGCTGCTCGCTTCCCCCGCGCTCGTCTGCATGTGCAGCTTCGCTCCTAACTTCACAAGCTCCGCTGTGCTGGCTGGAATCAGCGCTACCCGGCTTTCATGCGCTAACGTCTCGCGCAGTACTGCAACATTCACATACATTGAGATCTCCTGGAAGGCCGAAGTCTAAAATAACGAGACAGTGTGAAGTCGGACGCCGCGCGCTAGCTGCGGCGTCCGTGTCCGAATCCGCTAGACCAGCGGCGCGGCCATGTCGTGTGTGCGAACCAGTTTCTTGTTCACAAACTCCTGGATGCCCATATTCCCCAGCTCCCGACCGTAGCCGGAGTCTTTGATGCCTCCAAAGGGCAGTTCCGCGTCCGACCAGTCGATGTTATTGATGAACATCATGCCCGTCTCCACCTGCGTCGCTACCCGTTTACCGCGCGCCACGTCTTTGGTGAACACGGAACCACCTAAACCAAAGTCGGAGTCGTTAGCCAGGGCAATCGCCGCGGCCTCATCCTTCACCCGGAAGAACATCGCCACCGGGCCGAAGAATTCGTCGCGAAACGCCGGGTTATCCGGCTTCACATCCGTTAGAATGGTCGCCTCCATGAACGAGCCCGCGCGGTCAATCCGCTTGCCGCCCAAAGCAACCTTCGCACCTTTGGCCACGGCATTATCCACCTGCTTCAACAAATCAACCAGCGCCGATTCGGTCGATAAAGGACCATGTGTCGTCTTCTCGTCCATCGGATCGCCCGGCTTCAATGCCTCAAGCGCCGCTTTAAACTGCGCCAGGAATTGATCGGCGATCTCTTCTACCACGATGAAACGCTTCGACGCGCAGCACGTCTGACCCGCGTTGTACATGCGTCCCCAGACAGCCCATGGAATTGTCTTTTCGAGATCCGCATCCTCCAGCACGATGAACGCATCGCTGCCTCCCAGTTCCATCGAAGACACTTTGAGGTTCGTTCCCGCTCTGGCCGAAATGCTTCGGCCCGCCGCCACGCTGCCGGTCAGCGCAACGCCCTTTACGCGCGAATCGTCAATCACCTTGTCCGACTGTTCGTGCGAGATCAGCAGGTTCGTGTACAAACCTTCCGGGGCTCCGGCGTCCATCCAAAGCTTTTCAAACTCAATGGCGCATTGCGGAACGCAGCCCGCGTGCTTAACCAGCAGGGTGTTCCCCGCCATCAAATGCGGTCCGGCCACGCGCGCTAGCTGATAGTAAGGGAAATTCCACGGTTCCACGCCGAAAATCACGCCGATAGGGCTGCTCTCCATATGCGCTTCGCCATGCTCGGGATGAAGCTTTACCGGGGCCAGAAAGCGCTCACCGTTCTTAGCGTAGTAGGCAAGAATGTTGGCGCTGAAGTTCACTTCGCCGCGCGCTTCCTTGATCAGCTTGCCCATCTCAATGGTGGCGTGATTGGCGAATTTGTCTACATCGGCGTGCATCAGTTCCGCCGCTTTCGCCACAATGGCCGCCCGCTCTTTATAAGACTTTTTCTTCCAAGTCTCGTAACAACTCGCTGCCTTCGCGATTTTTACTTCCAACTCAGCATCGCTCAGTTCCGCGAACTTCTGAACGCTCTTGCCGTCGTAGGGATTGACACTTTCGTATGCCATAAATGTTCCTCGTTTCCACTGCTGTGCAGTCGGGGCTTTGTAAGCCCTCGTAGACTGTATATGCACGGTGGTGGCCGATGAACGCGATGCTCGAAAGAGCGCTCTTAGTGACTTACCGAAATTTTTCCCGCGCCAAACTTCGACACGATTCGGTCAAATGCCCAAATCCGGTCAGCGTCGCAAACGGCGCATTCTCCGCCTAACTCTCCTCGGGCGCGCCTATGGTATTGAAGTTCGGCAGCGGCGGCGTACACGCCGATTCAAACCAGCGGCTAATGTAAACCTGCGCATGGCGTTCCCCGCAGTAATGCCGCGCTCCCCGGGCATTCGCCGTCTCCAGGTCCCACGGCAGCACCGTGAGTTGCGCGTGACTGCACTGAATCACAAACCAGTGAACCGGATTGCTGCTCACCGTTCCGCAAATTTCACACCGAAACTCCTGCAGAAATGCCATACTTTCGTCGTCTCCTAGGCGAACCGATTGCCCACAGCCCAGTGTATCTCCAGCCTAATCGAACGACGGCACCCGGAATTTGCGCCGACGACAACCTTCCAACCGCTGGGTACTAACTCGCGGGGATCAAACGATACGAAATGATCTCCGCGTTCTTGGGAGTGCCCGCGATGGTCCCGGACTTCAGCAATGCCTCGAAATATCGGACATGGTCGTTGTCAATTGCATGGATGGTTGTTAGGAGATGATTCAGAGACTCCGGAGAAGTTATGTATTCCCCAGCCGCCTCGGTCCCTTCTCCCGTAGCGCCCTGAATCATGAGTATATTGCCGTTGTGACTCAAGTTCGGCAGAAAGGCGATCACGCCATAGGTCTCGTCGAGTTGCGTGGAACTGCCCTCAATCCAATAGACGCTCTTTTCGCCCGGCCGGGGGCTGGCATTGCTAAATCCCGCGCGCTGTAGCTTCGCATCATAGACAAAATGAAAGTTCAGCGACGGCTCGAACAACTCCACCCACGGAGTAGACCTTTTGCTGCCCAGGAGCACAAAATTTCCGTTCTTAAAATCGATCAACTCGACATTGCGCGCCGACCGCACAACCGATCGTGACCGATACTCGTCGTTGAGTTGCAAAATTGCCTGCACCAGCCGCACATCTGAAATATTCGTATATTGCCGCTGCGGCAGAATCCTCAGCAGTGTCTCTACTTCAGACGGCGGATTCTGCATCTTCGAGGAGTAGTTTCGGTTCACATATTCCGTCAGCGTTACCGGCCTCTTGGTGAGTTCCTGCAACAGAACCAAAGCCGAGTCCGCGCAGATGATATAAGTCTGGTGGTCCTTGTCGAACAACTCGCTCCACAAGGGCGTGGCTTGGGCAGAGCTTTTGGGCGTCGAAATCGGGTGCGCGGATTCGCGGTTCCGCAGGAGCGACCAGGCTGCTATGGCCAGAAACAAAACGGTCGTGCTACAGAAGAGAATCGCCCAAGGGAAGTTTGCCTTATACGGCTGCTTTGCGCTAATCGGTTTTGCTTCGCCCACGGGCGGCATAGCGGCTTCAGCTGAATCGATTGCACGGAGCGGCATGGTTCTGGGTTCGAACGCCGCCACGTAAGCGCCTTTGGGAATTGTGATGATGATCGCTTCAGCTTTGCCATCAGTCGAAAAGTAGTCCTCCAGTCTCTTGCGCAGCTGACGCGCTTCCACCCGCACAATGTTGTCCTCGTTTGGCCTGAAGTCCGGGCCCCGCGCGAACACATCCATCCCGATCCGTTGTTCGCGGAGTTCGTCAAGGCGGCCCTCAATACTTCGCTGGCAGACGTACAGCAGCAGGTCTCTTAACCGGCCGGATCGCTGAAACATCGGGCTGTCCGCCACCCGGGTTACCAGTCCCCAGTTGGTTTCAACCCCCGGCTGGCTGCTGTCCAAGGCGTTCCTTCGTTTGATCTGTGGCACGGTTTGGTTGCCCAACACCAGAGTTTACAGTAAATAATCCGAGCGGGTTCCACAAAATAAAAGTATTGTACTATTCGCTCCAAACCGGGCGACGCCTTGCGCTTACCGGGTATTCACCGTGAATTCACTTGACCCTGCCTCCCGATTAGGCGCATCATCGCAGCACCATCGAGCTTTGGTCGCTCGGTTAATGATCGAAGGGGGAGTTCGTCCATGATGACAGGGCAGCTTGCAAGGAACATTCGGATCGCCGTAATCGCCTCGGTGATCTGCTCTTCGCTGTGCATATCGGCACGGGCGCAAGCCGGATACGGATCCATTGGGGGTACGATTCAAGACCCCAGCGGCGCCGCTATTCCCAAAGCTTCCATTACCGTGACGAATGTAGCCACCGGCGTTGCTTCGCGCTTGGCTTCGTTAGGCGACGGAAATTACCTGGCTGCGCAACTGCCTCCGGGAACCTACCAGATAGCGGTTGAGGCCAGCGGGTTTAAGAAGTATGTAAGTCAAGGCATCGTTGTGCAAGTAGATGACCGGCTCGTTGTCAATGTGCCGCTGCAGGTCGGTTCACCCACCGAAACCATAACCGTAACCGGCGAGGCCTCGGCGCTGCGGACGCAGGACGCCCAGACCGGCGAGGTGGTGAACAACGACTTCATCATGAATTTGCCCGAGATTGACCGTAATCCGCTCGATCTGCTGCGCATTGCGGGCAACGTGCAAGGCTCCGAGGGCGGCGTCAGCAAGGATACCCGCATCAACGGTGGACGCACCAGCAGCATCGATTTCTTTGTTGACGGCAACGTCATCACTACCGGTCGCGGCCACGATGCATCAAACCAGATGCCGTCCATGGACGCGGTTCAGGAATTCAAAGTGGTAACGAACGGCATTTCGGCTGAATACGGCCGCATCTCGGGCGGCTATGTAGAGCTAGTCTCGAAGTCCGGAACGAACGGCTACCACGGAGACCTATATGAGTACATGTTCAACGACATGTTCGACGCCAACGCCTGGGCGCAAAACGCTATCGGCAACCCCAAGGTGCATTTCCGCCAGAACGACTACGGCTTCACGTTGGGCGGTCCCGTTTCCATCCCGAAGATATACAACGGCAAGAACAAGACCTTCTTCTTCGTTGACAACGAATATTACAAGTACTTCCAAGCCGGCAACCAAGTGCTGCTGAGCGTGCCCACCGCGGCCGAACGCACCGGCGACATGTCTCAGACCGAAGCCGGGGGTATCGCAACGCTGATGTACGACCCCAATGGCGCCTACGCCACAACCCCCAACGCCGATGGAAGCTATAGCCGTCTGACGCTGCTGGGCGGCAATGGCAAAACCGTTCCAGCCTCGCAGATCTCGCCCACATCGGCCGCCATTCTGTCCTTCTTGCCGCTGCCCAACCGGCCCTCGGTCGCCGGCTACAGCAGCTTAAACAATTACGAAGCGCCGCAGAACACGACCAACAACACTTTCCGCTTCGGCGTGCGTCTCGACGAACTCATCACCAGCAACCAACGGCTTTCTATCCACTACATAACCTACGACCAGAACGGCGGCCAATCGCGCGTGGGTGGTCCGCTTTTCACCACTTCCACCTCCAGCTCCAACGGCGGCTTGAACGGCAGCATCAACTACGATTGGACTGCCTCCCCTACCTTGCTGTTTGACGTGCGGTCGTCGGTGATTCACCAGCCTTTCAATTCGGGAAGCACGCTGCCTGCGAATTTCAATTCCGATTCAATCAAGATGAATCCCGCCATCCAGGCGATCTTGGGCACGTCCGCCATTCCGTATATCCAAGAAGATTTCCAAGGTGGCGGTTACTATGGCGATTCGCCCTCCGTCAATATCCAGGTTTCCACCACCTACGACTTTTCGCTAACGGGCACCAAGGTCCTCAGCCGTCACACTCTAAAATTCGGCTTGGAAACGCGCCGCTATTATGACAACTACACCAACTTTGGCGGCACCAACGTATTGACATTCATCGGCAACCCCGTCGCCCCCACCTCCGGCGATCATGGCTTCGGTTCGTCGGGAAGTATCCCCAACTCGTTGGGTTCTTTCCTGTTGGGAATTGACGATTGGGCTACCATGCAGGGTCCCTCCACGCGCGCCATGAATGTCAACTACAACGGCGCGTTCGTGCAAGACGATTTCAAAGTCACTCCGAAGCTGACCGTCAATATGGGTTTGCGCTGGGATCGGGAGGGCCCCACCACCGAGCGCCACAACAAGATCTATTTCTGGGATCAGAACGTTCCGTCGCTCTTTACCATCAATCCAGGCTACTCCTGGACGGGCGCTCTTGCGGCCGCCGGCCTGCCCACTAACGTCCCGGCGCCAAGCTGGGTCAACGGCATGCCGAAGGGCGCGGTTGAACTGCCGGACACTCCAGCCTTCCCTTCGCGCGATTTTCAAAACCTCGACTCGCATCAATTCGCGCCACGGCTAGGCATCGCTTATCAACTCAACAGCAAAACCGTGCTGCGTGCTTCCGGCGGCTTGATGTACCTGCCGACGACCGGCGATGAAGGTGGCTTCTCCAGCGCCAATGCGGCCTTGCCACTCAGCAATGCTGGCAACGCCGGCTGGCACGCTTCCACCGACGGCTTGAAGCATTTCATTTCCACATTTGCCAATCCTTTCCCGCTGCCCGGCGAGGTAACTACTTATTCGCGCGACACCCTGCTTACCAACCAGGAAAGCTCTAACCCTCCGGGCGTAACCGCTTACAGCCAGAATCTGCACATGCCCACCGAGTACACCTGGGGCGCCAGCGTGCAACGCGAATTGCCCGCCGGTTTCGTGATAGCGGCGGAATACGCGGGCAACCGCGGACTCGGCCTGCTGGCAACTAACCTTATCAGCCGCTACCCCGCAAACCTGTTCACTCCCGCTTATTCCGGCATCATGACAACTGCCATCGCATCGCCCAATGCCGGACAAACGCTGACGAACTCCACTACCGGCCCGACAATGTTGGTGGGTGATCTCGAATATCCTTACCCGCAGTACGGCACCGTCTCGGTGCTTGGGTCGAACCTCGGTTCCTCGCTCTACAACTCACTCAACATCCGCCTCGAACACCGCTTTTCTCATGGCCTCACTTTTCTGCTGAACTATACCTACAGTCATTTGCTCGATGATGTCGGCGGTCCCGAAGGCGGCATCACCGGCGGCCAGGATATCGTCGGATTGGGCGGCAAACGGCCCCAGAGCCTCTATACCTTTGCTTCCACGTGGGGTTTGAGTGCCAACGACCAACCCCAACGCATCGTCTTAACCTATCTCTATCAACTGCCCTTCGGCCAAGGCAGGCATTGGATGGGCAATCCGCAAACCTCCGGCCAAAAGGTCTTAGACCGCATCGCCGGGGGATGGCAGCTTGCCGGCAACTCCACTTATGTGGACGGGCTTCCCGTTCAGTGGTGGGGCACAACCACGATCAACACCAATAACGATATCCTCGTCGAAACTACCTACGGCAGCTATACCAGCAGCAATCACAACCTGAGCAACCCATCTTACACGGGCGATAACCTGTCGTTGTTGGGGCCGGGGCAGCCCGCCTCATCCGGTGTGAGCAGGTTCAACTCCAGCTTGATGCAAGTTGCCCAGAATTTCACTATCGGCAACCTTCCCGTGGTAGATCCTCATTTGCGAAATCCGCCGTTCTATCAGACGGATCTGTCCCTCATGAAGAACTTCTACCTGGGCTCGGAGAAGCGCTACCTTCAAATCCGTGCCGAAGGTCAGAACGCCTTCAATATTCGCGGCTTCGGCCCTTATAATAACGACCTCGGCACGCCATTTTTCGGCATGATTCAAAGCGCGGGTAATAGCCCGCGCGCCATCCAATTGTCCGCGCGCATTATATTCTAGCTGTTTGCGCGCCCATCATAGCTTCGGCCTGGTGAGTCCAGCGGCCGCAATCGCCCTCCTGCTGGGCTTTGCGGCGCTCTTCCATGCCGGCGAACCGGCCGCCATTTGCTTCGCCGAGGTCTCGCAATCCAGCAAGCTAAGCTTCGTCACCCGCAACAGCCCCACTCCCAACAAAAATCAAATTGAGACTATGGTCGCCGGTGTGGCCTTGCTCGACTACGACCAGGATGGCTATCTGGATGTGTTTCTCGTAAATGGCGCCGAGATCCCTTCCCTTATCAAAACGTCGCCCGCCTATTGGAATCGCTTGTTCCATAACAATCGCGATGGCACCTTCACCGACGTCACCGAAAAGGCCGGCGTCAAAGGCGTCGGCTTCGGCATGGGGGTGGCGGTGGGCGATTACGATAACGACGGCTATCCCGATATCTTTGTGGCAAACGTCGGCGATAACCAGTTACTGCACAACAATCGCGATGGCACCTTTAGCGACGTAACGCTTACCGCGCATTTGCAGGGAGAGCAATACAAGGGCAGGAAAATGTGGTCAACCGCCGGCGGCTGGTTCGACTACAATAACGACGGCTTGCTCGACCTCTTCGTCGTCAACTACTGTGTCTGGGCCGTAAACCAGGATCCCTACTGTTCTTCGCCCGGCGGCTCGCGCTCCTATTGCCACCCGCGCTTCTATGAGCCTTTGCACGCTTCCTTGTACCGCAACGACGGCGGCGGCCGCTTTACCGACGTCTCCGAAGAAACCGGCATTGCGCGCAGTCTCGGGCGTGGCATGAGCGTTTCCTTCGCCGATTTCGACGGAGACGGCTATGTAGACGCCTTCGTGGCAAATGACGCCAGCCCTAATTTTCTCTTTCATAACATCGCCGGCAAGCGCTTCGAGGAGATCGGCGTCGCGGCTGGCATTGCTTACAATGACGATGGCAACGCGCTCTCCGGAATGGGCTCCGATTTTCGCGACGTCAATAACGACGGGCGTCCCGACATCTGGCATACCGCGGTCGAGCGCGAGACCTTTCCTCTCTATCTCAACATCGGCAATACATTTTTCGCGGCCACCGCCTCTAGCGGCCTGGGCCGCTACACGGTGAACATGTCGGGTTGGGGCAACGGCATAATGGACTTCGACAATGACGGCTGGAAGGATTTGTTTGTCGCGCGCTCCAATGTGCTCGATAATGTGGCCGAGGCAAATGACGGCCGCACCTATGCCGAACCCAATTCGGTTTTCCGCAACCTCGGCAACGGCAAGTTTGAAGATGTCAGCAGCTTCGCCGGCGACGGATTTGAACAACCTGCGCCGCATCGCGGAGTGGCCTTCGGCGATCTTGACAACGACGGTCGCATTGATGCCGTGGTTACCGTGCTTGGCGGAGCGCCCAAAGTTTTTCGCAATGTATCCATCAATCAGAACCACTGGCTGCTGGTGAAGCTTGTTGGAACGCGCAGCAATCGTTCCGGCCTGGGCGCACAGTTGCGGTTGGTGGACGCTGCCGGCCGCACTCAGTGGAACCATGCCACCACCAGTGTGGGCTATGCGTCTTCGAGCGATAGCCGTGTACATTTCGGTTTGGGTGACAGCCCCACCGTGCGTGAGCTGGAAGTGCGCTGGCCCAGCGGCGCGCGCCAGTTGCTGCGCAATATTAAAGTTGACCGCATCCTCACTGTGCAGGAACCCAACCCATGATCTGCTTGGCTTGGTTACTCCTTTTGCAGGCCGATCCCAACCAGGCTCGCTTCGACGAAGCGCAACAGCTTGCGGCGCAAGGCCGCTGTTCCGAGGCTGAGCCCTTATTAAAGCAGCTGGCCGAAACCCACCCGAGCGCTCCGGTCGAGTTCGCCCTCGGACAGTGCCAGTTTGGTGAGAAGGATTATCTTGCGGCCATCGATTCATTCCGCCAGGTGCTTGCGATCTCGCCGAACATGGTGGAAGCTCGCTCCTTGTACGGTGCCGCCCTCGGCTTGTCCGGACGACCTGCTGAAGCCATTGAACAACTCCGCCAAACAACCCGCACAGACCCCGCGTTCGCCCCGTCTTTCCGCTTGCTGGGAATGTTCGAGGTGCAAGGCGGCCAAGCCGGGCCCGAGGCGCGCGCCGCTTTAGAAAAGGCAGTCTCGCTCGATGAATCCGATGCGCGTGCGCACTACTGGCTGGCGCAGCTATTTCTGCTGAATAAGAACTTCGATGCCGCCGAAAAGGAGTTTTCAGCCTCCCTCAGCTTGCAGCCCCAATCGCCTCAAGCGCTGCTCGGACATGCCAAGGCTCTGGCCGGAGGCGGTCAGACCGACGCAGCGCTGCAGGAATTTCAAACTTTATTGAAGGCGGACCCGCCGCCGGTAGATGCTCTGCTCGGCGTGGCAACCTGCCTATACGATCTGCGCCAATTCCAGCCGGCGCTGGCCGCCGCCGAGTTCGCTCAACAGCACGTGACGGATTCGCTGGATCGGCGCGCCCTGCTTTGGCTTCTTAGCCGCCTGTATCGCGCGCTCGGCGAACCTTCGAAAGCGATCGAGAACGAACGACTCCTGGCCGGCCTCGAAGCGGCCAAAAACGGCGATCTCGTGCGCTTCCGAACGCTGCAGGAGGAAGCCATGAGTTATCGTGCCGCTCATGATTTTGCCAAGGTCGCTGAAACCCTCGAAGAGGCGTTGCGCATTGAGCGGCGACAAGACTCGCTGGTGATGTTGGGCGACGCGTATCGAGCCCTCAAGCGGCCACAGGACGCCGAGAAGTGTTATCTGGAAGCGCTGGCCGCGGGACCCGAACAGCAGGAAATCGCCCGGCGTTTGACGGAGGTGCGTAACGGCCTGGAACGCGAAAAGCGCTAACCCGATAGTGTGCCTGGTTGGCAGCGTGGCGGCCATGTTGCCGCTTGTGGAAATTTTACAGCCGGTGCCTGCCCCGCAATCCGGCGTCCATTTTTCTTTCCGCGACATAGCCCCAACTTCCGGCGTCCAATTCGTGCTGCGCAATTCGGCTTCACCCCGCAAGCATCAGATTGAAACCATGATCTCCGGTGTGGCTCTGTTCGACTACAACAATGACGGGCTGCTGGATATTTTCTTCGTGAACGGAGCGGCTATTCCAAGTCTTGAGAAGGAAGACCCTTCTTTCTACAACCGGCTCTATCGCAATAACGGCGACGGCACCTTTACCGACGTAACCGCGCAGGCCGGCGTGGCGGGCGTTGGATACTCTATGGGCGTGGCGGTCGGCGACTACGACAATGATGGCTTTGCAGACCTTTACGTCACCGGCGTGAATCATAACCAGCTCCTGCATAACAATGGAAATGGCACATTTACCGATGTCACGGCGCAAGCGGGCGTGAGCGGCGTTCAACCCAAATATGGAAAAACGTGGGCCATGAGCGCGGGCTGGTTTGATTACAACAACGACGGTAAACTCGACCTGCTGGTGATCAACTACGTGAACTGGGACCCGCGTAATGAACCGGTTTGCAGCGTGAATCAAATTCCCACTTACTGTTCGCCCGACAAGTACCAGGGGCTGCCCAATATGCTCTATCGCAACGATGGCGATGGCACATTCACCAACGTGTCGGAGCAATCCGGTTTGGGAGCCCACCTTGGCAAAGGCATGGGCGTCGCCTTTGCCGATTACGACGGCGACGGCTATCCGGATATTTTCATTGCCAACGATACCTTCCGAAATTTTCTCTTCCACAACAATCGCAACGGCACATTTTCAGAAGTGGGGATCGTGGTCGGAGTCGCCTACAATCAGGACGGTAAATCCATTGCCGGCATGGGGGCCGATTTTCGCGATACCGGCAATGATGGCCATCCGGACGTCTTTGTCACCGGCATGATTCACGACACCTTCCCGTTTTATCGAAACCGCGGCAGGTTTTTCGAAGACGTTACCAGCCAGTCGGGCATTGCGCGCGCCTCTCAAAGGCTCACCGGTTGGGGCAATGGGATTTTTGATTTCGATAACGACGGGTACAAAGATTTATTTGTCGCCTGCGGCTCGATTTTGGATAATTCCTGGGAAATCGATCGGTTGCCGGCTAAGCTGCCGAACCTGCTTTTGCGGAATACCGGCGGCACATTTCAGGATGAGTCGGTGCTGTCCGGCGTCGCCTTGCGCCGGGCCGCCATGCATCGCGGTGTCGCCTTCGGCGATCTCAACAACGACGGCCGCATCGATATCGTCACCGTGAGTTTGAACGACCGCCCGGAGATTCTGCTGAACGAGAGCACCCCCTCCAATCATTGGCTGATTCTGCAGCTCGAAGGCGGCAAAAGCAATCGCGACGGCATCGGAGCCAGGATCAAAATTCAACCGTCCATAGGCCCCGCTCAATTTAACCACGTGACATCCAGCGTTGGCTTGGCGTCTTCGAGCGACCGGCGCGTTCATTTTGGATTAGGCCGCGCAAACAGTGTCGCGACAGTTGAGATCGATTGGCCCAGCGGCACGCATCAGGTATTGCATTCTGTCGCGTCAAATCAAATCCTGCATGTGAAAGAGCCATGATTGTTTGCACGCTGCCCTTGCTGGTGATTCTCTCGCAAGCGCCCAGCCCGCCCGGCGCGCTTTCGACCGCACGCGAACAAATCCGCCAGGGAAACTGCGCTGCCGCCATTGACACTCTCACGCTTCTATTGCATTCATCCGCCAAGTCCAGACCTGAAGTCGCAGTCCCGTATCAACTGCTGGCAGTGTGTTACGAACGTTCGGGCCAACTGGATCGCGCCATCGACACCCTCCGCGACGGATTGCGGGACCACCCCGCTTCGCCCGCACTCGAGCGCACCCTGGGCGAGTTGTTGTTTCACCAGGACCCTAGCAATCCCGAAGCCGGCCAGTTGCTGGCTTCCGCAGTCAAAACCGCCCCACAGGATCCGGAAGCTCGGCACTATTACGCGCAGTGGGCCGCCTTGAACAACCGTGACGAAATCTGCGCCAGCCAGGAACAGGCCGCGATCCGATTGCCCGGCTTGAACAATCTGGCGCTGCTGCAGATGTACGCGCTTCAGGGCATCTGCTTAAATCACCTTGACAAGCCCGCCGCCGCCAAATCCGCTCTTGAAAAAGCTTTTGCTATCGACTTGCGTCAAAAGCCTTTCGATCCTGCCATCGCTTATCAGTACGTGCAGTTTCTGATGGGTCGCGGCCAGAACGAGGAGGCGAGAGAAGTCGTCGCCGAGATCTTGCGCCGCAGTCCTCAGTTTGGTCCCGCGCACTTGGAGGCGGCCAAGTCATTCGATCATGATCGCCAGACGGAGAAAGCCATCCAGGAAGCCAAAGCCGCGTTGCTGGGCGAAGGAGACGACGATGCCAATATCCGCGCCGCTCATGTGCTTCTCGCTAAGAATTACTTCATCCTGGGAAAAACCGCCGAAGCGGAAGCGGAACAGCAATGGGTTGAGTCTCATGCCGGCGCCTCAAAACCTTGAAAGTGCCGCTACGCGTTTCCGCTGGGCAACGGCGCTTATCGCCATCTGCGCCTGCTTGCCGGCAGCGGTTTCAGTCCCGCAATTTCATGATGCAGCCCCGCAAGCGAAGTTCGCCTATGTTACCCACAATGGCTATACCGCCCGTAAATACTTCATCCAGCCCATGTGCGGCGGCATCGCGATTCTCGACTACGATAATGACGGCAAGCAAGATATTTTCTTCACCAATGGCGCGGATCTGCCGTCGCTCAAAAAATCTTCTCCCGCCTACGATAACTGCCTGCTGCATAATCGCGGCGATGGCACGTTTGAGGATCGTACCGAAGCTGCCGGTCTGCTCGGCCGGGATTTAGGCTACAGCTTCGGCGTGGCCGCCGGCGATTACGATAACGATGGCCATACTGATCTTTTCATCTGCAACGCCGGCCCCAACACGCTCTATCACAACAATGGCAACGGCACCTTCACCGATGTCACCGAACAATCGGGCCTTGGCGCTAAGCCTCCCAACACCCTGAGCACCGGCGCCGCCTGGTTTGATTACGACAACGACGGCTTGCTCGACCTGCTTGTCTCGAACTATACCGTCTGGACTCCTGAAACCGACATCCGGTGCCAGGATAGCGGCGTCGATAAGTATTGCAGCCCTACCCAATATCGGAGTGTGGCGAACCGCCTCTATCACAATCTTGGGCGCGGACGATTTGAAGACGTTACCGCTAAATCCGGTTTCGGCTCCGCTCGCGGCAAGGGCATGGGCATCTCCGTCGCCGATTTCGATGGCGATGGTTTTCAGGATGTATTCATTGCCAATGATACCGAGCGCAATTTCCTGTTTATGAATCAAGGTGACGGCACTTTCAAGGAGGTGGGGCTGCTGTACGGCGTCGCCTACAACGACGACGGCATCGCCGTCTCCGGCATGGGTTCCGATGCCAAGGACTTCAATAACGATGGCACCGTGGATATCTTCTACAACGATCTGGCTGAGCAAATTTTCGGCTTGTTCGTGAATGAAGGACGCAAATCGTTCCGTTACAGCAGCGTCACCGCTGGCCTCAGTCAAATCAGCCGCCGCTATTCTGGCTGGAGCGCCGGCTTCATCGACTACGATAACGATGGCTGGAAAGATATTTATTCCGCCAACGGCGACGTCGATTACCTCGGCGTCAACGCCCGCCAGCACGACACGATGTTCAAGAACGAGGGCGGACGCACCTTTCGCGATGTCTCCGCCAACATGGGCGCGGCTTTTCTGCCGCTCGGCTTCCACCGCGGATCGGCTTTCGCCGATTTGAATAACGATGGCGCTATGGATATTGTCATAACGGCGCTCAATGAACGCCCGCGTATTCTAATGAACGCCGCAACCTCGGGCCATCACTGGCTGCTGCTCGATCTGGTGGGCAGCAGAAGTAATCGCGATGCCATTGGCGCTAGCGTCAAAGTGACAACGCCGTCCGGCCGCACCCTCTTCAACCATGTCTCGGTCTCGACCGGCTTCATGTCATCCTCCGACAAGCGCGTCCACTTCGGACTCGCCCAGGAAAAATCGGCAAAGTCCATTGAAATCCATTGGCCCAGCGGTCTCACCCAAACGCTGGCGAACGTTCGCGCCGATCAAATCCTCCGCATCCCTGAACCCACAAAATAGAAGCGGTGTGGCGCGGCAGAATGTTGCGCAACGGGGCGCTGCCTGTTACGATGCCTGAAATGCTAACCCGCTGGCGAGCCGGCTGCAGCGCGTTTTCGACCTAAGCCAGGTTGGCTCACATCCCTGATGTAGGTGAATGTGGTGTTATTTGCGATCTTTTGGCTTAAAGTCACTTTCGCGGTCGGCTGAAGTTGTGCGAGTTGAATGGGATCTCAGTGCGAAGACTTGCGCCGTTGCTTCAGGAGACTATAACGGCAACGTCGGCGTACAGTTTTTTCACAAGATTCAAGTGCGATAAGCAGCGCCGCGGCCGCGGGTTGGCACACGAAGAGTATGCGAACAGGTTTTGAGAATTGGAGAGGCGGGGATTTTAGCGGGTTTAGGCCTCCTTATGGGCGGCACGATGGGCGGCGAGCCAGTTGGGGAAGTCAAGTTCGACGCCGGTGATCTGGCGATGGGCGGTGGTAAAGACGCCAAAGGTGCGCATTTCCTGAAGTGAAAAAACGAAGCCAAAGCGGAGGGGGTCGAACGGAAGGCGATGGGAGCGGGCGTTCGACTCCATCGCGGAAGCGCGATGGTATTCGCGGTTGATGTTCTGTGGAGGCTTCGAGTTTTTCTTTTTCTATGCGTTCTTGCTGGAGTTGCTGGAGTTCGGCGAGGTGAGTTTTGCGGTGGTTGGTGATGCGGCGCTCTTGAAGAGCAAGGTTGGTGAAGTCCTTTTTATAGGTTAAGTAGATTTTGCCTTGAAGGAGAGATTCGTCGGTGAAAGCGTTCGAGAATTCGAGACGGCCTAAAGCCCAGATGCTGGCTTCGAGGGGGTGGATGCGGGGAGGAGACGCCATTCGGCGTCGGCGACGATTTGCGCGAGCGCTCGTTCGCGGTCGGTGGCGGGAGATAGTTCGGAGAAATGGCGGTCGAGGTGTTGTTGATAGATGAGGGCGTCGTCTGTCGGGAGCAGGACAGTGCGGCCGGTGCGGCCGGTTTTGACGGCGTTCATAGAAGATTTCGCTTTACCTTCGTCCGTGACGGGATCGGTGGAGTGCTGCGCATTGGCTCGGTCAGCAGCGAGCTGCGCTTCGGAGACGGGATTGGTAGACATGACTTTGACGGCTTCAATTTCGCATGAGGGAGGGAGGCGACTAAAAAGCTTGCGGTTTTGGGAGGGGTAGGATGATGGCTAAGGCCCATTGGAATGAGTGAGATGCAGGTATTTTAGGAAAATTTTAAAGTTTTGTGACCGGAAAAAGCGTGTGGCTGCTACGAAGCCATTGCGGAACTAAAGTTCCGCGCGGACTCAAGTCTGACTCAAGTCGTCTCAAGTCCGCCCTCCGGCGGACAAAGTGTGTGCGCCACACGACGAAGAAGAGGAGAAGATAGACAGGGAGGATTTTCGGGGGGGGTCGGGAGTTTTTGAGGGGTTTTCGAGGGGGTTTTCGAGGGGTTTCCGGAGGGTTTCTCCGGATGCGGGAGCTAGCCAAAGTGACGGCATTAGATCACGTGACCAAAGGCAGTCAGTGTCGGAAGACTCGTCCTCTTAACGGTGACTGCGGTCAAGTACGCGCCAGTTTCGTCCGATTGATTTTCCGAATCAACCACATCCGCGTAGGCCCGGGGTTGCGGATCGGGCGATGGCCCGCAAGTTGCTTGACCCCAAGAGTGAGACATCAGCAAAGCCGGTGGCGGGCACAAAGCTGAGTAACATTCACGAGTCGTGAAATTCGAAAAAAGGGAAGGTTGATTTGTCATGAAAAAGATTAGTAACTACGCGGTTGCCGCGCTCGCGATCGGGTCGTGTGGATTTACAGCTTGCGCGCAAAGCAAGGTTTCCGTGCAAGCGACGGCGGATCAGGATGCGACCAAACTGTCCAAAGATGGATACGCGGCGATTCGCGACGTCAGTCAGGCTCGTCTTGCCATATTCAACGGGCAGCCAAGCCAAGCCAAGATGTTTACCGATGAAGCACAGGCAGCTTTCGAGAAAGCGCAGAAGGATGATAGTGTCTTCACGAAGGCAGAATCAGATCTGAACCCCCCCGCGGGCATGATCCAGCGTGGATCGGGCAAGACGGCAGATACCACCCCAACAACCTGGGTTCCGGTGGACGGTTCGATGACGTTGAGCGAGGACTACGTCGATACACCTGAAAAGTCCGCCGGCGTGGCGAAGGCCAATAAACAGTTCAAGGCAGGCGATCACAAGCGGGCGATGGAGACCCTCAAACTGGCCAATATCGACGTTAGCTTTGTGTCGGAGGTGGCGCCCTTCGATAAGACCATGATGGGGATCAAGAAGGCAGATGAACTGATCGAGGCCGGCAAGTATTATGAAGCGAACCAAGCTTTGAAGAGCGTCGAGGATGGGTACCGTTTTGATGTGACGGACGTGGACTCTGCACCGAAGGGCGCAGCAAACAAAACGCCTAAGGTAGCGGCCGCTTCAGGAATGAAACGGTAGTGTTTTTGATGAGATTTTGACGTTTTTCACTGTAAGGTCTAGCAAGAGGCACGCAACAAAAGAGACTGGACTCATTTCACCAAGTGGACGCCAGTCTCCCTCCTGCCTGCGCCTCCGTACTTGCAACTTTCGAGGAGACTGAATGAAACAGATAAATCGTACCCGAGCGTTGCACGACCTCGGCCAAAGCCTCTGGCTGGATAACATCACGCGCGGCTTGGTGACAAGTGGAACTCTGGGTGAATATATCCGAAATCTCTCGGTGACTGGACTTACCTCGAACCCATCTATCTTCGATTTGGCGATAAAGCATTCCCGCTTCTACGACAAAGCTATCCAAGAGAAGAGAACAGCGGGTAAGTTGGGCGAGGCGCTTTTCTTTGAGCTGGCGATAGAGGACTTGCGGCAGGCGGCCGATCTCTTTCGACCCATTCACGATGCGACTGACGGCGTAGACGGCTGGGTTTCATTGGAAGTGTCGCCGTCGTTGGCATATGACTCCCCGGCTACAGTCAAAGCGGCCTCGGAACTGCACGCTCAGGCGCAGCGCAGCAACCTATTCATTAAGATTCCCGGCACCGAAGAGGGGTTAGTAGCGATTGAGGATTCAATCTTCGCGGGAGTGCCGGTGAACGTTACTCTTTTGTTCTCAGCAACGCAATACGTCGCGGCCGCGGAAGCCTATCTGCGCGGGATCGAGCGGCGGATTGCCGCGGGGCTGAGTCCACAAATACGTTCGGTTGCGTCTCTTTTCATCAGCCGGTGGGATAAAGCGATGATGGGAAAAGAACCGTTAGCGCTGCAGAATCGGCTGGGTATTGCGGTGGCAAAACGTGTGTACGTGGCGTACCGGGAGTTCCTGGCGTCTACTCGCTGGAGCATGGCCGCGGCTGCCGGCGCGCCAGTGCAGCGCTTACTGTGGGCGAGCACGGGAACGAAGGACCCCAAAGCCTCGGACGTGCTCTATGTTGAGGCGCTGGCCGCCCCCGACACGATCAATACGATCCCCGAGAAAACACTGCTGGCTTATGCCGATCACGGAAACATTAGCGGGGAAATGCCCTGGGATGGCGGGGATTCGGCAGCTGTCCTACAGGAATTTGTCAAGGCGGGGATCAATATTGATAGCCTGGCCGCGGAGCTCCAACAGGAAGGTGCGGAAGGATTTGTCAAATCCTGGAAAGATCTTCTGGACTGTATAGAGTCGAAGAGTTCCGTGCCGGCGGGTGCGTTTTAGGATT
>Ga0302140_10002226_pt1 | contig 25259 bp, 15 predicted proteins | sample I_Bog_E1_1_FD_202095 | JGI IMG/M metagenome (GOLD analysis project Ga0302140, IMG submission 202095) | Peat permafrost microbial communities from Stordalen Mire near Abisko, Sweden - I_Bog_E1_1 | ecosystem: Environmental > Terrestrial > Soil > Wetlands > Peat | place: Sweden: Abisko, Stordalen... | reverse complement strand
AAATCCCTTCTTTCAATATGTTTTTGTCTTAATTATATTGTACTAAGGATTTATATGTTTTGGAAGATATTCTTGAATTATATGGAATATCTTCCTTTATTTTTGCCTACAAAAATTTTACGCACACTAAGATAATGCACGTAAATGAAAATAACAAGTGAAAGATGCAAAATAGACTAGCTGCATACTGATAATTTGACTAAGGCACAATCAAAAAAATAACAACTCCATTTGCCAGCCTATTTTCCATCATGCTGCGTCGGCAAATTGACCTAATAGGCGCGCTATGAGGGCAATTCGTCTCCTTGCTTGATGAAAAATATTCATGGCAACTTTGGACTTGTTATTTATTTTCATGTGCCTAAATAGAGCTGCACTAACATCAACTTGTGAGATTAGTACAGCTCTATTACATATTGATTCTTTTTGTCCATACAGATGTAGCATAACTTTATAGCTTCCAAACGTCTAAAACTATTTCAGCATTACAATTAATTCTCATATCTTTATTTGTCTTGGTTGGATAAACTCTAGTAGTGAAAACTTCCTCACCTAAATTTAAAAATATTTCTAAAGATGAACTATCTCCAAATATGTGTATATCTGAAAGTTTATCAATAGAAACAGCTCGTTCTTTTCTTCCAAATCCACTTTCTCCTAAGCAAATTTTAAATACTTTATTCTTAGAATCATATTCTAAATTACATAGATCTTCAAGATTTAAATTAAAATCTCCTTGTAGCTTTTCTATTCCTATTTTTAGTTCAAAGTTTTTATTCAATAACTGTTTATATAATTTCTCTTCATTTATAACATCTTTATATTGAATATGTTGTTGCCTTAATTCTTTAATTTCATCTATAGGTTTTTGAATTATTTTATTGTTCTTTATTGATAATTCCCTAGGCATTGTAAGTGTATGCTGCCATCCATTTTCTATAGTAGGATTACTATAATAATCATCTATATCAGGGAGACCCATCCACCCTATAAGTATACATCTGCCTTTATCATCATAAAAGGTTTGAGGTGCATAAAAATCAAAACCCCTGTCTAACTCTATAAATTCTCCACAATTAAATTTTCTCTTATCTTCAGTGAATTCACCTATCATATATCCACTTTGATAAACATTATTGTACAAATATCCTTCTGCTTCGATTCCCTGAGGAGATATAAGTAAAGCGTCTTTATTATTAACTTTAATAAAATCTGGACATTCCCACATATATCCTAATTTTTCCATCCCACCAGCAGGAATACCAGCTAGCTCCCATTTTATTAAATCATGTGATTTATATAAAATTATATACCCTAGATCATCTTTACCTCTAGCACCTAGAACCATATAATAAAATTCTCCATCTTTGAATACTTTAGGATCTCTTACATGTAATGTAAATTCTTTAGGAAAATCATCATTAGTTAATACAAGATGCTTTTCATCAAAATTTATGCCATCTTTAGTTTTCACAACAACAACATTTTGCTGTCTTCCTGTGTTTATATAATCATGCTCTCCCTCTTCTTTTACATTCCCTGTATAAAACAAGTACATTTCTCCATCTTTAACTATAGCAGAACCTGAATAGACACCACTTCTATCAAATTCCTTATCTGGATATAAAGCTACACCATTGTCTTCCCAATTAATACAATCTTTTGACTTACAGTGTCCCCAAAACTTTAAACCACCCTTAGCATTTAAAGGTGAGTATTGATAAAAAACATGATAATAACCATTAAAATAACATAATCCATTAGGATCATTAATCCATCCAGCATTTGGCATTAGATGATACTTTAAAGCCCACTTATCACTTTTAATTTTATTTTTATTTTCATTAATTGTCGTATCTATTTCTCTGTTAAATATTTCTTTTTGCTCTATCATATTCCTTCTACTCCTTAATGAAATTTTCTATCTTTTGATTATTTGGCAATCATTCTATTTAATGCGAAATCTTTTTTATCAGTATATAAGACATATTCAAAAAAATAACAAGTCAATATGCTAGTCTATTTCGTGTCATGAGGAAACTCGTCTTAAGACAAAATATACATAGCATTTTAGACTTGTTATTTTCTTTCATATGTCTAGAATCTATTAATACTTACCCTATATCTATAACTTTTCACGTAAATATCAACGCCTTATTTATATTAGTATAGCTTCAAAAGAACTAGTCTTTTTAAGCTATATTGAATTTTATTTTTATTCTTCTTCTATTCCTAGAAAAAATGACACTGCAAATGCAACACCTGTTGCTATTACTAATCCTATAATATAATTAATCATTGCTTCTGGTTTAACTATTGTTATTCCTGGGATACCAGTTACACCTATTGCATTCATACTAACCTTTGTTGCTACAACATAAGCTCCTCCAATGGCACCTCCTGATAATGCTGCTAAGAATGGTTTTCTAAATTTAAGATTTATACCAAATATCGCTGCTTCTGTAATTCCTAAGAAACAACTTAAAGCTGAAGGTAATGCTATTGCTTTTGTTTTAGCATTTTTAGTTTTAAAGTATACAGCTAAAGCAGCTCCTCCTTGGGCAACGTTAGCCATAGACCAAATTGGAAGTAATGTATTTGCGCCTGTATCAGCTAATAAAGAAAGTTCTATAGCATGGAAGCTATGATGTATTCCTGTAATAACTATAATTGAATAAGTTCCACCAAATAATAAACCTGCTATTATACCAAATTTAGTTAGTGCAAAAGTTAAGAATATACTTAATCCTTTACCTATTAACATTCCAAATGGCCCTACTACAGATAATGCCAAGAATCCTGTAATTATAACTGTTAAAAATGGTGTTAAGAATAAATCAAGAACTTCTGGCACTGCTTTTCTTATATACTTTTCTACATAACTCATTATCCATACAACTAGTAATATCGGTAAAACTGTTCCTTGATATCCTACAAGAGGCATATCTATTAAACCACCTAAAATAGGCATAGTCTTATATCCTTCACCTATTGTCCATGCGTTTTGAAGTGCGGGATGGATCATTATACCACCAATTGCAGCAGCTAAATATTGATTACATTCGAATTGTTTTGCTGCACTAAAAGCTACTAATATTGGTAGAAATATAAATGCTGCTGAACTAAACCAGTCAAGCATTGTCCACCACCAACTGTCAGCATAAGCTTGAAGACCAAAAGCTTTTAAACATCCTAATGTTCCCATTAATAAACCAGATGCTACTATTGCAGGTATTATTGGAACAAATATGTTTGATAATACTCTAGCAAGTCTTTGAAAAGGATTTAACTTCCCCATTGCTTCTTTCTTCACATCAGAAGTAGTCATTTCTGATACCCCTGCTTCTGTAGCAAAGATTGCATAAACTTTATTTACAATTCCTTGACCTAATATAACCTGAAATTGTCCTCCATTCATGAAAGAACCTTTAACCAATTCAAGACTTTCTATTTCATCTTTCTTGATTAAACTATCATCTTTTAATACTAAACGTAGTCTTGTAGCACAGTGAGCTGCACTAGAAATATTTTCTTTCCCTCCTATTAAATTTAAAATGTCTTTTGCTGTTTGTGAATACAATTGTTCCTTACTCATTTCTAATCCCCCTTTTATGATATCGTTTGCTTGAGTTTTAAAAAAATATCAGAAATTTTATTTAAATCATATGGTATCGTTCCCACATATTTGAAATAAAAATGCAAACTTTACGTTATTTGCATTTGATATTTATGTGGTATCGTTCCCATGTGTGTTAAATAAAAATGCAAATCTTACATTATTTGCATTTAGTATTTCTATGAACTTATTATATACTATCTCTAGTTATAAGTCTATACCCTAATTTAAATTTTTTATCAACATTCTTTGACGATTTAACATTATTATTTATAAGACTCATTATAATTTCTCCACTATTTTTTCCAGAGGTTTTATAATAGTAATGGACTGTATTCAATTTTGGAGTAACAACTCTAGATATTTTTGAATCGCCTATACTCCATATTCCTATATGCTTTGGAATTTTATAACCCGCTTCCAATAGGTATTCTATTGCCCCAACAGCTATATTATCTGTCGTAGCAAAAATAGCATCTGGTTTTTCATTATCTTCCATTAGCCTTTTACATAATTTATACCCAGACTCCATTGAGAAATCCCCTATTTGAATTAATTTTTCATTTAACTTAATTTTATTTTCTTCTAAAGCATTAATATATCCACGTTTTCTTTCATATCCAACGGCAATATCATCTTCATATACACCTATAAAAGCAATTTTTTCATATCCATTTATTAATAATTGCTCCACTACATCTTTCGAAGCATTATAATCATCATAGTAAATAGAAGGATATTCTTTTATATTTTGTGATACCACAACTATAGGTATGTCTATCTCTTCCATTATCTTTATATGCTTATCTGTTATCTTTGTCGCCATAAATATAATTCCATCAACCTGGTTTTTTAGTATATTTAAATATTCCATTTCTTTATTAATATTTAGATTAGTATTCGCAATCAATAGATCATATCCGCACTTGGATATTTCATCACTAATACCTTCTATAACCCTTGATGTAGTTTCAGTACTTATTTTAGGTACAATTACACCTATAAGATTAGTTTTTTTAGTTCTTAAAGTTTTAGCTTGACGTAATGGAATATAACCAGTGCTCTTTATTACATCTTGTATTTTAACTCTATTTTCTGCACTTACATATCCATCATTTAAATATCTTGATACTGTTGATTTTGATACCCCTGCTAGTTTCGCTATTTCAATAATATTCATTTAATCACCAACTATTTATTATTATTTTAGTTATCTAAAAAAATAAATTAGTGACCATACTAATTATTTTTGTAAATACTTGATTAATGCTAATTTTAACATACTCTTAAAAACAATAATATAGAACTTATCTAATTTTTATTTTTTAATTTTCACAGAGGTAACATAAATTACCAAAAATCTATGAATTTTACAAAACGTTATTGTCCCATAACATTCTGTGGAATATCATACTTGCTATATTTTTGTAATATTTGCATTATTTCTTCAAAACACATACGACTTGAAGCAGCGTTCCACAAAGAGCGTGGTGAAATTTTATATGTGTGAATATACTCTGGACTTTTTATAATTTCTGCAAATCTAGCAACTTTATCTCTAACTTCTGTATATAAATCATTATTAGGCACAATCAAATAAATAACAAGTCCATTTGCCAGCCTATTTTCCATCATGCTGCGTCGGCAAATTGACCTAATAGGCCCGCTATGAGAGCAATTCGTCTCCTTGCGTGATGAAAAATATTCATGGCAACTTTGGACCTGTTATTTATTTTCATGTGCCTTAACTTCCACTAATAATGTTTTATCACTTTGAACTATTATTGGATTATTAGAATTATAACTCATTTCGTACTCCTTATCATTTTTAATTTAAATATCAAAAAGAGATTATATCCTTAATCACATAGAGTAAGTATATAATCTCTTTTTTCTTTAAGGCATATTAAATTACTGTCTTAATTTTAAAGCATTCCTTCTAATGTTTTTCTAATAGCTTTAATAAAATCAAATGTATTTAATGTTTGAATATTATCATGTTCTGCTATTAATGCTAAATCCTTAGTCATAATACCATCTTCAATTGTCTTTATTGAAGCCTTTTCTAATTTATCTGCAAATTCAACTAATGCTGTGTTATTGTCTAGTTCTCCTCTTTTTCTTAAAGCTCCAGACCATGCAAATATTGTTGCTATTGAATTTGTTGATGTTTCTTCGCCTTTTAAATGCTTGTAGTAATGTCTTTGAACAGTACCATGAGCCGCTTCATATTCATAGTTTCCTTCTGGTGAAACTAATACAGATGTCATCATTGCAAGTGAACCAAACGCTGTCGCAACCATGTCACTCATTACATCTCCATCATAGTTTTTACAAGCCCAAATCATTCCGCCTTCTGATTTAACTACTCTTGCCACAACATCATCTATTAATGTGTAGAAGTATTCAATTCCTGCTTCATCAAACTTAATCTTATATTCAGCATCAAAAATTTCTTGGAATATGTCTTTAAAAGTATGGTCGTATTTCTTTGAAATTGTATCCTTAGTTGCAAACCATAAATCTTGCTTAGTGTCTAAAGCAAAGTTAAAGCAACTTTTTGCAAAGCTTTCGATAGAGTTATTAAGGTTATGCATTCCCATAACAACACCATCTCCAGCAAAATTATGTATTAATTCTCTTTTTTCTTCTCCACTTTCAGAAGTAAATACAAGTTCGCACTTACCCTTCTCTTCTATTTTCATTTCTACATTTCTGTATATATCTCCATAAGCATGTCTTGCTATAGTAATAGGCTTCTTCCATGTTCTAACGTATGGCTTTACTGGCTCTACTGTAATTGGTGCTCTAAATACTGTTCCATCTAAGATTGCTCTTATAGTACCATTAGGGCTTTTCCACATTTCTTTTAAATCATATTCTTTCATTCTTGCGCCATTAGGTGTAATAGTTGCACACTTTACTCCTACTTTGTATTTTTTAATAGCTTCTGCAGAGTCTACAGTAACCTTATCATTAGTTTGATTTCTGTATTCTAATCCAAGATCATAATATTCTGTGTTTAATTCAATAAAAGGATTTAGTAATTCCTCTTTTATTGCACCCCAAATGATTCTTGTCATTTCATCTCCATCCATTTCAACTAATGGAATTGACATCTTAATTTTTTCCATATTTATTGCCTCCTATATTGCTTATATTAAGTCATATCTAAAAAATAATAAATCAGCATGCTAGTTTATTTTGTGTCATAGACTTATTATTTTCTTTTATAATACCTAACTTTAATTTCTAAAAATAATTATACATTATTGTTAGTTTTTTATCAATTGCTAACGCTTCTAATGTTTTAACAACCTATTTGCAGAACAAAAAATGGAGTACTTCATTTCTGAAGTGCTCCATTTCTATTTTTTATATTAAACGTTGAATAACATATCTCCATAAGTTGGTAGTGGCCAGAATTCTTCATCAACTATAGTTTCAAGTTTATCAGCGTCAGCTCTTAAAGTATTCATTTGTTCGAATACTTCGTATCTGTACATCATTCCTAAATCAAATATATCACCTTCGAAGTTGTCTGCTTTTTCAACTGCTTTTTCAAGAAGTGCTACATTTTTATTTAATGAAGCTGTTAATATTGAAACTTCAGTTAATAATTCAGTTTGAACTGATATATCTGCATTTATTCCAGTAGCTTTTATAGTGTTTATTGATTCTGCAAGACTTGTAGCAAACTGAATTACAGCAGGTATAATTTGACGTTTTGCCATTTCAAGTGTTGTTAAAGCTTCTATATTTATAATTTTATTGTAGTTTTCAAGAGTAATTTCATAACGAGATTCTGCTTCTACTTTAGTTAAAACTCCATGTTTTTCTAGTACAGCTTGATTCTTTTCAGAAATCATAGCTTTAGCAGATTCTACAGTAGATTTAATGTTTGGAAGTCCTCTTCTTTCAGCTTCAGTAACCCATTCATCTGAATATCCGTTACCGTTAAATATAACTCTCTTATGAGTTTTAACGATATTAGTTAAGATTGATTGGATTTCAGCATTTAAATCAGAAGCATTTTCAAGTTTATCTGCAATTTCAGATAAAGTTTCAGCAACTATTGTATTTAAAACAAAGTTACAACCAGCAATTGAAGCTGAAGATGGAACCATTCTAAATTCAAATTTGTTTCCAGTGAATGCAAATGGAGAAGTTCTGTTTCTGTCAGTTGCATCTTTTGGAAGAGGAGGTAATGTATTTACTCCAATAGTTAATTCACTTGAAGATTTAGAACTTGTAGCTGGACCCTTTTCAATTTGTTCTAGTACATCTTCTAATTGGTCTCCTAAGAACATAGAAATTATAGCTGGAGGAGCTTCATTCGCACCTAAACGGTGGTCATTTCCAGCGTTAGCAGCTGATACTCTTAATAAATCTGGATATTCATCAACAGCTTTTATTACAGCACAAAGGAATAAAAGGAATTGTTTATTTTCGTGTGGAGATTTACCTGGTTCAAGAAGATTCATTCCATCATCAGTACCCATTGACCAGTTGTTATGCTTACCTGATCCGTTTACTCCAGCAAATGGTTTTTCATGAAGTAAGCAATATAAGTTGTGTTTTAAAGCAACTTTCTTCATTATTTCCATTGTAAGTTGGTTGTGATCAGTTGATATATTTGTTGTACTAAATACAGGAGCTAATTCATGTTGAGCAGGAGCAACTTCATTATGCTTAGTTTTAGCTAATATTCCAAGCTTCCAAAGTTCTTCATCTAACTCTTTCATGAAATCAGAAACTCTTTTTGTTAATGTTCCGAAGTAATGATCTTCAAGTTCTTGACCTTTTGAAGGTTTTGCTCCAAATAATGTTCTTCCAGTTAATATAAGGTCTTTACGAGCATCATACATGTTCTTGTCAATTAAGAAGTATTCTTGCTCAGGACCTACAGTTGTAATAACTTTTTGAGTAGTAGTATTTCCAAGTGCTTTTAAAACACGTAAAGCTTGTTTATCCAAAGCTTCCATTGAACGTAATAGAGGAGTCTTCTTATCTAGAGCTTCCCCATTATAAGAACAGAATGCAGTAGGTATGCATAATGAACCATCTTTTATAAATGCTGGTGAAGTACAATCCCATGCAGTATATCCTCTAGCTTCAAAAGTAGCTCTTAATCCACCTGAAGGGAAAGAAGATGCATCAGGTTCACCTTTAATTAATTCTTTACCCGAAAATTCTAATAATACGTTTCCGTCTGAAGTTGGGTTTATAAAAGAATCATGTTTTTCAGCAGTAATACCTGTCATTGGTTGGAACCAGTGTGTAAAGTGAGTAGCACCTTTTTCAACAGCCCAATCTTTCATTGCAGATGCGACAATATCTGCAACCTCTGGTTCAAGAGCAGTTCCTTTTTTAATTGTCTTTTTTAAAGCTTTATAAGTAGCCTTTGGAAGACGTTCTTTCATTACAGCATCGCTAAATACATTCGAAGCAAAAATTTCATTGATTTTGTTCATTAATAAAATCTCCTTTCAGATACACAACATTATTTGAATTGTTATTAACTAATTAAAATAATTAATAATTTAATAAAAATTTTAGAATATAAATATTAAATTGTCAACAAAAAAATATAGTATAAAACAGTAGAAAGCTTCCTTGTAAATACACATTTGGAATAAAATACATATTAAAAAATAAAAAGCTAAAGAAATATTTTAATATTCTCTAGCTCCGTTGCTAAAAATTTCATTTAATTAATAATCTAAACTCGGTTATTACTAGGATATTTACCGCTAAAACTACCATGATCTTAAATACTACATATATTATATTATACTATATTGTTAAAGGTTGTTCAATACTGAAATTCGATTTTTCTATTAAAAAAAAATTAATCTTTTTTATTATCTATATCCTCATATTCAACATCTATAACTTCCCCATTAGTATAATCATCACATGTGATATTATAGTTATATTGATCATCTTTACTATTCTCAAATTTGCTTGAATCTCTTTCTTCACTCTTTCCTTTTATAAATCTCACAATTTTAGTAATAATATACGATATCACTCCAACTAACAAAAGCCATGGAAGGATACGAAAAAGTATTGACACCGCAAAAAACACTACACAAATTGTTCCAATAATATATATATATCTTTTTATATCTCCGTTCATTACACTCAACCTCTACATTACTTAGTTTTATCTCATATCTAATCATTTTATTTTCAACTTGCTAAAGATTTTAATTATAGTATTGTGAAAAAACATTTCATAGATATTATCTTCTTATGAATATTAAGTTCAACCAAATTTAAGTATTTCAAATCCAATATTGAACAGTTTCACTTAATTTAGTTCCAATTATACATCAAGTATATAATATTTACAATGTACTAAAAATAATTTACGCATATGAATGAAAATAACAATTCAAATACTCGAAGGATATTTTATCTTAAAATAAATTTAATAAAAAATAATACCTTTAGGAATTTTCCTAAAGGTATTATTTTGTGAAATGATCTTATATGCAGCATAGCTGCTCTTTTCTAATGTGTATATCTTATTTTCTTAAAAAATGATTAACTGCTATTCCTGTTTGTATTCCTTCACTTATTGCAGTTACAACTAATGATTGACCACGTCTAGCATCACCTGTTGCAAAAACTTTAGGAATATTAGTTCTAAAATCTGCTTCTCCTGCTTTTATATTAGTTCTTACATCTGATTCTACCCCAAAAGCATCTTTAATGTAGCTTTGTGAGCCTGTGAACCCCATTGCAAGTAATACAAGTTCAGCCTTCCAATTCTTTTCTGATCCTTTAACTGGTACTGGTGAAAATCTTCCACTTTCATCCTTTTTCCATTCAACTTTTACAGTATCAACACTTTCAACACTTCCATCTTTATCTTTATGTAGCGCTGTAACTGTTGTCAAATATTCTCTTGGATCTTTACCATATAAATCTATAAATTCTTCTTGGCCATAATCAACCTTAAGAATTTTTGGCCATTCTGGCCATGGATTATTTGCGCTTCTCTCCTTACCTGGTTCTCCCATTATTTCAAATTGAACTAATGATTTACATTTATGTCTAAGTGAAGTTCCAACACAATCCGTTCCTGTATCTCCACCACCAATTACAATTACATTTTTATCCTTTGCAGAAATGTAGTTGTTATCTAGGTGATTAGAATCTAAAAGACTCTTAGTATTAGCTTTTAAGAAATCTACTGCAAAATGAACTCCGTTAGCTTCAGCTCTTCCTTCTGCTTGAAGATCTCTAGGTTCTGATGCTCCTGTTGCAAGAATTACTGCATCATATTCATCTAAGATTTGCTTTGCATCATAGTTGTCACCAACATCTGCATTGTTTACAAACCTAACTCCTTCTTCTGCCATAAGATGTACTCTTCTTAATATAACATCTTTATCAAGCTTCATGTTAGGAATTCCATACATTAATAATCCACCTGGTCTGTCACTTCTTTCGAATACAGTAACCTTGTGACCGCACTTATTTAGTGTATCTGCTGCTGCAAGTCCTGCTGGACCTGAGCCAATTACTGCGACTGTCTTTCCAGTTCTCTTAGCTGGAGGATTTGCCTTAACTGTTTTATTTTCAAAAGCAGTGTCAATTATAGCTCTTTCATTTTCCTTTATAGTAACTGAAGGACCATTTAATCCTGCAGTACATCCAGCTTCACAAGGAGCTGGACATACTCTTCCTGTAAATTCAGGGAATGGGTTAGTCTTATTTAATCTTTCATAAGCTAAATCCCACTTTCCTCTATATACTAAATCATTCCATTCAGGAATTAAGTTATGAAGTGGACATCCTGATACCATCCCTGAAAATAATACTCCTGATTGACAAAATGGAACTCCACAGTCCATACATCTTGCACCTTGAATGCATTGTTTTTCTAAAGGAAGTCTTTTATGAAATTCTTTATAGTCTTTTAATCTTTCTTTAGGTTCTCTATTTTTTCCTTCTTCTCTATCATACTCTAAAAATCCTGTTGGTTTACCCATATCATTTAACCCCCCTATATTCCTTTAATTTCTTGGAAAGTTTTAATTAATGCGTCATCCTCATCACATCCAAGATTCTTATACTTCTCAACAGTTTCTAATACCTTCTTATAATCTTTTGGAATTATCTTGTGGAATTTAGATTTTTCTGTTTTAAAGTTGTATAATATTTTATTTCCTTTAGGAGAACCTGTAGCTTTTACATGCTCTTCTATTAAGTTCTTTAATTCATTTTCATCTTCTAAGCTTAACTCTTCCAATAAAACCATTTCTTCATTTAAGTTTATTCTGAAGTTTTCATCTTCTTCATAAAGATAAGCAATTCCACCACTCATACCTGCAGCAAAGTTAATCCCAGTTTTTCCTAAAACAACAACTTTTCCACCTGTCATGTATTCACATCCATGAGCTCCTACTCCTTCAACAACAGCAGTTGCACCTGAATTTCTTACACAGAATCTTTCTCCTGCAATACCATTTATAAATATTTTACCTGATGTTGCACCATACAAAGCAACATTTCCAATTAAAATATTATCTTCAGCTATAAATGTTGATTTCTTTGCAGGATATACTATAATCTTACCACCTGATAATCCCTTACCAAGATAGTCATTAGCATCTCCTTCAATTTCAAAAGTTAATCCCTTTGGAATAAACGATCCAAAACTTTGACCTCCAGACCCCATACATTTAATAGATATAGTATCTTCTGGTAGACCTTCTGCCCCATGGGCCTTAGTTATTTCAGATCCTAAAATAGTTCCAAGAGTTCTATCAGTATTAGTTATTTCTACTTCTAAACTTGTTTTTTCACCATTAGTTATAGCTTCTTTGCATTTATCTAAGAATATTTTTTCATCCATTACTTTGTGTAATTTAAAATCATACTTCTTAGTTTCATCAAATTTAACTACTTTACCCTTATACTTATCAGGAGTATAAAGTATAGAACTTAAGTCAACACTCTTAGCTTTCCATCCATGAACATTTTCTTTTTGTTTAAGTCTATCTACTCTACCAACCATTTCATCAAGGTTTCTGAAACCAAGCTTAGCCATTATTTCTCTAAGTTCCTCAGCTATAAAATACATAAAGTTAACAACATATTCTGGCTTTCCTTTAAATCTCTTTCTAAGTTCTTCATTTTGAGTAGCAATACCTACTGGACAAGTATCTAAATTACATACTCTCATCATAACACAACCAAGTGCTACAAGTGGTGCAGTTGCAAATCCAAATTCTTCTGCTCCAAGAAGTGCTGCAATAGCAACATCACGGCCACTCATAAGCTTACCATCAACTTCAACTCTAACTCTTTCTCTTAAATCGTTAAGTAATAAAGTTTGATGAGCTTCTGCAAGTCCAAGCTCCCAAGGAAGTCCAGCATTCTTAATAGAGTTCTTAGGTGATGCACCTGTCCCTCCATCATAGCCTGAAATTAATATTACTTCTGCTCCACCTTTAGCAACACCAGCTGCAACAGTACCAACTCCGCATTCAGAAACTAACTTAACAGATATTCTAGCTCCAGTATTTACATTTTTCAAATCATAAATTAATTGAGCTAAATCTTCTATTGAATAAATATCATGATGTGGTGGTGGTGATATAAGTCCAACACCTGTAGTTGAGTGTCTAGTTTTAGCAACCCATGGATAAACCTTAGTAGCTGGCAATTGACCACCTTCACCTGGTTTTGCTCCTTGTGCTAATTTTATTTGAAGTTCATCAGCATTTACTAAATACTCTGAAGTTACTCCAAATCTACCAGATGCAATTTGCTTTATTGAAGATCTTCTTGAATCTCCATTTTCATCTTTAATCCATCTATTTGAATCTTCTCCACCTTCACCAGTGTTAGATCTACCACCAATTCTATTCATTGCAATAGCAAGTGCTTCATGAGCTTCTTTAGAAATTGATCCATAAGACATAGCTCCTGTTTTAAATCTCTTAACTATTTCTGAAACTGGCTCAACTTCATCTAATGGAATTTCTTTAGAATTATAATTAAAATCTAATAATCCTCTTAAAGTTATTTCAGCTTTTTCATCATCTATTATGGAAGTACATTCTTTAAATAATTCATAATTTCCTGTTCTTGTTGCTTCTTGAAGTTTATGAATAGTTAAGGGATTATATAAATGCTTTTCTTCATTTCTATCACCAGATCTAAGTTTTTCGTACCCAGGTGAATCTAATGTAAAGTCAGCAGCATAAGTCTTTTCTTTAAATCCATTTTCATGATTTATTTCTGCTTCTTTTTGAATTTCTTTTAATCCTATTCCAGCAATTCTGCTTATAGTATTAGTGAAATATTTATCTATAACTTCTTCTCCAATACCTATAGCTTCAAATATTTGAGCTCCTTGATAAGATTGTATTGTTGAAATACCCATTTTGGAAAGTATCTTAATTATTCCTTTAAGAACTGCCTTATTATAGTTATACACTGCTTTAGTATAATCTATTTCAAGTAATCCATCTTCAATTAATCCTCTTAACGATTCATAAGCCATATATGGATTTACAGCTGATGCACCAAATCCAATTAAAGTGGCAAAATGATGGATTTCTCTTGGCTCTCCACTTTCTAATATAATTCCAACTGATGTTCTTGTTCCTTTTCGAACTAAATATTGATGAAGTGCTGATACTGCAAGCAATGATGGAATTGGAATCTTAGCTTCACATACATTTCTATCAGATAATATTAATATAGTATATCCTTTTTCATATGCATCTTGTGCTTTTTCAAACATATCATCTAATGCATCTTCTAAAGAACTACCTTTTTCAAATACAATATCTATAATCTTTGATTTTAAATTTCCATCATTAAGCACTTTTATTTTAGCTAGCTCTTCATCATTTATTATCGGTGAATCAAGCTTAAGCAACTCACAATTTATAGGTTTATCTTCCAATATGTTGCCTTCTGGTCCTATGTAAACATTAGAAGCTGTAACTATTTCTTCTCTAATAGCATCTATAGGTGGATTAGTTACTTGCGCAAATAATTGTTTAAAATAATTAAATAGTGGTTGAGATTCTTTAGATAATACTGCTATTGGAACATCAACACCCATTGCAGCAAGTGGTTCTGCTCCAGTTTTAGCCATTGGAAGCATAGTTGTCTTTACTTCTTCATAAGTATATCCAAAAGTTTTTTCTAATCTCTTTCTAGTTTCCTTATCATACTCAATTCTAAATTTCTTGCCATCCTTCATCTTATCTAAAGTAACTAAATTTTCTTTTAACCATTCTTCATAAGGATTTTCAGTTGCATAAGCGTTCTTTAATTCTTCATCACTTATAACTTCTTTCTTAACTGTATCTACAAGTAACATTCTACCTGGCATTAATCTATCTTTCTTTTCGACAATTTCAGGTGGCACATCTAAAGCACCAACTTCTGATGAAAGAATTAATCTTCTATCTTTAGTTATATAATATCTTGATGGTCTTAAACCATTTCTATCTAAAACTGCACCAACTTTTTCTCCATCGGTAAATACGATAGCTGCGGGACCATCCCATGGTTCCATTAATGTAGCATTATATTCATAAAAAGCTTTCTTTTCTTTACTCATAGTTTTACTCTTATACCATGGTTCTGGAATTGCCATCATAACTGCTCTAGTTAAGTCCATACCATTCATATATAAGAATTCTAAATTATTATCTAAAATTGCAGAGTCTGATCCTTCTTTATTTATAATAGGCAACACTCTGTTTAATTCTTTTCCAAGTACTCTAGATTTTACATTTGTTTCTCTAGAATAAACTTTATTAACATTTCCACGAAGTGTGTTAATTTCACCATTGTGAATCATAAATCTGTTTGGATGAGCTCTTTCCCAGCTTGGAAATGTGTTAGTACTATATCTTGAATGAACTAATGCTAAAGATGTTTCAACTCTTTCATCTTCTAAGTCTTTATAAAACTCTCTTAATTGTGTAGATAAAAGCATACCTTTATAAACAATTGTTTTTGATGAAAAAGATGCTATGTAAAAAGTTTCATTTAAGAATTTACTTATCCAGCCTGCTCTTTTTTCTATATTTCTTCTAACAATATATAATTTTCTTTCAAAATCTTTTCCTGTTTTTATGCCATTAGGTCTCTTTACAAAAACTTGCATTATTGCAGGCATTGCTTCTAAAGATGCTTTTCCAAGTATTGAAGGATTTGTTTGAACTTCTCTCCACCCGATTAGTTCAAGATTTTCATCTTTTGATATATCTTGAAAAAGGCTCATAGCTTCTTTTCTTGCCTTTTCTTCTTGTGGTAAGAATACCATAGCAACAGCATAGTCACCCTCATGTCCAAGTGTCATTCCTTTTGATTTTAGTTCTTCTTCAAAGAACTTATGAGGTATATTAAATAAGATACCTGCACCATCTCCAGTATTTTCATCAGCTCCTGTACCACCTCTATGTTCTAATTTTTCTAATATAGTCAGACAGTCTGATAAAATTTCATGAGATTTTTCACCATCAATGTTTACTATAGTCCCAATTCCACAAGCATCATGTTCAAAACTTGGATTATATAGTCCTTGTGCATTCGGATTATTGTTTTCCATTAAAATTCCCCCTTGAGATAATAATATATTCATTTGTGTCTTCTTCATACATGAAAAGATCTTATTTGCACTTCGTGCTTTTTTTATAAGTGAAAAGATCTTATTTGCACTTCGTGCTTTTTTTATAAGTGCGTGTTTTTTTATCAGTAAAATGATCTTGGTTGCGCTTCGCGCTTCTTTTATATGTGTATATTTATTTGTAGCAAAATAACGAGTAAAAATATCATTTTTTTCGATATAATCACTCGCACACTTACTATATTTGTCCGATAGCTAGCATCCGTAACACTCCCACACAATGAAACTCCTCTTCCTAAAGTCAGATGAGTAAGCGATTCACACTAAATCATAGATTTAGGTTCTCTGCTTAAGTGGGATATAACGGCTGCACGCTCCTGAATAAGTTCTTCTAAGCTTCAAGTGGAAAAAATTATATTCCTATTAAGAAAACTCTACTTGAAGCTAAGAATCACTTTATAAGTTATTGTGATTCACTCAATATTAAACTAGCAATATCTTTCATTCTTTTCCCAGAATCCATGCTTATCTTTTGCATATATCTAAACGCTTCATTCTCTGTAAGTCCTGAAGTTGCCATGAGTTGACCTTTAGCTTTTTCGATAAGCTTTCTATCCTCTATAGTATGTTCTAACTTTTCAACCTGATCTCTTAATTTCTTAATCCTCTTTTTACTTTGAAATATTAAATCAATAGCATTTGTTAAGAGCACATTAGAAATTTTAGTACCAATACAATATATATCAGTATCCTCTTCTATAAATGACCTATAAGGTTCATTTACAATAGCCAAAAAACTAGTTGTATCTACTAAAGTTTCATAGACATCTAATAAACTCATATCCTTGAATTTATATCCAACTAAGACTAGGTCTGGGGAATGTTGCATAACTAATCTAATTAATTCATTTCCTGAAGTACACAATCCTATAATGTCATAGCCCTCTTGCACTAGTAAACTCTTTAATTTATTTCCTGTCTCAATATTGCTTAAAGCTATAATAATTTTACCATTTTGAGTCATTGCAATCCCCACCTTAAATAAGAGTAATTACCATTACTAGATTAATATCTATTAAGATAGTTCTTTATTTCCCAATCATGTACATCAATTCTGTATTTATCCCATTCAGAAGCTTTTGCTTCAACATAATTGTTAAATATATGTTCTCCTAAAGCTTTCTTAGCTAAGGTGCTTTCTTTCATGAAATTAACAGCTTCATATAAGTTGTTTGGTAAGTTATCAATTCCTTGAGCTGCTCTTTCTTCATCCGTCATCTTAAAGATGTTAGCTTCTACTTGAGCTGGTGGTTGTAAGTTTTCTTTAACACCTTCTAATCCAGCTTGTAAAAGACATGCTAATACTAAGTATGGGTTAGAGCTTGGATCTGGACATCTTAATTCTATTCTAGTTCCAGCTCCTCTAGCAGCAGGTACTCTGATTAATGGAGTTCTATTTTTACAAGACCAAGCTAAGTAAACAGGTGCTTCATATCCTGGTACTAATCTCTTGTATGAATTAACTAAAGGATTAGTTACAGCTGCAACTCCTTTAATGTTCTTTAATAATCCAGCAATGAAGTTATAAGCTATTGGGCTTAATCCATTTGGATCTTTTTCATCAACGAATGCATTCTTTCCATCTTTAAATAATGACATATTAACGTGCATTCCTGAACCATTAATACCGAAGATTGGCTTTGGCATAAATGATGCATATAATCCGTGTCTTTGAGCAATAGATTTAACAACTAATTTAAATGTCATAATTCTATCTGCTGTAGTTAAAGCATCACCGTACTTAAAGTCAATTTCATTTTGACCTTCTGCAACTTCATGGTGAGAAGCTTCAATTTCAAATCCCATATCTTCTAAAGCTAAAGTCATATCTCTTCTAGCATTTTCTCCTAAATCTGTAGGTGCTAAATCAAAATATCCACCTTTATCTTGAGTCTTAGTTGTTGCATTACCATTTTCATCAGTTTCAAATAAGAAAAATTCACATTCTGGTCCAACATTCATAGTATATCCAAGTTCAGCAGCTTCATCCAAAGCTTTTTTCAATACATATCTTGGATCTCCATCAAATGGTGTTCCATCTGGTCTGTAAACATCGCAAATTAATCTTGCAACTTTACCTTGTTGTGGTCTCCATGGAAATATTACAAAACTGTCTAAGTTTGGTCTTAAATTCATGTCTGATTCTTCAATTCTAACGAAACCTTCAATAGATGATCCGTCGAACATGCACTCATTATTTAGTGCTTTTTCTAATTGCTTATCTGTTATTGCTACATTTTTTAATGCTCCAAAGATATCTGTGAATTGAAGTCTTATAAATTTAACTCCATTTTCTTTAACTAAGTTAACGATATCTTCCTTTGTGTACTTTGCCACTTTACAATTCCCCCTTTTTCTTTTAAAAAAGGCGCACAATAAATAGGTCTAACCATCTATCGAACGCCTTTGCTCAATTCATATAATAATGAAATTATATACTACTATTTCCAACAAATCAAGTGATGTTTTTAAAAAATAAACATTTTTATTGTTAAAACTTTAAATTATAAAGAAATAGCTATCTTTTTCTTTATAATTTAAAGTTTACTATATAATATTCCACGCACTTTTATTCTAAATTAATATATTAAAATAAATTCTGCATAAAATTATTTTATACAAAAAAACGAAATCAATAAGAAGTATTCCTTCCATCACTCCGTTGCCAATGTATATCTAAATTTATATTTTATTATACAAATCAATATACACTACATCAATCATTATTAGAAAACTATTCATATATAATGTTAAATTTTTTTCATTGTTTTAATATATCTGTTGTATTAAAATAATGTACTATAATAATATAGTATATTACTTTTTACACATTTTATACTATATTTTCACTTACTATAATACTCAATCTATAAATTAGTTAACTTTTTATAAGTAATATATGGTAACCTACTCAGAATATATGTACATATATTCTGAAGAATTTCATATTATTAATAATTCTCTTGAACATTTCTAGATAAATTGCTACAATCTTATATATAAAATTTATCCGATAGCTAGCATCCGTAACAACTCCTCTTCCTAAAGTCAGATGACACTAAAGTCATAGATGCACGGTATGAAAGTTCGAGGAGCCAAATATAAAATTTGGACTCCCACTTTTAGATTTTCTGGTTAAGTGGGAGATAAGGCACAATCAAATAAATAACAAGTCCATTTGCCAGCCTATTTTCCATCATGCTGCGTCGGCAAATTGACCTAATAGACCCGCTATGAGGGCAATTCGTCTCCTTGCCTGATGAAAAATATTCATGGCAACTTTGGACCTGTTATTTATTTTCATGTGCCTAACGGCTGCACGCTCCTGGATAAGTTCTTCTAATCTTCAGGCTGAGAAAATTGTATTCCTATTAAAGGAAACTCCACCTGAAGCTAAGAATCACTTTATAAAATACATAAAAATATGGGGGCTATAATTATGAGTACAATTGTAACAAAATTTGGTGGAAGTTCACTGGCAGATGCTAATCAATTTAAAAAGGTTAAGGACATAATATTTTCTAACGATGAAAGAAGATACGTAGTACCTTCAGCACCTGGAAAAAGAAATTCTAAAGATTCAAAGATAACTGATTTATTATATCTTTGTCATGCTCATGTTTCTACTGGAATATCTTTTGATGATGTCTTTAATCATATAAAAGATAGATATTGTGATATTGTTAAAGATTTAAACTTAGATTTTAATATTGGAGATCATTTAGATATCATAAAAAATGATCTTGAAGAAGGGGCTTCAAGTGATTATGCTGCAAGTAGAGGCGAATACCTAAACGGATTAATACTTGCTAATTACTTAGGTTTTGAATTTATTGATGCTAAGGATGTTATGATTTTTAATACTGATGGTTCTTTAAACTCTGAAGCAACAAATTCAGCACTTAATTCTAAATTATCTAAAATTCATAAAGCTGTAATTCCTGGATTTTACGGAGCAGATGAGGATGGTAATATAATCACATTCTCAAGAGGTGGTTCTGATATTACAGGTGCTTTAGTTTCTGCAAGCATCCATGCTGATCTTTATGAAAATTGGACAGATGTTTCTGGATTCTTAATGGCAGATCCTAGAATAATTGAAAATCCAAAACCAATAAGTAAGATAACTTATTCAGAACTTAGAGAGCTTTCTTACATGGGTGCTTCCGTACTACATGAAGATGCAATATTCCCAGTAAGAGAAATTGGTATTCCAATAAATATTAAAAATACAAATAGACCTGAAGATGAAGGTACATTTATAGTAAAAGATACAGATATCTCTATGAAACCATCTAATATAACTGGTATTGCTGGTAAAAAGGACTTTACTGTAATTTCAATTGCTAAGGCATCAATGAATTCAGAGCTTGGCTTCTGTAGAAAACTATTATCTATTCTTGAGCAACACAATATTTCATTTGAAAATATGCCTTCTGGAATAGATACAGTATGCCTTGTAATTTCAGATTCTCAATTAAAACATAAGCAAAAAGCAGTATTAGATGAAATAAAAAGAACTTGTAACCCTGACAGTATAGATGTACATCCAAACATGGCTATGATTGCAACTGTTGGACGTGGAATGGCTAAACAAAGAGGAACTGCAGCTAAAATCTTCATAGCTCTTTCAACGGCTGAAATCAACATAAGAATGATCGACCAAGGTTCTAGTGAAATGAACATCTTAGTTGGTATAGAAAATGACAATTTCGAAAAAGGAATTGCTGCAATTTATAATGCTTTTAACTAAAATATAAATTTAATGCACATAAACTACCCAAAAATAAGGGGCATGCATTTGTTGCGGTTGCTGAGGATTTTGATGCAACACTTGACAAAAGCATGCCCCTTATTTCTATTTCTGTATATATACAAAGTATAAGCACATTTTAGAATTTAAATATTTATAATTAAAAAGTTTAATGCACAATTAAGAATCCTTTTGGAATTTTATCCTTAATTGTGCATTTTTTATACTATTTCATCAGTTTTTTTCATTTTGCTTTTAAAAAACTCAATAACAACTGGCAAAATTGAAATTACTATTATCGCTATAATTACAATTTCAAAATTCTTTTTAACTACTGGAATATTTCCAAAGAAATATCCTAAAGCTGAAACTAATAATACCCATAGAATTCCTCCTATTGCATTAAATGAAATAAATTTTTTATAATGCATTTTACCTATTCCAGCTACAAATGGTGCTAATGTACGAACTATTGGAATAAATCTTGCAAATATTATTGTTTTTGCACCATACTTTTCATAAAATGTATTGGTTTTATCAAGATGTTCTTTTTTTATGAGTTTCCCCCCACCAATTGTAATGAGCTTATTACCAAAAATTCTACCTATTTGATAATTTGCTGTATCTCCTAAAATTGCTGCAACCATCAAGACTCCTACTAATGCATAAATATTAAGTGCTCCTGCAACTGACAATGCTGCTGCTGCAAATATTAAAGAATCTCCTGGCAAAAATGGTGTTACTACTAAACCTGTTTCCAAAAATATTATAACAAATAATATTAAATATGTTTCAAATCCATAGTTATTTATTACCATACCTAAATATTTATCAAGGTGTAAAAATATATCTATTAGATAAGTAAATGTATTCATAATTAATTCCTCCCATATGTTACGTTAAAATATCATATTAATTTATTTTATCACATATGGTTATTATACATTATTAATTGATAAAGTAAAATTAGGATTTCATTAAAAATAAAGCATATGAACAAATAATGAGTCAAAAAATGCGATATACGATGACTAATCTTAAAGTTTCATTATCAAATTATAATTTCCTTGTTATTAAAAAGGATTTCTTTTCTTTTTTTCTTATCTTCATACATTCTTTTATCTGCAAAACTTAAAAGTTCTTCATAAGTTTGTCCATCCTTTTTATATCTTGAATACCCTATACTTACTTGTGTATTTTGTTTATGAAAAATGTGTGAAACACGATTTTTTATAAACAATTTAATATCTTCTATTTCTTCTTCATTTATATTTTCTACAAGTGCAACAAATTCGTCGCCTCCAGTTCTCCCTATAAAACCGTTTTCGCCTATCTCATCTTTTATAATCCTAGCAGCACTAATTATATATTTGTCACCTTTTAGATGTCCAAAATTATCATTGATTATTTTAGTTTTATCCAAATCAAAAACCATGATATAAAAAGATTCTTGAATCGCAATCTTTCTTTCAAAGATCTTTTCAAATCCCATTCTATTATATAATCCTGTCATTGGATCATTATGTGCGCATTCATTAAGAGTAGTCATAATTTCTACCATATACTTGCTCCACAGTATTATATATATTACAAATATAATTGCTCCTATTGTAAAACAAGTTGGAATTAAAAGCTCAAATTTCATATCTATAAAACTTGATATCATATCAAAAAATGTACCTAAAGTAATCATCCCTAACCCTATTAGCATTAAAAATGGTAAATACTTTCTATAATTGAATTTCTTCAAAACACTAAAATTAATCCATATCATATAAATAAAAAGCACTAATACAAATAAAAATACCATTGATTTTCTAAACTCAATCATTAAAAACTATCCCCTTTTTCAATGCACCATATTATTCTCTCTAGTAATAAAAAATATTAAAACATAAAATCGTATAATCTAATTCTAACGATACAATACATAACATATTAAACATTTAATCACTATATATTATACACTAATTAAAGAGCTTATTTGTGAGTTAATTTAAAAAATTTCATTTCCATTATGATTACTTATAAAAGTTTTTGACTTAAGGCACAATCAAATAAATAACAAGTCCATTTGCCAGCCTATTTTCCATCATGCTGCGTCGGCAAATTGACCTAATAGGCCCACTATGAGGGCAATTCGTCTCCTTGCCTGATGAAAAATATTCATGGCAACTTTGGACCTGTTATTTATTTTCATGTGCCTAACCTCCCAAAGAATACTACCGAGACATGGAATGTTGCGGTTGCTACCCTGTCAACTGTTACTTGCTTGAGTTATTTCCACTTCTTTATTTTTAAATACTATTGCTAATTTTATGATATTCTTAATTCCTCTTTCTAAAAGTTCACTTTCGTATTTTTTGTCTTCTATTTGCTTTAGAGCCTTCTCTGTTGCGTCTTCTATGCTTTGTTTTGATAGTTCATCAATCTTCTTAAATTCAATTATTATTCCATACTTTGAAACATCTTTTGGTATTATCATTACATCATATCTTCCAATTCCACTTTCCTTATTTGATTTCACCTCATAATCATCAGCAAGAGAAACAAGGATTCCAAGGACAAAAGCATGATAAACCTTTTCTGGTTCTTTGCCTGATACATCAAAGTAACTTAAATTATTTAAGACAAATCTCTTAAATGGATATCCAAAGTTTTCAATATCTCCACTTATCAAAGCATTAAGCATATTTTTGTACTTTAACATACTCAAGCTATCATCAAACCATTTTAGAATCATGTTTTTAAAGTATATATAAACTTCTTTGTTAGGAATTGCTAAAGTACAATTTAAAACACCTTCTATATTTTCTCTTTTAACAGCTTTTAAGTATCCTGTCATAAGTAAAAAACTCCATACACTCTCACTTGATCCTTCAATTTCTCCCATAACTATATTATCATCTATAACTTTTTCAATAGTCTTATTCTCTATTAACTCTTCTAATTCTTTCTTTATTTCTTCATTACCATTTGAAAGTATCTTCTTAACTAAAACATTCTCGCTACTATTAATCCAATAAGGTCTAAATCCTTCTTCATAATTCTCAATATAATTCAGAACTGACCATGGATTATATATAATATTATTTCCAAAAATATAGCCATTGTACCACTCTTTAATCATATCTTTTTCTTTATTTATCTCATCTTTTTCATAATAAGATAAAATTGCATCTATATCATTTTCCAAGAAACCAAATTTATCACTAAATTTATTTCTAATTATTGTATCAACTTCTAAATTATTAAGTCCTGAAAAGATACTTTCTTTAAGCAGAGCGCCAAAAGCTTGTCTTTTGTGCGAATCGCTTACTGGGTCGACGACAGGAGACGGAGTTTCATTTATCAAATTTAGTATTCCAGTTAACATTGCTTTTTCTATCTGTAGATTACCTTTAAGAGCTGCTCCTAACAAATTTCTCATAAAACCTATTACTTCATTGTAGTAACCATTCATATACGCTTCTTGTATTGGCACATCATACTCATCTATAAGTAGGATAACCTTCTTATTATAATATTTAAAAAATAATTCAGTTAAAGAAATTATGCTAAATTCCAAATCCTCTTTACTTGCTATACCAGTTATAATTCTTTTTATATATGAAATGTCATTTTCATTAAGCTTTTCATTATTTATTATATTTTGATGTCTTGCAAATTCTTTGGATATTACTAGCCTTAGTTTATTTAAAAACCCTTCAAAATTATCACTCTTTAATTCCTTAAAAGTTATAAATATAACTGGATATGCCCCTTGAAGTTCCATCATTTTCTTATCTTTTTCAATATTTAATTTATAAAATAATTTTCTTGATTCTTCTTTCATATTTATGTCAAAGAAATACTTAATCATGCTCATATTTAAAGTTTTACCAAATCTTCTTGGTCTTGGAGTTAAAATTACATTAGCCGAATTATTAATAAATTCTTTTATAAGTAAGCTCTTATCGACAAAATAATAATTATCTTCTATTAATGTTTTAAAATCATCTATTCCAATTGGTAGTTTCTTTTTTATAATACTCGCGTTCTTTCATCTCACATCATCTTTATTATATCCTATAAACTATTGTAGTAAGTAAGCGGTTCAGAAAATATCGTATTTTAAAATTAGATAAACCAGAGTATATTAAAAAGGAGCCTACAAACAAGTAGACTCGTCACTTTTATTACTATCTTTAATATAACAATTTTTCGGTAAGCTT
>Ga0302140_10002225_pt1 | contig 25267 bp, 24 predicted proteins | sample I_Bog_E1_1_FD_202095 | JGI IMG/M metagenome (GOLD analysis project Ga0302140, IMG submission 202095) | Peat permafrost microbial communities from Stordalen Mire near Abisko, Sweden - I_Bog_E1_1 | ecosystem: Environmental > Terrestrial > Soil > Wetlands > Peat | place: Sweden: Abisko, Stordalen... | reverse complement strand
CGGTGGTGTTCTCGTTCGCGGTGGCGTACATTGCGAACAAGGGTGTGAACGGCTCGACCTCGATTAATATCGCGATCAACGTGATTCAGATTTCGGCACTGCTGGTGTTCGCGGTGATGGCGTACAGCTACCGTACCAGTCATCCGGCGGGGACACCGGGCTGGCAGTTCGATTCGACCTCGGGCGATGCTTACACCTATGAATTCCAAACGGAAAAAGTAACGGCCAACGGTGTGACGACGGACAACGTCGTTCGCGACGCGGCGGGCGTTCCGAAACCGCAGATCGACGCGGCGGGCAAGCCGGTTCCGTTCATGGTGGCTTATCCCGAAAAGGATGACAAAGGTAACTTCCTGACGCATACGAACGCGGCCTCGGTCGTTGGAGTACACAATTTCGCGTGGGCGTTTATTCAGGCGACAGTCGCAATTCTGATTCTGGTTGGATTCGAATCGGTAACGGCGATGGGCGGAGAGGCGAAGAATCCGAAGCGCGACGTACCTATCGCGGTGGTCACTTCACTATTGGTGCAGGGGGCCTTCTGTTACCTGATCGAGTATTTTGCGGCAGGATACTTCCTGAACAGCGGTTACACGATGCAGAGCGCATCGGGATCATCGGCGCCGATCGGCGACATGATGGTGATTCTGGGCAACAGCTTCTTCGGCCAGGGCGGTGGACGAGTCTTCATGCTGGTGGAAGCGGCGACGGTAGTTCTGGCGCTGATCGGAACGACACTTTCGTGTATGAACACAGCCGCTCGCGTTACCTACGCGATGGGCAAAGACAACGAAGTGCCTGAGCATTTCGGTTTGCTGCACGATCAGAACCTTACTCCCCACCGGGCGATCTGGACCCTGGCCGTTATCTCGGCTGTGGTGGGCTGCATCTCGGTAGCGATTATGTTCGGCGACGGCGGCGCCCCGACGGATGCGGCGATCAAAGCGCTTCCCCAGGGCATCTTCTCAAGCGTCGGATATACGTCTCACGACGGAATGGCGGCGATGCCGAATACGCTGCTGACTATGACGCTGGCGTCTAACTTCGGTACCTTCCTGCTTTACGCTTTGAGCTGCATCGTCTGCATGGTTGGCTTCCACGGTCACCCGAAGTTCAATCCGATTAAGCACATGTTCATTCCGATATTCGGCCTAGTGGCCAACCTGGCTTGCATGGCGTTCTATCTGATCGGGCCGTTCATGGGATACGGCACTAAGATGGAACCGCTGCTGGCGCTGGGGATTGCCGGAGTGTGGGCGGTCTACGGTGGAATTTACTTCGTGAGTTCCAGTAAGAGGACGGGACGGACAACGCTGGTTACGGGGAAGGCGGGAGCGAGGGCGACATTTTAGCTCAAGGCTACTGAGCCAAGAATAAGCCTGCCAGATTGAAGGTGCGCGGCCAAAGGCCTGCTTTACTGGGTGCAGCCCTCCGGGGTTGTACCTTGTAAGGCAGGCCTTTGGCCTGAGCTTTTTCATGCCCCGATGCTTGAACTTGAATACATAGAACTCACTGACGTAGGGCGGGTTCGCGACCATAACGAGGATTATTTCGGCGCGTGGATCCCCACGTCGGAAGCCGACGGGCGGACGCACGGGTGGCTGTTTGTACTGGCCGATGGGGTGGGCGGCGAAGAACTGGGTGAGGTGGCATCGCAGACGGCGGTAGAAGTTCTGCTGGCCGGGTTCCAGGCTTCTCCGAAAGGTGAACCTCATGGCGTATTGCTCTCCCGACTGGTGCAATCGGCAAACACCAAAATCTACGAGTTGGGAAGAAGCTCGAGTCCGGGCGGCTCGAGGATGGCGACTACAGTGGTGGCTTGTGCCCTGCGATATGACCGGGCAATTGTGGCGCACTGCGGAGATTCGCGCTGTTACCTGGTGAGACACGGCCTGGCATCGCAGATTACGCGCGATCACACGGTGGTGGCGGAACAGGTTCGCATGGGAATTCTTTCCGAAAGCGAGGCGGCGGAATCGCGCAACCGGCATTTGCTGAGCCGATCGCTGGGTAACGATCTGTTCGTGAATGTCGAGATCAGTGACCGGCAGGTGCAGCCGGGCGATGTACTGGTGCAGTGTTCCGACGGGCTGCACGGACCGGTGAAAAGCGCGGATATTGCAGAAGTGGTGGCGCGAACACCGGATTTGAAAGTGGCGGCGGCCAAACTCATCGATATGGCGAATGAGCGGGATGGCGGCGATAACGTGAGCATACAACTGATTCGCGTTGGCGAGGTGGAACGCATGGGTATGTATCGGGGACGGCCTTACAAGCTGCGCTAATGAGCTACGTTACTTATTTATCGGGGTTGGAGTGCCGCTCCTTTACAGTCGCGGTTCGGAAATGAGGACGACGGCATGAGCAGTTTACATCCGGGCGATCAGCTTGACTATTACCGGATTGAAGGTCTGGTAGCCCGGAGCGGAATGGCATCCATCTTCCGAGCGACGGACACGCGGGACGGGCGTCAGGTGGCGATCAAGATACCGCATCCGGAGATGGAAGCGGACGCTACGCTGTTCGACCGGTTCAAGCGCGAGCAGGACATAGGACAGAAGCTGGACCATCCCGGCGTGATGAAGGTTTTCGACGACGAAAAACGCAGCCGCATTTACATGGTGATGGAGTGGGTCAACGGCAAGTTGCTGCGCGAGATGCTGGCCGGAGGCAGGAAATTACCGGTAGATCAGAGTGTACGGATTGCGGAACGGATCTGCAATGCGCTGGCTTATGTGCATTCGCAGGGCGTGGTGCATCGCGATATGAAGCCGGAAAACATCATGGTGGATGAGAACGACACCATCAAGCTCATCGACTTCGGTATTGCCGGGCAGGAGGGCTCGCGGCGTCTGACTTTCGCGAAGCTATCGAATGTAATGGGGACACCGGATTACATTTCGCCGGAGCAGGTGAAAGGTAAGCGCGGCGACGGACGCAGCGACATTTACGCGATGGGCGTAATGCTCTACGAAATGCTAACCGGGAAAGTGCCGTTCGAAGGACCGAACGCATTCGCGACGATGAACGAGCGGCTGCTGAATAATCCGATTCCGCCGCGCGAACACGATCCCTCGATCTCGCCCGAACTGCAGGAAATCATTTACCGGGCGATGGAACGGGAGCCGCGCAACCGTTATCCGACGGCGCGCGAATTCGAAAACGATCTGCAGCATCAGGACAAAGTGGGAGTGGCGGAACGGGCGGAACTGCACGACTGGAAGACAAAGAAGTCGCAGTGGCCGAAGCGCATTTTGAATTACGCGCTGATTGCGCTGGTGCCGGTGGTGATTTTCGGGTTACTGCTTTGGGTAGCGCGGCACGCGTGACGGTTTTGTTTCAAACCGCTTTGGCGTGTCCTGCCAGATTGTGCCGGCGCAGGTTTTCGAGAGCTATCTCCGCTTGTACGCGAGCCTCTTCAACGGCATTCCTGAGCTTGTTGTAAGCGGGATCTTCGATCGCATAACCGGTGGTAAAAAGTTGATCGACTATAGCCGCGTAATCGCGTCTCAGTCGTATATGTTCGGAGTTTAAGTGCGCGCACTCAGCGCAATCCTTCACTGTACGGCCCTATTTGTGACTATACACCGATTTTCCAGGATCACGCGACCGACGAGGCCGGCCCCGATAGTGACGAAACACGGATTTCCGCTGAAACACGGATGTAGGCAACAAATGTAGCGCCCTTCCCGACTTTGACGTCGATCTGGCCTGATAGGATTGCGGACTGAGGCGCTGCAGCGAGTGATCGAGGGAGTCGGATTTTTTCAATTTGTGGCGAACGGTTGGAGACACCCGCTTTGGGTCGCTCGCGTGCGGACTAAAGAGGGCGTTGAAGGAGAAATCGCGAGAGCACACTTTTCTGATCGTGCTACCGGAGGCCTTTAACTTAGGGGCGGATTACAACGGCGGGATTAAGACTCCGAGGATTCCCGCGGAGCGTGCATTGCGTTGGCTTGCACATCTCTCTCGTAAACATCGCGTAGCGTTCGTTGCGGGCCTGCTCCACGCGGTGGAGCGATTCAATTCTGCGTACTTGATCGATTCCGATCCTGGCGCGCGCCCCTGGGCGCTTGCTGTGTCACAAACATTGCGACGATCGTCCAGGCGACTATACAAAGCTGTATGAGCCTTGCCCTGACGAGCCCACCAACTCCAGCAATCCCTATTGGTATAAGGGCGTTTACATTGGAGCGCTGATATGCAACGACGCAGACCGGCCAGTACACATGAAAGCGCGCCTCAAAGATTGCAGTGGTCGCGCACTTCTCTGTGTGCCTGCATGGATGGCTGATATGACTGCGTTTCCGGAAACATCATTGTGTAATCCATATGCGCAGCCCTGTCCTTATTGGGTATTGGCCAACTCTCACCCGAACGGCCTCCGGAGTTTCATTGCCAATAGACACGGCATAAAGTTTGAGGAGATGGAGGAGGGCGGGCAAAATGCACTCGTCATGAAAACCTGGGATGAACTGGACATATCGAATGGAGTTCGTTCGTGAGCCATATGCGCTTAGCGCGCGAGCTATTGTGCAGCCCTTCGTCTGACTCTGGGCCAAGGATTAAGACAGGAACAGGATAGACGAGCGAGCCGTGGCCGAAAAGACATTTCATGTATACCGTGCCGAAGACGGCAAGTGGGCAGTGAAGAAGGTTGGCGCTCGGGCCGCTCTTTTCCCAAGTCAGCAAGAGGCGCTGAAGGCCGCCCGGGCCGTTGCAAAAAAACAGAACCAGTCCCAGGTAGTCTTACATAGGCGAGACGGTAGATTCGAGGTTAAGGAAGTTCATGGTTTTCCGGTAGTGCAGAAACCACCTCGGAAAAGTTCTCTCGGTACGGCCCGGATTTCCCGGGCTATCTCAGACGACCTGCGAAAGCGCCTCGAAACCGCCTGATCGTGGCGAGCAAAATCCGGTCAAGGGACGTTTTCATCAACTGTCCGTTCGACCCTTCTTACAAGCCGATTTTCGACGCGATCATTTTTGCCATTTTCGATTTAGGCTTCGCCCCGCGTTGCGCTCTCGAAATCGATGACGCGAGCGAGTACCGGCTCGAAAAGATATTCGACCCGATTGAGTGTTCCCGGTACGGAATTCACGACATCTCGTCGGTTGCAATCGACGAAAACACGGGGTTACCGCGTTTTAATATGCCTCTGGAGTTGGGCCTGTTCCTCGGATGAAAACGTTTCGGAGAAACCGCCCAACGAAAGAAGGGCTGCCTGATTCTCGATAGCGATAAGCACCGCTACCGTACCTTTCTGTCCGACATAGCGGGGCAGGATATTCACGCCCACAGCGGAAAGCCGGAAAAGGCTATTGCAGAGGTACGCGACTGGCTTAGTTCCACTTCGCGACGCAAGGGACTTCCGGGAGGTCAGGCGATTGCGGAACGGTACGCTGAGTTTCGCACTAAACTTCCTCGCTTGTGCGCGAGACTGAAGCGGCAGGAAGACAGCCTCACCTTTTCCGACCTCTCGGAGATGATCTCCCTCTGGCTTGAGGCCAACCGTTAGAACTCGGAAGAAAGCCGCATCATTCCGCCACACGACAGTTGATCAACGATGGCCGCGTAATCGCGTCTCAGTCGTATGTGCTCGGATTCGAGGTGCGCGCACTCGGCGCAAGCGGTCACGGTACAGCCCTATTTGTGACTATACACCCGATTTTCCGGGATCAAGTGGTGACGATACGCGGATTTCCGCGGCGAGTTTGCGGCTGAGGCGGACAGGATCTTCTCCCGATCCTATTCGCGCCAGCAGTGAGGCTTTGCGAACGCCGGCGTTCAGAACAATGCGGACGCCGGGACTAATGCCCAGGCGTTTCATTTCGCGCAAACGAGAAGGGTCGCGATCGGAAACGCTGGTGACGATAGCCGGAATTCCGCAGGCCCACTGGGACAACGGGGTTTCGTGACGGTTCCTTACGGCTCCATTTTTCTGGGGTATCAGATGGCCGTGAGGATCCATATCCGGGTTGCCGAGTTTGGCGGCGATTCGATCTTCCAGCTTTTCGGAGATGAAATGCTCGAGGCGCTCGGCTTCTTCGTGGACCTCATCCCAGGGATAGTCCAGAACATCATGCAGGAAGCGTTCGAGAAGGCGGTGGTGCCGAACTATTTCGAGAGCGCGCTTTCTGCCGGAGGGCGAAAGATTTACTCCATGGTGCTTTTCATAGCGGACGAAGGAAGGGCGCTGGGCGGCAAGCTTCTGCAGCATTCCCGTGACCGATGCGGCGCGGACTCCGAGCCGTTGCGCCAATCGATTGCTGGTCACCCGGCTCTCGTCAGTTCCGCTTAACTCGAGGATGGCCTTGAGATAGTCGTCGACGGATTCGCTGTTTTCGAGGCCGGCTTTTCCGGGAGGCACTGAATCACAGCTTAAACCGTCAGGCCGGGCGCCGTGAACCTCTGATATATTTAGTCATGCCTAAATTAGGCCTGGCTAAATTTCATGCCGCCGTCGTGTTGCTCACTGCCGCCGTGGGGCTTCCGCTTGCGATGCCTCGTCCGCTCGACGCGCAGGGAGAGACCACCAGCGCGATCGCGGGACTGGTGACCGATGAAACCGGTTCGGGCATTCCGGGCGCGGATGTGAGCATCGTAAGCGAAGATACGGGCCAGAAGAGAAGCCTGAAAACCGACGAGGCCGGGCGGTTCGCCTTTCCGCAACTGAAGCCCGGAAGCTACGCGGTGGACGCATCCGCGCCCCAGTTCGAGGCGCAGGTGAAAAGCGCGGTGACGGCGGCCCTCGGGCGCACTCAGATGGTGAATTTCACGCTCAGGATTCAGGCCGTCCGGGGAGACGTTACGGTGAGCGCCGAAGGGGCGTTACTGAACACGCAGAATCCGAATACCTCAACCACGCTGACGGCAAGGGCGCTGGAGGATCTGCCGAACCCGGGCGGAGACATGACCTATCCTCTGCAGTTCGCGGCAGGGGCCTTGATCAATACGGCGGGCAGCAGCAACGACTTTGTCGGAGGAAGCAACGGCTTCGGCAATGTCGAGTTCAACGGACTACCCGCGCTGGCGAATGGATTCATTGTGGATGGGCTCGAAACCAACGACCCTCTGACCAACCTCAACAGCGGCCTTTCCACGAACCTCGTCCTCGGGCTGAACTCGATCGCCGAGGTGACCGTGAACACGCTCAGCTACGCGGTCGATCAGGGACGGTATGGGGCATCGCAGGTGAACTACATTACGAAGTCGGGAACGAACCAGTTCCACGGCAACCTGTATGAGCTGTGGAATGGCGCACGCCTCAATGCGGCGAACTTTTTTACGAATGCAACTTCGGGAAACCAGAAGCCGCGGTCTACGGTGAACCACTTCGGAGGCAGCCTGGGCGGACCGATCCGGCGTAACAAGCTGTTTTTCTTTTTCGACTCGGAATGGGTAAAGATAGCTTTGCCCATCGTTTCGACGATCACGGTTCCCACGCCGCAACTGGAAAGTTACATCCTGCAGCAGTTGCCGGTGGGGGGGCGGGATGTTCTTACGGGCGCCACGTACCCGGCGCAGCCACAACTGATTCCGTTCTACCGCAAGCTTTTCTCGCTGTACAACTCGTCCGCGGGAGGCACGCCGGTTCCCGTGCTGGGATGCCCATTAGAGACAGACGGGAATGGCTGCGCGGATCGGCGCAGCGTCTCGCAGTCGAGCGCCGACCACGAGCAAGTCCAGACCGCGCGCATCGATTACAACATCGATAGCGACAACATGGCCTGGCTCCGGTTGCAGGCGGACACCGGGCTACAGGCGGCGTATACCGACCCCATCAATGCGGTGTTCAACGCGGCATCGCCGCAGCCGCTGTATTCCTTCGCCGCGGGTTATACGCACGTATTTTCTTCGCGGCTGGTTAACTACCTCAATCCGGCGTTTTCGTGGTACGAGAGTCTGTTCGGCCCCAGCAACCTTCAGGCGACGCTCGCCGCGTTCCCGATCGTCCTCGAGGGGACCGGCGGCAGCGCGCCTTTCTCCACTCTGGGCGGCCTCGATAACACGTGGATTCAGGGAAGGCGGGCGTCTCGATTGTTTATCAACGACAATCTGGCGTGGAGCGCCGGCGCGCATGAGCTTCGTTTTGGAACCAATATCCGCATGCTCCGGCTGAACGACTTCGACTTCGGCGAGGGGACGGTTCCAACGGTCACCTACACGGACCTGCCGCAGTTCATCTACGGAGTGGCATCGACCGCAACGACGACGTTCCCGCTGGCCGACTCGCAGCCTTTCAGTTTCCACAACGTCGATCTGTACGCGCAGGATACGTGGAAGGTGACTCGCAGGCTGACCTGGACATTCGGCGTGCGGGCGACGCACAATTCCAACCCGCTGAATCCGCACCTCGCCGTGGCGCGCCTGCCGGGTTCATTCGATTCCATTTCACATGACGTCGACCAGCCGCTGAACGCGCTGATCCAGACTCACGTGGGCAATCTCTTCGACTCGACGCCGGCCGCTATCTGGCAGCCGCGCACCGGTATCGCATGGGAGATCCGGCCGGGAACTGTGCTGCGGAGTGGATTCGGTCTGTTCAGCGATCTGCTGCCGGGAAGCATTGCCGACCTGCTCGGCGTCAACCCGCCTTACGTGAATACATTCAAGGGCGGTCTGCTGGGAACGGTGGGCGGAATCGGAATTGCGCCGGGAGTGCCGGGCAGCGCGGTGGATGCTACCGTTGCGGCCAACCAGAGTTTCCTGAACGGGTTTAACGCGGGGGAGTTATCCTGCGCGGGGCTTCAAACCAACCAGCAAGCCAACCAGCAGGCCAATCCGGCGGCGTGTTTGCCGGCGGTTTCGATCACGGCGATTCCGGACGGTAAGCTGCGCGCGCCGTATTTCATGCAGTGGAGTCTGGCGCTGGAACATCAGTTCGGCGCCAGCAGCGACGTCCGGGCGCAGTATGTGGGAACGCGGGCGGTGGATCAGCCTTACACAACGCAGGTGAATGGATACCAGACGGTTTGCTCAGGATGTTTCGCGCCGTTTGCCTACGGAGCGCCGGCAGACCCCCGGTTCGGCGCGGTGACTCAGCTCAGCACCGGCGCTAACAGCCACTACAACGGGCTCCAGTTGATGGCCGAAAAACGGTTAAGTCACGGCGTGCAGTTTCAGGTCAACTATGCGTGGAGCCATTGCATCGACACGGTCTCGAACGGAGGTTTTCTCCCATTCTCATCCAACGGCATTCTGTCGCCGATTCCAGGCGATCTGGCGCGAGATCGCGGGCCGTGCGATTACGACGTTCGCGACAACTTCACGGCCAATTATGTGTACAGGTTTCCGTGGAAAGTCCGGAACGAGGTGCTGGCCCGAGCGGTTAACGGCTGGCAGGTCTCCGGGACCGCATTCTTCCACAGCGGCCTTCCGTTCTCCGTGCTGAGCGCCCCCTATACGGCGAACGGCAACGGCATAGTGAACGGCAGCGGGCCGCAGTTCGCCAGCGTGGCGCCGGGTGTGCCGCTCTATGCGCACGGTGCCATTCCCGGTGTAACCCAGGCAGGTCCCGGCGTGACGCAGGCGGGGGCGATTCAGTGGCTGAATCCGGATGCTTTCGTTTCCGCCGTCGATCCGAGTACCGGCGCGTGTACCGGAGGCGAGAGTCCGCAGAACTGCCAGTTCGGCAATCTGGGGCGCAATGCGCTGAGAGGACCGGATTTTGTCTGGAGCGATCTGTATCTGACGAAGTGGTTTCCGATGGGCGAGCATGTGAAGCTGCGGGTCGACGCGCAGGTTTTCAACCTGTTCAATCATCCGAACTTCAGCCTGCCGTCGAATGTGATTGCGGGAATACCGGGGAACAGATCGACGCAGACTGGTTTTGGCGCGTTGACCAGTACGACATCGCCGCCGACGGGGCTACTGGGGGTTGGATTGGGCGGCGATAGTTCGCCACGCATGATCGCGTTTCAGGCGAGAGTGGAGTTTTGAAGGGCCAGCCGAAACCATCAAGCTGACCGTTTACGCCGCAGTTCGTCGAAGAAATTCTGGAGCATCGGTGTCGCCGTCAGCAAGCAAACGAAACATTCCTCGACACTCTCCGAACCAGCCTCCGCGACTACCGACAATCCCGGGGTATCCCCAATCTGCCCCGCCGATACACCAGCGAGCGAAGGGACGAAAGACAGGCGGCGTAAGGCGCTGCATCTAAAACGCTGGTTTGGGAAGATCCGACTCCCGGTACCAGAAAAAACTACCGGGATTGACATACCGCGCACTGTGTACGAATCTAAGAAACCACCCTATTCGGTTCGGTTCTGCATCGTGACGCTGGCGAAGGGCGATGGACGGCATCGGAAGAGGACTTACCAGAATGAAAACCGTACTTCTCGCAGCCATCTCGGCGCTTCTACTCACAGGAGCGGTGCAGGCGAACGACATCATCATTACAGATACAGTATCCGGAACCATCTCCGGTGCGGCAGATTACGACGCTAACGGCAATAATCTTGGTTCGCTGGACGGCACAGGAGAGTTCGGAGCGGAGAGTCTGGTCGGCCAATCTTTTTCGCTCACGTCCACAATCGACCTGACTGAATTACAAGACGACGGAACACTGTACACTGACGGATCGACCTACTACGAGATCATCGACTCCAGTAACGACAACGCGATATCCACCAGCCTGACCATTGGGGTGAACAATTATACCCAGACGGGATACAACTCGGAGTTAGCTATTTACTCCGGGTATTACAACCAGGTCTCTGACATTGTGCAAAACTCCACGCTCCCCTACGCCAGCATCCAGATATCCGGTTATAATTACGACGCATCGAACCCACTCGCCTCGATCGATCCGTCTCAGATTCAAGCCCTCACCGGCCAATTACTAAGTGACCCCCAAACATACAATGGAATATACGTGGCAGGGCCCACCGGAGGCGAGGATAATCTGACATTCGCCGCCTCATCCGCTCCCGAGCCAACAACCTGGCTCTCACTGGCAACGGGGCTGGGCGGTCTGGCGTTGCTGAAGTTCCGGCGCAGCAGGAGCCGCTGTTAACGGATCAAGGAACAACACCGGAATTTGAGACAACTGAACGAAACCACCAGGTTCCGAACGCCGCTATTCACCCACCGCTTCCAGCGCCGAACGTATTGCTCAACTCCTCGCCGGATTTCCTCCAGCGGGACGTTTTGCTCATAAAGCCGGGCCACACGTTCCTGAAATGCATCCCACGTTGAAGGCGCGACACGGGTCACGCCCTCTTCCGTAATCCAGTACCAGAGAAACGTAAATCCGCGCTGGATCCATACGACGAAGCCAGACCATCACACGCCGGTCGCGGATGCGATCCCGGACCAGAGCCAGCAGCACGGCCTGATCGATGCTGGCGTAGTGCAGGCGGGTGCGATTCAGTGGCTGAATCCGGATGCGTTCGTTTCCGCCGTCGATCCGAGTACCGGTGCGTGCACCGGAGGCGACAGTCCGCAGAGCTGCCAGTTCGGCAATCTGGGGCGCAATGCGCTGAGAGGACCGGATTTTGTCTGGAGCGATCTGTATCTGACGAAGTGGTTTCCGCTGGGCGAGCATTGGAAGCTGCGCGTCGATGCGCAGGTGTTTAACCTTTTCAATCATCCGAACTTCAGTCTGCCGTCGAATGCGATTGGGGGAATACCGGGGAAAAAGTCGACGCAGACTGGTTTCGGAGCGCTGACCAGTACGACATCTCCGCCGACGGGGCTGCTGGGGGTTGGGTTGGGGGGCGATAGTTCGCCACGCATGGTTGCGTTTCAGGCGAGAGCGGAATTTTGAGGGCCAGCGAAATCTCGGGTCAGAAAGTTAAAAGGCGAAGCTTGGGAATGCGCTCGAAATCGCCGCGATTGTTCGTGGCCAACGGGACGTCCAGCCCCAGCGCCGCCGCGGCGATCCAGGCATCTTATGGACTCAGTGCTCGACCTTTTGCCCGCGCGTCGGCACGAAGGCTTGCCCAGGAAGCGCACAGAGCGTCGTCTGCGTAAACGGCCCCGAAGCCTTTCATGAACTGTTCGAGCAGGGTGCGACGCCGAGTGCCCCAGCCTGCCGCAAACGCCCCCATGCGCATCTCGGCGACGGACATGAAACAGAGAACCAGTTCTGATCCGCGGAGGGTGTCGACGTAATGTTTCGCGGAAGAGTGCCAGTTGAAAATATACGAGGCGATGTCGGTATCGACGACGATCTGGCTCATTCAGCGGAGGAATTCCGTGCTGCCTCGCGCCTGTCCTCATAAATGGCGGCGACCAAACGCTCAGTCTCCTCGTCAGGCGCCGGATCGATGCTCTGGAGGAGATTTTCGATGGAGATTGGTCCCGGATGGACGACGACTGGTCTGTAACCAGCCTCCCGCATGGCCTGGATTTCGTCGTTCATGCCTGTTCCTTTCAGTAATCTCAGCGTGCTTTCAAGCCTGGATTGCATGAAACATCCGGCGCGCCGCTCACTTCCAAGTGGTATAACAGTAACACCACATGCGCTTCGGCTTCGATGCACGCAAGAGCGCCCGGCTGAGGGCGAACCCGAAGCGTGGCATCGGATTTGAAGAAGCGCAGGAGGTGTTTTCCCGCCCTTACTGGCTCGACCAGCGCTCTGATGTTCCGGAACAGTATCTGGCCGTTGGCTGGGTGGGCGAACGGTTGTTTTCCGTGGTATTCGAAGTCAGGGAAGACGACGAAGGCGAAATTCTGCATCTGGTTACGTTATGGCGTTCGACAAAAGAGGAGATTCGATTGTATGAAGAAAACTCATAAGACAGGTAAACCGGTATCCGCGGATGCCGTCGCACGGATGGCCGACCGTGGCGGGGACATCTCCGGCTTCTTCACGGGCAAGGGCCGGATGGTTCAGGGCGGCGTAAACCCGCTGAGCGCCGGCCAGGGGATTCAACGGGTGAACGTCGACGTGACCGCCGGGATGCTTGAGGAACTCGACAAGGCAGCGCGGGATCTCAATGTGAGCCGTCAGGCGGTCATCAAGACACTCGTACGGCAGGCGCTGGATCAACACTACATGGCGCAGAGCGCGCGGCGCCCTCCGGCGTCCCGGTGAGCACTGCTTCGCCGGGGGCCGCCAGTTCAGCAGCAGGTGAATGGGTTCGGTGGTTGCGCTTTCCCGTTCCGTCGCGATCAGAAACCGGCCATCAGGCGCGAGGTAATACAGCTTTTTGCCATCCGCCCGCCAGCGCGGCGAAGCTTCGCCTCCCGTCGATACCTGCCAATGGCCGGCCGGCCCTCAGGCGGATTTGATTTCGGTCCAGAGGCGGTCGCGATATCTTTGGGCATCGCTGGGTAATGCGGTGGGCCACACACCGCGCGCGTAGATCTCGTTATCCGGATAAAGCACGGGATCGTGAGGTAGAAGGCGCTGAGCGGCGCCATTTGCGGTAGCTGTTTCGGCGACGCGGGCATTGGCGGCGGCTACATCGGGCTCAAGAAGAAAGTTCAGAAACTGATGCGCAAGATCCGTTCGGGTGGACTCCTTCAGGATGGAAGCGCAATCGCAGTAGAGCGGGTAGCCTTCGGAGGGATAGACAAAGCTGAGTTTCGGTTCGGCGTGGATGGCCTGGGCAGCGGTTGTCGACCAGATCTGGGCGGCGAGGACGTCACTGGAGACGAGTTGATCGCGCACCTCTGCATTGAGGTAGGCGCGCAGGAGTTGCTTCTGGTCGATGGCTTCGCGGCGAGCGGCCTGAAGTTGCCGAATATCGGTGGACCCAAAGGGATCGCCCAGCTTCTGAAGACAGGCTCCGATAACATCCTCGGGATCATCGAGCATGGTGAGGCGGCCGCGGAGGGCGGGGTTCCAGAGTCCGGACCAGGCGGTGAGGGCGGCGGTCTGAGTGCGGTTGTAGACGATGCCGGTAGCATTCCACATGTAGGGGACGCCCCAATGGAGATCGGGATCCCATGCGGGATGACGGAAACGGGCGTCGAGGTTGCCGAGCGCGGGGAGACGGGACAGATCGAGCGGCGCCAGCATGCCGTTACGGGCCATGGGTGCGAGGCGGCTGTGAGTGGGGAAGACGACGTCCCATCCGGAATTGCCGGTCATCACTTTGGCCAGCATTTCTTCGTTGCTCTCGTAGGTGGCGTAGCGGACATGAACGCCGTGCTCGTTTTCGAAGCCGGTGAGCATGGCCGGGTCGATGTAGGTGGACCAGTTCCACACGTTGAGGCGCGGACGGCGGTCACGAGCGCAGGCGGCGAGGACAGGAATAGCTGCGAGGGTCGGGATAAAGGCGCGCCGGTTCATGTGGGCGATTCGTCCTCTGCCTGCAAATGCTGGGAGATCAGGATGATGATGCCGAATGCGACTACGATGAGCGCGGAGACTGCGTTGACGACCGGGCTGACGCCACGGCGTGCCATCGCGTAAATCACCATGGGCAGGGTTTCGGAATCGACACCGGCGACGAGGCTGGTGATCACGTAGTCATCGAAAGAAACGACTAACGCGAGCAGGCCGGCGGCGGCAACGGCTGGAGCAATGAGGGGCAGAGTCACGCGGCGGAAGGCTGCCCATTCGGTGGCGCCGAGGTCCATGGCGGCTTCTTCGAGCGAGCGGTCGCAATTGCGCAGGCGGGCGGAAATCACGATGGTGACGTAGGCGATGGAGAAGGCGATGTGGGCGATGATGACGGTCGCGAGTCCCAGGTGGAGGTGGAGGAAGCGGAAGGTCCACTGGAACAGAGCGAGGAGTGAAACGCCTGTGACGATTTCGGGAGTTACGAGAGACAAGTAGAGACTGCCGGAGAGCCAGGGGGCGCGGTGACGCCACATTCCATAGGCGGCGGCGGTGCCGATGAGTGTCGAGACGGTGGCGGCGATGAGGGCGACGATCACGCTGTTGAGAAGGCCGTCGGCCAGTTGCGGATCTGCCATGGCGGCCCGATACCAGTGCAGCGAGAGGCCTTCCCAGCGGGTGAAACGGCCGGCGTTGAAGCTGAAGACGATGAGGATGAGCAGCGGTGCGTGGAGGAAGAGCAGGGCCAGGGCTGAGTAAGTGGCGAGTAAGTGCTTCCTCATATCAATTCTCGGGCGGTACGGCTGCGCATGACTGCGGCGAGAAGTACGGCGCTGGCCAGCATCAGTATGAGAGAGGCGGCGGAGCCGAAGGGCCAATCGCGAGCTGTAGTGAATTGGTTTTGAATCAGATTGCCGACCATGACGGATTTGCCACCGCCCAGGAGATCGGGCGTGAGGTAAGCCCCGAGGCAGGGGATGAAGACGAGTACAGCTCCGGCTACAAAGCCGGGAGCGGAGAGCGGCAGGATGACTCGGCGCAGAGTGGAGAGAGGGCGCGCGCCGAGGTCGGCGGCAGCTTCCATGAGCGACGGGTCCAGGCGCTCAAGAGTGGCGAACATGGGAAGGACGAAGAAGGGCAGGAAGTTGTAGACGAGTCCGATGAGGACGGCGCCGTCGTTGTAGAGCAGCGGCAGGGGCTTGGCGATGAGGCCGAGGCTGGAGAGCACGGTGTTGATGAGTCCGGTGTCGCGAAGGATGAAGATCCAGGCGTAGGTGCGGACGAGGAAGCTGGTCCAGAAGGGGAGGAGCACGAGTTGTAGGTAGAGGTTCTTGTGGCGGCCGGCGCGGGCGATGAACAGGGCCAGAGGAAAGCCGAGGAGGGCGCAAAGGGCGGTGGCGAGGGTGGAGATCCAGAGGGAGCGCCAGAGGATGGCGAGGTAGAGGGGATCGGCGAGGCGGGCGAAGCTTTCGAGGGTCCACGGGGTTTCGACGCCGCCGTAGTCGCCACGGGTGAGCAGGCTGTAGGCGCAGATGATGGCGAGGGGTGCGGCGAAGAAGAGGGCGATCCAGAGGCGGGCGGGAAGGAGCAAGGCGCGACGCATGGAATCAGCTTGCTACTTCAAAATTCAGTTCGTCGGAGGGCGCCCAGGAGATCCAGACGGGTTCGCCTTCTTTGAAGTCATGTTGGTCGCGCGGGACTTCGGCGACGGCGCGGCCACCGGTGTCGAGAGCCGTGTTGACGTGGACGCAGTTGCCCATGAAAAGGGCGCTTTCGATGGCGCCGCGGCGGCAGGGGACATCGGAAGGCTTTTGGCGGGTGATGCGGGTGGATTCGGGACGAACGCCGGTCGATCCGAACCAATTGATGGCGCCGAGAAAGCCGGCGACGAAAGCGGTGGCAGGGCGCAGGTAGACGGTTTCGGGGGTATCGAACTGCTCGATGCGGCCGGCGTTCATGACGGCGAGTTTGTCGGAGAGGGAGAGGGCTTCCTCCTGATCGTGAGTGACGAAGAGGAAGGTGATGCCGGTGCGGCGCTGGACGGCTTTCAACTCGGCGCGCATTTGCTTGCGGAGTTTGGGGTCGAGGGCGGCGAGAGGCTCGTCGAGGAGGAGTAGCTGGGGTGCGAGGACGAGGGAACGGGCGAGGGCTACGCGTTGTTTTTCGCCGCCGGAAAGCTGGGCGGGCAGGCGATCGCGTTTGGCGCTGAGTTCGACGAGGTCGAGGGCGCGGAGGGCTTGTTCACGGCGGTCCGCATCACCGCGTTCGCGTAAGCCGAACTCGACGTTGGCAAGGGCGGTGAGGTGGGGGAAGAGCGCGTAGTTCTGGAAGACGGTGCTGACGTTGCGCTGCCAGGGTTTGAGGTTGTTGACGACGTTGCCTGCGAGCAACACTTGGCCGGAATCGGGTGTTTCGAAGCCGCCGATCATGCGGAGGGTGGTGGTCTTGCCGCAGCCGGAGGGGCCGAGCAGGGAGTAGAAGCCGCCGCGGGAGAGGGAGAGCGAAACGTTGTCGACCGCACGATGTCCGGGGAAGTTTTTCACCAGGGCGCGCAGTTCGAGAACGGTATCCATTAAAGGCTTATTACCAACGTATTATGAACGGGCTGTCGCGGCGCCCCAAATTTCCGTGGTTGGCAGCGCGATATGCTGACCCGAGGATGAAGGTAATCTTTCACGGTGCGGCCGGCCAGGTGACGGGCTCGATGCATGAGATTCAATCCGGCGGTAAGCGGTTTCTGCTGGATTGCGGGATGTTTCAGGGGAGGCGCAAGGAGGCGGAGAAACAGAATCGCGTGTTTCCTGTTTATCCGGCGGATTTCGAGGCCGTGGTGCTCTCGCATGCGCACATCGACCACAGCGGGCGCTTGCCGCTGCTGGTGAAGGAAGGCTTTCGGGGGCCGATTTACACAACTCCCGCCACGATCGATCTATGCAGCGCGATGCTGCGGGATACGGGACATATCGCGGAGAGCGATGCGGAATTCGTGAACCGGCATCATCCGGATGACGAGCCTGTGGAGCCTCTCTACACGATGGAAGATGCGGCGATCGCGATGCGGCAGTTCCGGCCGGTGGTTTACCGAAAACCGACGAAGATTGCGGACCAGTTGAGCATGGAGTCATTCGATGCGGGGCATATTCTGGGGTCGTCGTCCATTGTCCTGACGGAGGGCGTATTGACAGAGGGCGAAGGGTTGCGGCTGGGGTTTTCCGGCGACGTGGGGCGGCCGGGGCTGCCGATTATCCGCGATCCGGAGCCGCTGCCGCCGGTGGATTATCTGATCATGGAGAGCACCTATGGCGGGAGAAAACATCCGCAGGTAGGCCAAGCGCTGACGACGATTGAAGCGATTGTGAAGAAGACGATCGCACGGGGTGGCCGTCTGATTGTCCCCGCGTTCGCGGTGGGGCGGACACAGCAACTGGTCCTGTTGCTGCATCAGTTGATGAATGAAAAGCGGTTGCCGCCGGTGCCGATTTACGTGGACAGTCCGCTGGCGGTGGACGTGACGGGAGTGTTCCGGGCGCATCCGGAGTGTTTCGACGAAGAGACGTACCGGTATATCGAGAAGGGGGAGGATCCGTTTGGATTCGGGCGGCTTACCTATATTCGCGATGTGAACGAATCGAAGAAGCTGAATGGGCGGCAGGGTCCAATGGTGATTATTTCGGCGTCGGGGATGTGCGAGGCGGGGCGGATACTGCATCATCTGCGGAACAACATCGGTGACGCGAAAAATACGGTGCTGCTGACGGGGTATCAGGCGGAGAATACGCTGGGGCGGAAGCTGAAAGAGGGCTGGGACTCGGTAAGGATTTTCGGCCTTCCGGTGCAGGTGAAGGCGGAGATCGCGTCGCTGGACGAATTGAGCGCACATGCTGATTCTGAAGAACTTCTGGCCTGGATGAAGCCTATGGCGACGGCTGGCGGGAGATTGAAAAAGGTGTTCCTGGTACATGGGGAAACGGCGGAGGCGGCGGCTCTGGCGGAGTCGGTCCAGTCGGTTTATGGGGTGGAGACGGTGGCGGTGAAGCCGGGGTACGAATTCGAACTATAATCTCTGAAACGGAATTGACAGGAATGGGTATCTATATAATCGTTACCTGGAGATAACGTCATGAGCGCACCGCAATATCCTTATCCGGTCCCGCCGCCTTCGGGCTCGAACTCTAACCTGAAGACCGCCCTCGCTACTGGCGCGATTGTTGCCGCGTTGGCGGCTAACGCATTCCTGCTCTGGCAGGTGCACGATCTGACCCTCGATACTGCCAAAGGGCGCGAGATCATGCAGAGCGAAATCGACACGCTGAAGGAAAACAGCACAGTGATGTCGGCGACGCAGCGCAAGCATCTGGACGATCTGAAAGAAGATCTGGATACCCGGTCGAGGCAGTTGAACCAGGCGGCCAGCCAGGCGAAGCGGGATGCGCTGAGCTATGCGGACCAGAAGGCGCAGACGCTGGAAGCGGAGAACCAGAGGACTAATGAATCAGTCAACAAGGTTTCGGGCGACGTGGCGGACGTTCGCAAGAGCGCGGATACGGCGAATGCGCGGCTGGCCGACGTAAACAACGATGTAACGGGCGTGAAGACGGATCTGGCGAGCACGAAGACGGATCTGGCGCAGACGAAGTCCGATCTGAAGCAGGTGCGGGGCGATCTGGGCAGCACGAGCAGCCTGGTGGCGACGAACGGTAAAGAGATCGATGAGCTGATCCGGCGCGGCGAACGCAACATCATCAAGTTCAATATCAGCAAGAACAACAAGGGCTTTCAGAAGGTGGGCGATATCAGCCTCGAGCTGAAGAAAGTCGACCTGAAGAAGAATAAGTTCACGCTGGATGTGAATGCCGACGATAAGCTGACGGAGAAGAAAGACCGGAATATCAACGAGCCGCTGCAATTCTATGTCTCGAGTTCACTGTATGAACTGGTGGTGAACACGGTGGGCAAGGATTCGGTTTCCGGATATCTTTCGACGCCGAAGTATCAGGCGCGGAATAACTAAAAAAAGGACAGGCGGAACCGCCTGTCCCACCTTTGCTCACAACTTTTGCTCGCGCAACTATTGGTCTTCGGAGAGGGTTTCTTCGACGAAGCGCTCGACGTGCACCTGATAGAGCGCGGGTTTGCCGTGGCGATCGCTGACGAAAACGATGCTGTGGCTGTCCGGGGAAAAGACGGGCTCCACCATGCGTGGGTCTGAGGCGTGGTGTTCGCACAGAGCCAGTTCTCGCTTTACCGAACGAACCAGAATCAGAATGTAGGCTGAGGCCTTGCTGCGGCTGGCGCCGGCGAAGACGGATGCATCGCCATTGGCTCCGGCGGAAATAAACTGGCTGGTTTTGGCGATGAGACGGTCTGAATTGTCTTCCGGATTGAATTCGCGCAAGGTGATGAGCTCGCGCGCATTGTCAGGGATATGGAGATAAGTCAGGGTGCGGCCGGTGGGAGTCCACGCGGCGTCACCGGTCTCGCCGGGCTCGATGCGGATCTGGCGTTTGCCGGTGCCATCGGCATTCAGCAGAGACAAGCCTGATTGCGTATGCAGGAAAAGCTGCGGATGCCGAGGGCGGGCTGAGATCGACTGAATCTCTTCTTCCGTTTCGAGAATCTGGCGAGGGCGCGCGCCCGGCAGGAGCGGCCTGGGGAGCGAATAAAGGCGCGAGCGGTTGTCTTCCCTCGATACGAAATAAATGGCGCCGTCGGATCCGAGGGTCATGACGGTGTGAGGCGATGTGCAGATCTCCCGGCTGCGACCGGTAGAGATAGCGGTGGTGTGCAGGGTGGGGCCGTCGAAGAAGAATATGCCGCGGTCGTCGGCGGACAGGGTGAGGGTGGCGGTATCGAGGGCTGCGGCCTCGGTGAGCAGCTTCGATTGGCCGGATTGCAAATCCATTACATAAGCCTGGGGGGAGCCGGTTCGATCGCTGGAATAGAGCAGCAGATCGGAACGGCGGTTGAACTGGCGGAGGGGGCGACCGCTCATTCCCGCCGCAAAGCCGGGGTTGGTGAGGCGGACGACATCGAGATCAGTGGCGGGATCGGGATAGCGCTGCCACTCCGGCGCATAGACGAGGCCCACCGCGGCCATGGAAAGAAAATCGCGACGGGAGAGCAGGCTCAAGCGGGAACCACTATCTTATAAGAAGACAACAATATGTATCCGATCCGGGTGCTGGTGGCCAAGCCGGGCCTCGATGGTCATGACCGGGGGGCGAAGATTATCGCGCGGGCGTTGCGGGACGCAGGCATGGAAGTCATTTATACTGGTTTGCGACAGACACCGGAAATGATCGTAAACGCCGCCCTGCAGGAAGACGTGCAGGTAATCGGGCTTTCGATACTCTCCGGAGCCCACAATGCAATTGTGCCTCGCGTGCTGGAGTTATTACGCGAGAAGGACCTCGGCGGCGTAAAAGTAGTCGTCGGCGGCATTATTCCGGACGAGGATGCCCGGAAACTGGAACAGATGGGAGTCGCCCAGGTGTTCCAGCCGGGAGCGTCGCTTGAATCGATTGTTTCAGGCGTGCGCGAGGCGGCCAGGTCGGCCGCATAGCGACGGTCAATTAATAAGAGATAAGGGCCAGCCGAAAAAGGTGAGGCCCAAAAGGTGAAACATGGATAAGCACCTGAAGATCGCGGTCTTCATCGACTTCGACAATATCGAGATCGGCGTGAAATCGACGCTGCAGCGCGAGTTCGACGTTTCGCTGGTACTCGAAGCGCTGAAAGAACGCGGCGAGATCGTGACGAAGATCGCCTATGCCAATTGGGGCAGAATGGAGAACTCGACACGGCAGCTTTCCGAATACGCCGTGCAGATGGTCCAGCGCGACCCGTCTCCGCGCGGAGACAAGAACGGCGGAGACATCAATCTCGCGCTGGATGCGCTGGAGCTGGCTTTCACGCATGACCACATCAACGCTTTCGCGATCATCAGCGGCGACAGCGATTTTATGGCTCTGGTGAACAAGCTGAAGCAGTACGACAAGACGGTTTTCGTGGTGGGCGGCAAGGCGTTTACGAGCACCATACTGCAGAAGAACTGCCACGAGTTCATCAGTTACGAATCGATGCTGGATGACGGGCGCTCCTCGCGTCCGCCGCAGCAGCACGTGCCGCAGCAACACCACGACCAGCACCACGATCAGCCCCGGCAGGACCGGGGTCCGTCACAGCAGCAATCGCGGCCGGGCGGCGAGCAGAGAGAACCGCGGCAGGGCGGTGGCGGAGGCGGTGGTGGACAGCGGCGTCCCCCGCCACTGGATCTGTTGCAGGCGATGCCGCTGGTGGAACGGGCATTGCAGGTGCTGGAACGGCGTGAAGTGCGGCCGCAGCTGGGGTTGTTGAAATCGACCATGCTGCAGCTGGATTCGAGTTTCAGCGAGCGGGCGTACGGAGCGGGATCGTTCACGGACTTCATCGAGAAGCTGCGCAAGAACGATCTGATTCAGGTGACGGGCGGCGAAGGCCGTTACATGATTCAGCGCAAACTGCGGGAAGGAGCGCCGGAGAAGACGGTGCGTCCGGAAGAGGCTCTGCCGGCACTGCGGGATGTCCTCGAAAATCACCGCATCGAGATGGAGGATGGGGTTTCGAGCAACGATCTGGCGGCGTGGGTGGCGGAAGAAGCTCCGGCGTTCGATTTCAAGGCGTACGGATTCCAGCAGTTCAGCGAATTCCTGAACTATGCGCAGGACAAAACCGTGGTGCGCATCGAGCCTGACGAAGCGACGGAACAACTGGTGATTTATCTGGGTGCGGAATTCCATCCGCCGGCGATTCCAGAGCCGGAGCCGGCACCCGTTCCTGAAGAACTGGAAGAGGAAGAAGAGAAGCAGCCGATTGTGCCAGGCCAGCCGACCGCGGGGTCTCCGCGTGTGAAGAAGGGGACTAAGAAAGCGGCGGGTGGTGAGGCGAACGGCAATATGGCGCCGCCGCCCCGCCGTCCGCGGAAGACGGCGGCACCGCGTAAGCGCCGGGCTCCGCCGCAGGGTTAGGATGCCGATTGGGGGAGCTGGGCCAGCCTGGCGCGAACAGCGTCGAGACGCTCGGTGACCAGTTCCAGAAGGCGCTTGATGAGCGCGTATCCCATGGCGGGATCGAGATCGCAGGCTTCGCGCAACTGGTCGCCGGAAAAGGCGACGGTGGTGACGTGGGAAATGGCGCGGGCTTCGAAATGGGTATGGGCGCCCGGTGTAAGCGCGGACCAGCCGATGGCATCACCGGCCTGCAATTTCTGAACGGTTACCGGGTGAGTAGCGGAGACTTCATTGAGCGCGACTTCGCCGGAGACGATCAGGTGGAGAAACGAAGACCGATCGCCGAAATGGAAGATGACTTCGCCTTCATTGAATTGCTTCTCCTGGGCGAGGGGAAGCAGTTTGCGCAATTGCTCGGGATCTAAATCGCCGAGCAGACGATAGGCGTGGCTGCTCTCGACGCTCAGTTCGATGTGAGACTCAACGGTGGTTTCTTTGCTCTTGCCACTCTTTGCGCAGCCGCCTTCACCCTCACCCCCGTCGATCTTTTCGGTGGCGAAACCGGCGTGAAATCGAACGCAGTCGCCGACGCGGGCGTGGGGCACGAGGCTGAGGTAAACGGCTCTGCGTTTGCCGTCGAACTCAACCAGGGCGATGCGGTTTTCACCCTCGGAATATTCTTCGACGATGCGGCCGATTGCGGTAGACGTCATGATTCATTCTCCTTCCAGCGTTCCAGTTGCGCGATTACGTTGTCGACGAGGGGCGGGAGAGCAGCGGCAACGGACTGAGTCAGTTCGGCGCTCCACTCCGTGGAACCGGGCTGCACGCCGAAGACCACGACTTCGCCGGGAGGCTCGCCGAGCAACTGAAGAGCGATCATCAGATCGGCGAAACCGAGTTGGTGTATGGACGCTTTGCCGGGAAGACCGCTCAGGGCGGTGCCTTCGAAACGGAGCAGGGTTCCGATGGGTTCTCCGGCATCGATGGCATCGATTACCAGAAGGCGATCCACTCCGGCGATGTGTGGCAAGAGCGCGAGACCCTGCGTACCGCCGTCGAGCAGTACGACACCGGGAGGGACGCGGGAATCAAGCTGAAGGCCGTGGATGGCATGGACGCCGACGCCGTCGTCGGAGTGAACGAGATTGCCGAGCCCGAGGACCGTCGTCAGTTTCATAAAAAATCCTCGATTTCTTCGGCGGCCTGTTGAACGAACTTTAGCGCATGAGGACTCAGCGACGCGCCCGGGTCGAAATGAATGGCGGGGATGCGGCAGAGAAGCGCTGCGCCGATAAAGCCGAACAGGGCGCGGGAAAGTGCGACAATTTCGGCGGGCGTCGAGATATGGGTGAGTGACGGAGATGGGGGAACGGCGCTGACGGGGGCGATGGTGACGGACGTGGCGGAGGCATCTGCGTCGAGAAAAGCATCGAGAAAAACGACGCAATCGAAGCGGGACATCTCTTCGGCTAACTCGGGAGTCAACTGGTGGACGGTGCGGATTTTGCGGCCGGGAGCCGGCTTCATCAGCCGGAGAACTTCGGGCGCAACACCATCGTCGCCGCGGAGTGGATTGCCACAAGCTATGAACAGAGTTTTCATTTAGTCTGGCCTCGCAATGCGGCCGAGGCGAGTGCCATCGGGGGCGATCCATTCGACGACGAGCGGCATCTGGCCGAGGGCATGGGTGGAGCAGGACAGGCAGGGGTCGAAGCAGCGGATGGCGGCTTCGAGGCGATTCAGAATGCCCTGATCGGGTTGAGTTTCGGGTGGAATGCGTTGGAGGAAATGGCGCGCGGTCTGGTCGACGGCGAGGTTCATAGCCTGGTTGTTTTGTCCCGTGGCGATGAGCAGATCGGCTTTGGTCATGAGGCCGTTGGCGTCCACCCAGTAATGGTGAAACAAAGTTCCGCGCGGGGCTTCGCAGGAGCCGACACCTTCGCGGCGGTTGAGTGAAGCGCGGGCTTCGATCGGTTCCGAGAAGATTTCGGGGTCGGACATTAATTCCTCAATTCGCTCGATGGCGTGCAGCATTTCGATGAGGCGCGCGAGGTGATAGTGAAAGGATTGGCAGACGGCTCCGGAAGCAGGTGGGGAAGCCGGCGGGAACGCCCGTTGTTTGAATTCGCTTAGTTCGCGATCGGCTCGGGGGGTGCCTGCGTGGCTGGCGACGTTGAGCCGTGCCAGAGGGCCGACACGGTAGTGGCCCTTTGGATAACCCATCGGCCGGTAAAAAGGGAACTTGACGTAGGAAGATTCTTCGCTGGCTTCGCCGAGGTAGGTGAAGTACTGGGCGGGATCGAGAGCGTCGGCTACAGTTTTTCCGGTGGCGTCGACGATGCGGATCTGGCCGTCGTAATATTCGAGTCCGCCTGCGGAATTCACTGTCGCGAGAAAGAACGAGGGGAAGTTGCCCATGTTCTCGATCTCTTCGCGGAAGGAATCGAGGAGAGGCTTGAGGCGATCGAGTGCGATAGCCACTGAGGCGAAGGCTTCGGGAATTGACGCGAGGATCTCGTCACGTTGGCCGGTCGAGAAAGCGCGGTGAACGCCGCCGGGTCCACTCCATGCGGGATGGATGCGCTTACCGCCGACGAGTTCGATGACGCGTTGACCGAACTGGCGGAGACGGATGCCGCGGCGCAGGAAATCGGGGTCCCGCTCAAGGAGGCCGCAGATATTGCGTTGGGCCGGAGGGGAATCCATGCCGAGCAACAGGTCCGGCGCGGAGAGGTGGAAGAAGCTGAGCGCGTGCGATTGCAGGATCTGGGCGAGGTTGACGAGGCGGCGCTGTTTTTCGGCGGCGGGGGGAATGGTGACGCCGAGGAGCATGTCGCCGGCTTTGGAACTGGCGACGATGTGGCTGACGGGACAGATGCCGCAGACGCGCGACATGAGGCCGGGCATTTCCGCGAAGGGACGGCCTTCGCAGATCTTTTCGAAGCCGCGGAACTCGGTCACGTGGAACTGGGCGGATTCGACGTCGCCGGCATCGTTGAGATGAATGGAAATCTTCGCGTGTCCCTCAATGCGGGTGACGGG
>Ga0302140_10002222_pt1 | contig 25273 bp, 18 predicted proteins | sample I_Bog_E1_1_FD_202095 | JGI IMG/M metagenome (GOLD analysis project Ga0302140, IMG submission 202095) | Peat permafrost microbial communities from Stordalen Mire near Abisko, Sweden - I_Bog_E1_1 | ecosystem: Environmental > Terrestrial > Soil > Wetlands > Peat | place: Sweden: Abisko, Stordalen... | reverse complement strand
GCACTGATCTGTAGGCGAATCAGGTACTTAACTTGCTGGCTAACTGGTCTGGGATCCCTGACTGCGAGGAATCGGGTCGATGCCGGGCGGGCTTGATCGATCATATAGGCGCCAAACCAGCCACTCGACGATCAGCTTTGAATGAGCGCAAGCCCGCCGGTCCATATCCCAAATCGAGGATTTTTCGCGAGCGGCATTCATCGGGCAGCCGCCCCCGCATAGCCCCAATGCGAAACACGTCTGGCATTCCGGCATGTTAATTGGGGTACGCTGCGCCCACTCAAGGAATACCGGATCTTCCGACGGAACGAATTCCCGGTTGTGGACGTCAGTCACGAAATAGCGGCGGTCGCGAAGAAATCCGTGGCAGATACCAACCTCCCCATCGGGGGCCACGACGATCTGGTTGCCGCCTGCGGCACCGCAATCGAAAGGATAAAAACGGCGCTCCGCAAATGCCCGAACCTTCCTCATCACGCGGTCTTCAAGGATGCCAAGCGCCGACACTTCATCGAATGCTCCAATCATCAAGGCAGTGGCCTCAGCGGCATACCCAAACGGGAGGTGCAACTCGGGATCATCGAACAGAAGGTTGAATCCGACGGACTGCGGACGAAAGTGCCGGATGGTTCGCATTACGTCATCGAAGTGAGCAACTGCCGATGGCGTCAATGTCACGGATACCCCGAAACCAAGCTCATTGCGACGGCAACAGGAGATGGCGCGTTCAACATGAGCATATGCCGACATTCCATCGTTGGAGATACGACCTTGGTCATTGGTGGTGGCGTCTCCATCAATCGAAAACGCGACCTGCACGGAGTTTTCTTTAAACAGTGTCGCGATCTCGTCGGTAAATAAGCTGCCATTGGTGATAATCATTGCGTTTGGACGCTGGACGAGCTCGCCGCGCGCCATGCTGGCATTGATTTCATCCAACACGGCACGGATTGCCTTGATGTTCAAGAGCGGCTCTCCGCCATAGAACACGATCTGGAGGGGCTCGTCTCCGTTCTCTAGCCGCTGGCAACGGAAGGCCATGCGCAACCCGTCAACCGCGGTGTCCACTGACATCAAGCGGGAATCAGTTCTGTTGACTGTTTTTGGGGCGGCCTTGGATTTGATCATGAAGCAATAGCTGCACGAAAAAGTGCAGGCGGTAGTGACAATCAGATACAGAAGATTGACATGGGGAGGGTGAAGCTGGCTCTTGAACGAGCGCAAAACATTGTCGTCCGTATCGGGAGTCCCGAGCAACATCCTGTTTTCTATGAGTGCTGGTAACGCGCTGGCTACAGCGTTCCGATCACTGGAAGGGAGAGCGTCAAGCGCGTTCTGGAGACTGACGGACCCATCGAACACGGCAACGTGATCCGCTATCTGGCGGGGAAGATAGGCGGCTTTGACAAAGAGCGAATGATAGAAGGCAGATGTGTCGCCCCTGTCAAAGCGATGGACAAAGCGGGACACGCTCGGCTTGGCCGCGAGCTGCTCTCCGCTTAAGTGATTCTGGTCACTGCTGGCAGTTCCAATATACTCCGGATCGCGCTCACAGCCGGCTGGTACGACTTGGTTTAAGGCGCGAGTCATGCGGTCTGACATAGGGTGCTCCATAGCCTGTACAGAGGATCACCTTCGGCTGACAGATCCGCTCCTTCACCAACCGAGACAAAATCACCGCGGCAGGGGCAAATTGCCGGGCAGGAGGACGGACAATTGCAGGCGTTGCAGGGGTTGCAAGGGTTTGCCGGTGTGCAATAACAAACCAAAGCGCTGGCTGTCGAATGCGCGAGCGCCGATGGATTTGGTTTGGAAGGGAGGACAACATCGTAAGCGTCGTTTCCTGGAACAAACATTGCTCACTCCTTTTTACTCTGTATTGCTGTTGTCGAGGCCAAGACCGCGACCAGGCAAGTCTGAATGGTACCGAAGTTGCGCTGCTGTGTCGGCAGTCACACAAGAGAGCTATGAGCCCGAAAGCTTGCGCAAGCGAGCCCACCGGGATTTGCTCCTATCCGGGAACAAGGGCAGAATATGCATCTACCCCGAGCGATCTGTCTATGAAGTTGGCTCGCGCGTCCTAGGCCTCAAAATTGAGACTCGAGGTACCACAAATGTGAACCCGCATCGCGCGCAATTTTCCTGTTGACATTCTACCTATACAAGTGGCATTGTATATGTAGAAAGTCAACAGGAGCGCAAAATGGGCGACAAATCCGACGTGCTGCAAGGCACCCTGGACCTGATGGTCCTCAAAACTCTGGAATCGATGGGTCCGCTGCACGGCTACGGCATTGCCCGGCGAATTGAGCAGGTGAGCGGCGACGCACTGGTGCTGAACCAGGGAACCATCTACCCGGCGCTCCTGCGCCTGGAACAGCGCGGCTGGATCAAGTCCGCGTGGGGAACGTCCGATTCCAATCGCCGCGCAAAGTTCTACACTCTCAGCCACATCGGCCGCAGGCAGATTGAAGAAGAAACCGAAAACTGGGAGCGCATTGCCGCTACCATGTCGCGTTTTCTAGCCCCCTCCAACTAGGAGCCTTGCGATGGACCAGATTCGCGTTCTGCTGAGCCGCTTTGGCGCAGTCTTCGGCAAGCAGAAGCTCGACGACGAACTTGACGAGGAGCTGCGTACCCATATCGCTTTCGCCATGGAAGAGAACCTGAAGCAAGGCATGACTGAGCAGCAGGCGCGCACGGCGGCCCTCAGGGAGTTTGGCGGCATGACACAAACGAAGGAAAGCTATCGCGTGCTGCGCGGGTTGCCGGCTTTTGAAACCCTCGCCAACGACCTGCGCTTCGGGCTTCGGCAACTGATCAAGTCTCCGGACTTTGCGCTAACGGCCATCCTCACTCTCGCGCTGGGCATTGGCGCGACCACGGCGATCTTTTCCGTTGTGAAAGCGGTGCTGCTGGCGCCGCTGCCGTACAAGGACTCGGGCCGGATCGTGGCGGTGTGGACGGCGAATCCTGTCCGGGGCGGACAGCCGCTCTCGAGCACCGCCGGGGACTTCGCAATCTGGAAACGGCGCAGCGGCGTTTTTGAAGACCTGGCCCCATCGTATGACAACGAAATGACGCTCAGCGGGCAGGGATCTCCCCAGCTCCTGATCGGCTATGCCGTCTCTGCGAATTACCTTCGCATTCTCGGCGTTCAGCCGCAGCTTGGGCGGCTATATACGGACCAGGAAGACTCTCCACAAGGCCCCAAAGTGGCGCTTCTCAGCGACCATCTTTGGCGCACAACATTCCATTCCAATCCCAACATCGTCGACAAATCGATCACCCTCGATGGAGTTGCATACACAGTGCTGGGCGTGATGCCGCCCGGCTTCGACTACCCGACAACGGTTGAAATCTGGACACCATCGGCAATGGCAGCCTCGGCATATGACGACTTCAAAGAACCGTATGTGCGCATTCTCGGACGGCTTCGGCCGGGTGTAACTCTCGCGGAGGCAGAGAGAACATTAAACGATGTGGAAGCGCAGGTGGCCGCCGCTCATCCGCAAACGGACAGCGGCAATCGCGTGGTGGTGGTTCCGCTCCGCCAGCAGCTTGACGGTGATATTCGCAAGCCCTTGTTGATCCTGATGGGCGCCGTTGGCCTGGTGCTGCTGATCGCATGCGCGAATACCGCCGGACTGGCTCTGGCGCGGAATGCCGAGCGGCAGAAGGAGATTGCCGTGCGGCTGGCATTGGGCGCCACCCGGCGCCGGCTGCTGGGGCAGTTTGCGACCGAGAGCCTGCTGCTGGCAATGATCGGGGGAGCGGGCGGAGTCCTGCTGGCGCTGGTTGGAAACCGCTTCCTGCTCCGGCTCTTTCCCACGGACGTGGCGAATCTCAACATTCCCAAGGTGACACAGATTCCCCTCGACCGAGGCGTGTTTCTGTTCGCTCTCGGAGTCACCGTTCTGACAGCATTTCTCTTCGGGATCGTTCCGGTGTTGAAGGCCATGCGAACGGAGGCCGGCGCAGCCATGCAATACTCCACCCGCGGCAGCACCACGACCCGCCGCTCAAACCGCTCGCGAAGCGCGGTGGTAGTCAGCGAAGTGGCTCTGTCCCTGATGTTGTTGTCTGGTGCCGGGCTGGTGGTAACGAGTTTTCAAAAGGTTCTGAATGCAGACCTGGGATTTCAACCGGATCACGTTCTTTCTCTTGAGCTGTTCCTTCCGATTGACCGATACCCGTCAACGGACCCGGCGAAGCGGCGTCAGTTTGTGGAGGCAGTTGAGAAGCGGTTGAATGCGCTGCCAGGCGTGAGGTCCGCAGGCACAACCAACTTTCTGCCACTGAGCGGGTTCTGGGGAACGAGCAGTTTTCTGCTTCGCGGCCAGGCCGCGCCGAAGAACGGGCAGGAGCCGGAAGCCGACAATCGCATGGTCACTCCAGGTTATCTGCGGACGATGGGAATCCCGGTTGTGCGCGGACGCAACTTTACCGATGGCGACCGCGCCGGCGGGCTGCAGGTGGCCATGATCAACGAGACTATGGCGAAGCAGTTTTTCGCGGGCAAGGATCCGGTTGGCGAGGAGCTGAACCTGGGCTCAGCGGACAAGCCTGATTGGTGGCAGATTGTGGGTGTGACCGGCGACGTGAAGGCCTTCGGACAGGATCAACCCACGCACGCGGATATCTACCGCCCGTTCGATCAACTGCCGTTCCCGCTGGTCACTTTCACGCTGCGTACGGAGACCGATCCGGCCTCGATGGTGAAATCTGCCGAGCAGGCCGTGTGGAGCGTCGACCCAAATCTGCCAGTGTTCAAGGCAATCCCCATGGACATGCTGGCCAGACAGACGCTGGCGGTTCGGCGCGCCAGTTCGGCGCTTTTCTCGGCGTTCGCCGTGCTGGCTTTGGTTCTGGCCTGCATCGGGATCTACGGGGTGATGGCTTATTCCGTGGCGCAACGGCGGCAGGAGATTGGCGTGCGCATGGCGCTGGGAGCGCGGCGCGGCGATGTACTGCGGTTGATGATGGGCCTGGGACTCCGGCTGACTTTATCGGGTGTCGTCATCGGGTTGGTTGGAGCATTTGCGTTGACTCGATTGATGACGAGCCTGCTGTTTGAAGTCAACTCAATGAACCCGCCGATCTTTTCAATCGCGGCGATGGTGCTGGTTGGCGTGGCGATGGCCGCGGCCTATTTCCCCTCGCGTCGCGCAGCTTCCATTGAACCCATGCAGGCATTGCGAACAGAGTAGGAGGCGAACGTGGATTGGATACGCATTCTGTTAACGCGATGCGCGGCGCTCTTCCGCAAACGCAAGCTCGACGCCGACCTTGACGAAGAGTTGCGGTCGCATATCAACCTCGCCATCGAAGAGAATCTGCGCCTCGGCATGAACACCGCAGAGGCCCGCACAGCGGCCCTGCGTGCGTTTGGCGGCGCTACGCAAATCAGGGAAACCTATCGCTCGCAGCTGGGATTTAAGTTCATCGAGACGTTGACTCGCGATACGCTCTATGCGCTGCGGCAACTGCGCAAGTCGCCCATGTTTGCGGCGACTGCGATCGCTACGCTGGCTTTGGGAATTGGCGCCACCACAGCCATCTTCACGGTAATGAATGCAGTGTTGCTGCGCTCGCTACCCGTCCCAAATCCACAGGAGCTGGTCTATCTTCACATTCCGGAGGGGCAGCCCTATGGAGCGTTCAATACCGGCGACAGCGAGACCTCGTTCTCGCTTCCGGTTTTCGAAGCGCTGCGGCAAGACCACCGCGCCTTTTCACAAGTCATGGCCTTTGCGCCGCTCAGCGTGAGCGAAAAAGTTGCGGTAAGAATCGGGAGCGACGCACCGGGGCAAGACTCGGGCGAAATGGTGAGTGGAAACTTCTTCTCCGGGCTCGGCGTACCCATGGCGCGAGGGCGCAGCTTTGCCATGGAGGACGAAAGACAGAATGCACCAATCGTTGTGTTGAGCTACGCGTACTGGACCCGCCGCTTTTCGCGCAGCCCGTCTGCGTTGGGCCAGACACTCTACGTAAAGGGGATTCCATTCACCATCGTCGGCATAGCGGGCGAAGGCTTCCCAGGCGTCGAGCCGGGAGAGTTCACCGATTTCTGGGTTCCCTTGTCGCGCCGCACCGAACTTGATCCATGGGGCCATCCTCCAGACCTCACGCTTTACGGCTCGCCCAAATGGTGGTGCCTGCGAGCGATTGCGCGGCTCGCGCCGGGAATGAGCGCACAGCAGGCCACGGCTGAGGTAAACCCGGGATTCCAGTCGGCGGCGTATGCCCCTCTTGGCGCACCAGGCCCAGAACATCCGAAAGTGACATTGACGCTGGTACCTGCGAGAGGCACGGAAGGTCTGGGTGATAACTTCCGCGAGCCGATCACCATTCTGATGGCTTTGGTGACCCTGGTTCTACTCATCGCGTGCAGCAACGTGGCCATGCTGATTGTGGCGCGAAACGCCTCGCGGCAGCGGGATTTCAGCTTGCGCATGGCGCTTGGAGCGCAACGCAGCACGCTGCTGCGACAGCTGATGACGGAAAGCAGCTTGCTGGTTGTCGCGGGAACGGTGCTGGGCTGGCTGTTGGCGTTCAGCGCGGCACGCGCACTGGCGGCCTGGGCGCAACTGGAAGTGAACCTGGCGCCGGACCGCACCATCCTGTTGTTCGCGTGTGCTGTTTCCGTTCTTTCTGCATTTATATTCGGCCTGGCTCCGCTGCGGACGGCTACGAATGTTCCAGTCAATTCGGCCTTGCGTGCTTCGCCTTCCACCAGCTATCAGAGGAATCGAGGCGGCAGCGCCGTCCTCGCGCTGCAAGTGGCGCTCTGCTTCACGTTGGTGGCGGCCGCCGGCCTGCTGGTGCGAACGCTGCTCAACTTCGAACACACGAGCCTTGGCATGCGCACGCAGGGGCTACTGGTCTTCGGCCTCACGCCACAGAAGGCAACAACCAATGAAGCCAGGTTTGCGTTTTATCGCGCACTCCTCGACCGCATGCGCGTACTTCCCGGCGTAGAGTCCGCGACCTTGATGGATAATCGCCCTGGCAGCGGTTGGAGTAACAACGACGAGCCAACCGTGGATGGCGTCACTGTCTCATCCGAACAGGTGCCGCTGCGCACCAATGATGTGGGGCCCGACTTCCTGCATGTGCTCGGCGTCCCCTTGCTCCAGGGCCGCGACATTGCCGACCAGGACACTCCGACATCCGCGCGCGTCGTCATTGTCAATGAGACCTTCGTAAAGAAGCTTCTGCCGAATACCAATCCCATCGGCCATCAACTGGGCGACCCAAAGAAGCATCCGTACACCATTATTGGAGTTGCTCGCGACAGCAAGTACCGAAACGTGAAAGAGGAGCCGCGCGCCATGGCCTATTATCCCTACACGCAAAAAGACGACGCTGCGCCAACATTGCAAGTCGAGCTCCACACCGTGCGCGACCCGCTTGCGCTGCTCCCTTCCGTCGAACGTGCTGTTCACGAAATGGATCCGGACATCCCGCTGGAGAAGCCCATGACCCAGGCTGCGGTATTTGAGGATTCGTATGCGCAGCAGCGCCTGTTTGCGCGGTTGGCCATGTTCTTTGGTCTGCTGGCCGCGCTGCTCGTAGGCCTTGGCCTTTACGGAACCCTCTCCTATCGCGTCAGCCGCAGAAGCACGGAGATCGGCGTGCGCATGGCGCTCGGTGCACAGCGCCCGCGGGTGCTCGCCATGGTTCTCCGCGAGTCGTTGCTGATCGCAGCCATCGGCGCTGCCATTGGCTTTCCGCTCGCGATCATTACCGGTCGCCTCATGAGTTCCATGCTCTTTGGCGTTGAACCTTATGACACGATGACGCTCTGCGCCGCGCTGGCGGGCGTTGTCGCGATCAGCGTTTTCTCCGGCTATCTGCCTGCCCGCCGCGCCGCTTCCATCGACCCCATGCGCGCGCTCAGAACCGAATAGGAGCTCGATATGGATTTCCTCCGCATCTTGATCAGCCGTTGCACAGCTCTCTTCAGCAGACGCAAGCTGGATGTAGACCTCGACGAAGAGTTGCGAGCTCATGTCGAATTTGCGATCGAGGAAAATCGCAAGCGCGGCATGACTGAAGAGTTGGCGCGCAATGCAGCCATGCGCGAATTCGGCGGCTTTACACAGACCAAAGAGCGCTATCGCATGCAGCGCGGGCTTCCTTTCGTCGAAACGCTCGGCCGCGATCTTCGCTTTGCGCTGCGACAACTGCGCAAATCGCCGGGCTTCACGCTGACCGCCGTGCTAACGCTGGCCATTGGCATCGGCGGCATCTCTGCAGTCTATTCGGTTGTCGAGGCTGTACTGCTGCGGCCTCTGCCTTTTTACCAGCCCAACCGCCTAGTCCGCCTTCATGAGGGCGTTGAACACCAGTTCGACCAGGCCGATCTTCCTGCGCCCGATGTGATTCGCTTTGCACGCGACAACGAGGCCTTCACGCAGGTTGCCGGTTTTGATTCAGTTGACTTCGAGGCGAGCGGCGCAGGCAAACCGTTTCAAGCAAAAGCCGAGCGCATCACCGCTTCTCTGCTTCCACTACTTGGCACGCAGCCATTGCTCGGCCGCGGCTTCATCGAGAGCGAGGACGAGAACGCGGCTCCCGTCGCGGTGATCAGTTATGCCGTGTGGTGCGAGCGTTTTCAATCTGACCCCAAGGTCATAGGAGCGACCATCGATCTCGATCGCCGCCCTTACACGATCATCGGCGTCATGCCGCGCAGTTTTGAATTCCCGCTCGACGCGGGCCGGTTGAACCATCGCGACATGTGGGTGCCGATGAGTTTTACGGCCGATGAAAAGCAGGATGAGACGGACAACTTTCAGTACGGCTCCATTGCCCGCCTCAAGCCCGGCATAACACTGACGCAGGCGCAGGGCGACGTCCGCCGCATGGTTGCGAGCATCGAAGCGGAGATTCCGCCGCAGGATGGAATTCACCTCACCAGCAATGTTGAGTCGCTGCAGGAGGAAACCGTCCGCGCCGCGCGCCCGCTGTTGAATGCGCTACTGGCGGCGGCCGCGCTCATCCTTCTGATTGCATGCGCGAACCTTGCCAATCTGCTGCTGGTGCGCGCCGCCGGCCGCCGCCGTGAGTTCGGCATGCGCGTTGCGTTGGGCGCTACGCGGAAAACCATCCTGCGCCAGTTGTTCACCGAGAGCCTGCTCCTCGCCGCAATCGGCGGGGCGTTGGGAATTGCGCTCGCCTTCACGTTAGCGCATCTGGCCGCCGCCACGATGCCGGATTCCCTGCCGCGCCTCAACGAAATCGCCGTGCACTGGCCGGTGTTGTGCCTTGCCACGGGATTGACTTGCGCCACAGGTGTGCTGTGCGGGTGGGCTCCGGCGCTCGCCGGCATCAGGCCGGACGCGATGCAATCGCTCCGCGAAGGCGGCCAGGGTGCAGGCCACAGCCGCTCGCAAAACCGAACCCGCACGACTCTTGCGACCATGGAGATTGCCCTGGCGATGCTGTTGCTTGTCGCATCCGGCCTGCTGCTGCGCAGCTTCGCGAAGATGCTCGCAACCGATCCGGGATTTCAACCGCAGCATGTATTGACTGCTTCGCTCACGTTGCCCGAACACGATTATCCGACCCAACAAAAAGTCAACGCGTTCTATCAGGATTTGCTGCGCCAACTTGCGGCTCTGCCTGAAGTGCGCTCAGCCGGGGCAGCAACCAACATTCCCATTGTCGGCATCAACTCCGATCGCAACTTTGTTCCCGAAGGCTATGCGCCGCAGAATGGGCGTGCGTGGCTCTCCGTCTCAAATTACTTTGTCCTCGGCGACTACTTCCGCGCCATATGCATTCCCTTGCTCGGAGGCCGCTTTTTCACCGCCGCGGACGGTCAGCCAAATGCACCGTTGGTGGCAATCGTCAGCCAGTCAGCGGCGCGCCAGCATTGGCCCGGCGTGGATGCGATTGGACGGCGCTTCAGGATGGGCGGCAACCCACGCAGCACGCGCCCGTTGATCACCGTTGTCGGGGTGGTGGGCGATGTGCGCCAGGGCGCGCGCGATCAGGCCGTCTATCCACAGATGTACGAGCCTTTCGAGCAGAGCCAGCGGCAGTTTGAAGCGCAGGTGCAGCAATCGCTCGGGGTTCGCAACAATTTGCATATCGTGCTTGATACGGCGGGCAGTCCAATGGCGCTGAAGACAACGCTGGAGAAGACCGCGCATGAACTCGACCCGCAGCTTGCGGTAACGGACATCTTTTCCATGCAGGAGGTGGTGGCGGCCACGGAAACCTCGCGGCGATTCAATACCGGCATTCTCTCGGCTTTCGCCGGCATCGCTCTCGCGCTCGCTTTGCTCGGCATCTACGGCGTTCTCGCCTACTCCGTCGCCGAGCAGGCGCGGGAAATCGCCATCCGCATGGCCTTGGGCGCAACACGCCAGCAAGTGCTTTTGCGAACGCTGCGCAACGCACTGGCGCTGGCAGTTGTGGGAACTGCTATCGGACTGGTAGCGTCTGCTGCGCTAACGCGTTTCCTCGGCAGCCTGCTCTACGAGGTGCGTCCGCTTGACGCCGGCGCCATTGCCGGCGCAGCGCTGGTGCTCATCGTCTGCGCAGCGGCCGCTGGCCTGATCCCCGCGCGCCGCGCTGCTTCCATTGACCCCATGCGCGCGCTGCGAACGGAATGAACGAGATTACAGGTCGCAGGTTACAGAATGTTGCCAGATGCACTCACGGTTCGTCGCTTGAGTCAAGCATGTAGGGGCACATCCACCAAGGCTTCTGCGCTGAGTAACTGCAATCTGTCATCTGTCATCTGTCATCTCACGCTCCGTCCGCTATCCTGAACGGGATGCAAATCCCAGGCCTCCGCGCGCCGCGCTTGCTCAGTACCGTTTTTCTTTTTCTACTCGCTGCCGCAACCATTGCTGCTGTTGCGCGAGCCCAGGCGGGCGCCGTCACGCTCACGCCCGCCCTGATCGAGGCAGGCTCGCCAGAGCTGATTCGCGTGGACGCTGCTGCCGCAGCTGTGCTTGACGGCGAGTGGATGGGCCGCAAGCTCGAGTTTTTTCGCGGACGAGGCAACCATGCCTGGTTCGCTCTTGCCGGCGTGGATGTGGAAGCGTCCGTTGGCATTTCAACCCTTCGCATCTGGGCGCGCATGGTCGATGGCGAAGTCCGCGACTTGACGCGCACAGTCGAAATCCATGCCGCGCATTACCTCACCGGCAGGCTCAGCGTTCCTCCCAAGTTTGTTTCACCCGGCGCGGAGGCGCTGAAGCAGATTGAGGATGAATCCAGACTCAAGGCAACGGTCTTCGCCGCCAGCGCGCCGGAACCGCTGTGGACATCGAGCTTTCGCGCTCCCGTGGCGGCCCAGGCGACAGACAGCTTTGGCACCCGCCGCATGTTCAACGGAAAGCTGGCCAGCGTACACAAGGGCATGGACTTTCGCGCCGCGATGGGCACGCCGGTGCACGCGGGAAATAGTGGCGTGGTCGTCCTTGCCCGCCCGCTCTACTTCGAAGGCAACTGCGTGGTCATCGACCACGGGTTGGGTCTTTACACGGTCTCCATGCATTTCAGCCGCATCGACGTTTACGAGGGGCAGCATGTTTCCGCTGGCGATCAGCTTGGCCTCAGCGGAGCGACGGGCCGCGTCACCGGGCCGCATCTGCACTGGGCTGTGCGCTGGCAGGGCGCGTACCTCGATCCCGCCAAGCTGCTTCGCCTCGACCTAAGCTCCGTCCGCTAGCGCGAAACGGCTTCCTCTTCCACTTCGCGAGCAGGCCCACCTTGCGATACGGACGCAATCTCGGCCGCGGCCTTTTCTTCGCGCAACGCCTTGAACGCCCGGTACACAAACCAGCCCAGGTACCAGCCGTCAATGAACTTGTACGGTGTTTCGCCCGTGGTGTAGTGACCGCAGGGAAGCACTCGCGGCTCGAAATTCAGTCCGTAGCGCTGGAACGCCTCAACCACCTGAAGCGAATATTCTCTGGGGAAGGTTAGATCATAGTCGGCGTAGACAAGCAATACTCGCTTTTCCGGTCCGCCAGCTTCGGCCCCCGCAAAACGCTCGTAGTAGCTGCACGGGCTCACCGCCGACCACAGCGCTCGCACGCGATCCTGGGTCAGCCCAGCTTCTTCGAGAGCCTGCTTGACGTGGCGCGTGCTTTGCCCCGCCCAGGTCACGTCGCCGAAGGCCGTGGACGCATGATTGAACGCGTTCACGCGGATGCGCTTGTCAAAAGTGCTGGCGAGGAATGTGTAGCAGGATCCGAGACTGGTGCCCAGCACTCCAAAATGCTCGTAGCCTTGATCCTCAAGCCAGTCCAGGCAGCAACGAATATCCACGACCGCCTGCCGGCACGCCGCCAGAGTGCGTCCGATGTTGGCGCTCACCGAGTAGTCTGAGCGCTCCAGTTCCGCAGGCCGGCGAATATCGTGGTAAGGCATGGACAGCCGCAGCGCCGAAACGCCCATGCGGTTGAAAAGGGTGCACAGTGAGTTATGGCTGAATCCGTCGGAGTTCCACTGCGGCAGCACCACAATGGCCTGCTTGGGCCGCTTGGGGTCTTTGTGTGCTGGAGCGGGATACCAGCGGGCGTTCACCTGGTCGTTCTCGGGATACGGAGACCGCTCCGGCGAAGTGAAGCGCAAATACTTCGCAGGGGCCAGCTTGCCGTCGGCAGCCCGCTGCCGGATGGCTGCTTCCTGGGCCAGCGTCTCCGGCCGCACATTGGTTGGATAGAGTTCAGGATGCCGTTCTTCCAGCCTGTAATCTGTGGGCCGCTCGTAGCCAAAGAACTTGTCGCCGTGGCGGATCAACAACTCATTGATGCGCACCATGGCCGCCTCGGCCGCAATGGGGTCGCGCGCAACCTCGGCGCTCGGCACCGCGGCGCCAAAGCCGTGCGCCTCAAGGAACGGCTCGATCCACTCGAAGCCCCACTCCAGCGGGCGCACCACGCGATTCTCATCGCGCGTCGTGAGCCGCGTCTCCCACTCATACATCCAGCGCGCGTATCTTTTTTTGAACATGTCTCAACTTCAAGTTTATCAGTCTGAGAAGCACTCATCATTCAGCGAGATGAAGAGGAGTCGCGCACGTCACAATTGACTGTTTTCTCTACGCTACGCGCGCTCTCCGCCAGCCGGAGATTGTCCACCACAGGCTGAGCACGGCGATCAGCGTGATAATTCCCAGCGAAGTGACACAGTAGATGCAATAGACTTCCAGCACGTACTTCTCAATGTAGGTGAGGTAAAGCGAGAATCCCAGCGCGCCCAGGGCCAGCCCGGCCAGCAGCCTCTTTCGCCTGGAGAGCGACAATTCAACCATGGCGAGGTAGCCGGCAATTCCAATCGCTGCTACCGGAACGTGCAAGATCTCGGCGAACGGACTGTGGTTCACAATGCCGCAGTCCCACTTGGCGTTGATGTCGCACGGTTCGGTCGCCGTGGAGTAGTGAACCTGCAACGCCAGCGCGGAGACCACCGCGCCAGCCAAGGCAAGAATTGCGATTAGATAGCGCATCGTATTGATTCTGATGCTACCAGAGGGCCCTCGGGCCACAGGATGAAGAGTGACTCTGCAAGGTACGATAGGGAGATGGAGCAGCACTTTCATGGCGGCCTGCGCGTCGGCTTTTTCGGAGGCAGTTTTGACCCGCCGCATGAGGGCCATCTGGCAGTGGCGCGCGCTGCCCGAGCGGCGCTGCAGCTGGATACAGTGCTCTTTGCCCCGGTGGGCGCGCAGCCGCTCAAGCCGCAGGGATCCACGGCAAGTTTTGAGGACCGAGTGGAAATGACCAGCCTTGCCATTGAAGGCATTCCGGGCTTCGCAGTTTCGCTCGTGGACGCGCCAAAACCGGCCGCCGCACCCAACTACACGCTTGACACCCTGCTTGACCTACGTGCGACGCTCCCCGCCGGGGGAACGCTGTTTTGCCTGATGGGGGCTGACTCGTTTTTTGGCCTGAAGCGCTGGCACAGGTCGGCGGAGATTCCCTTCGTGGCCCCTCTCATTGTTGCCTCGCGCCCCGGCCAGCCGCTGGACGACTTGCGGGCCGCTCTGCCGCCGGGCCTGACGCTGGGGGCCGACCCCCGCTGCCACCCCGCTCCGCAAACAGCGGGCGAAGGTGCTGTTGTGGTCCAAGCTTTCCAGCTTCGCAATCCTGCTGGGGGGACCGCGCCTTTCTTCCTGCTCCCAGGGCTCCATATCGAAATCAGTGCGTCGCAGATTCGCGACTTCATCCGGGGCGGGATCCGGAACGGGGAGCGAGAGGAGATTGCGGGCGCGCCTGACTCGCGCCTTTCCCGGCAACAGCTTCTTCCCGGCGCAGTCCTGAATTACATCCGCTCACACGGGCTTTACCGTTAGAAGATTCAGCTGGCTCCAGCTTGTCGCTGCCGGATCAAGCGACTACCATTGAAGCTGGAGAGTGATTCCCGTCGAATGACAACAACCGAAGCACACCAGCAAACCCGCATCGAAACCCGCAATCTGGTTCAGGCCGCGGCGCAGGCCTGCGAAGACAAGAAGGGCGAAGACACCCGCATCCTGGAGCTCGATCCCATCGACTCTGGACTTTCCGACTTCTTCCTCGTCACATCAGCCAGCAACGATCGTCAGGCCATTGCCATCGCCGACGAGATTGAGCATCGCCTCAAAAAGGACTTTGGCGTCTATCCGAACTCCGTCGAGGGCCGCCGCCAGGGCGACTGGATTCTTCTCGACTACGTTGACTTTGTGGTTCACGTCTTCCGCGCCGAACGCCGCGCCTTCTACGACATCGAGCGGCTGCGCAAGTCTGCCCGGCCTTTGACACCGGCCGAATTCGACTCCGAGCTGAAGTCCACGCTGGCCGCGAAGACTCTTGCTGCGCGCGGCAAGGCCGGGACCAAGGGCAAACCGGCCGTCGCCAAATCAAAAACCGCAAAGACGGCGAGCGTTCGAAAGCGGGCCCCGACTGCGAAGCCGGGTGCGACGAGCAGAAAGAAAGCCGAAAAGGTGACGACCGTTCGAGCGCGGAGTACCCGGAAGACGAAAGTTTGAAGATCAAGGCTCTTCGACGACGACCGTCATAGGTTTCCCGGCTGTATACAGGAAGCCCCTGGAACATATCCAGATACCGGGTACAAGGGGGGCCGGTTGAGGTTTTTCGGTTTCCCACCCATTCGCAAAAGGCGCGAATGGATGGGGCACGGAGCGTTTGTAACTGGTTGAAAGTGGGCAAATTAAAAGGCGCCCGAGTTGGGCGCCTTTTGATTTGCTGTTGAAGTGTTGGTGACCTTGGAAGCGGTTAGAAGGTGAGTTTCCCGGTGAACTGAACGATGCGGACCGAGGCGTCGCCGCCCAGGAAGGCGCCGTAAATGCTGGTCGGCGGGCTCACCGTGCTGAACGATTGACCGAAGAAGCCGGAGAGGACGTTCGAATCCGGATTGGCAAAGTTCGGGTGGTTAAACAGGTTGTAGGAGCTGATTCCGACCTTGATGGCAACCGATTCGTGAATGGGTACGGTCTTGGCCAGAGTCATGTCGGTATCGAAGTAACCCGGTCCGAAGAACTGGTTGCGGTCGAAGGGTGCGAAGAGCGCTGATGCGACTCCAGCGTTCGGGAAGCTTGTTGCATCGAGGCAGGCGGTTCTAGCGGCCGACGAGCCGCAATGAGTGGCCGTACCGGGGGCCGCGGCAACCTGCGCTTCGGCGCTGCCATTCACGTTGTTTTGCGCCGCGACGAATTCCGTTTCGGTTACGCTGAAGGGAAGTCCGGTGTGGAGGAACACCGTTCCGGACAGTTCCCATCCGCCGGTGAGGGCTTTGGGGCCACGGTAGTAGGGAAGCATATACAGGTAGTTGCCGTTGAAGTAGTGCTTGGTGTCGTAGTCGGCATTGCCGTAGTTGTGCTTCAGGTTGTTGGGGTCGATCTGCGAAGTGATCGAGCTGGCGCTGAAGCCGAGAATACCGCCGTTGGACAGCTCGTCCAGAGCGTGGCTGAAAGTGTAGTTGAACTGCATGTTGAGGCTCTTGCCCTTATGCAGGAACGACGCGATAAACCCGTTGTAGTTGCTCATCGCAGTGGAACGGATTTCGGTGACACCGGCAAAGGCGGACGCAGGCGCCGCCGCTGGGAACGGAGCGAGTCCGTAGGCGTTCGCGGCGCCGTCCTGGACGGGCTCATGGTAGCCATGATTGCCGACGTATTCGACCTGAATTGCATTGGACTTGGGAAGTTCGTGCTGGATCTCCAAACTCCATTCGCCGTAGGTCGGATAGTGCAGGCTCTGGGCAACCGTGGTGAAGCCCGGGGGTGCAAAGTTCGGATCGGCTTTGGTGATGCTATTCAGGCTGCCGCCGGCCGCATAGCCGGTTTGGAACGTCGTGTTCAGGGCCGCTGCCTGCTGTGCCGAGCTGTAGCTTTGCGAAGGATCGATGCCTCCAAAGAAGATGGTGAACTGAGGATCCAGCGGCGGGTTCGACAGTTCGGTGTCTGCGATGGTGCCGGGGAAGACGTCGGTAAACATGCCGACGCCGCCGCGAATCACAGTGTTGGGGCTGAAGCTGGGGCTGAAGGTGAACCCGAAGCGCGGCTCAATCATGTAGCGCTGATAGCCGTCAAAGGCCTTGGGGCCAGTCTTAATCAACTTGTTATAAGCAGTGGAGGCGAAGTTGGCCGCACCGACGTTACTGACGAAGGTGCTGAAATCCGTGCCAAAGTTCGAAAGGCTGTTATGTGAGCTATTGGGATTTGAATTGCGCTCGACGCGCGCTCCCAGGGTCAAGGTTAGATTCGGGAGCGGCTTCCAGTCGTCCTGGAAGTATTCACCCAGCGAATAGAGGCGGATGGGTTCGTTCGGGGAGGTGGGGAAATTCTGGATGGCCTCAAGTGAGATTCCCTCGCCAAAAAGATTTGCGTTGATGCCCACCGCTCCGTCGCAGCTTGCCGCACTGCCGCAGGAAAGAACCAGGGGAATTGTGAGAACCGTTGTATCGTGGTCGGAGACAAAATCCTCCTTGAATCCGAATCCAGCCTTCAGGGTGTGCTTGCCGGTGTTGTAGCTGAAGTCGTCGCCAACCTGCACCTGGGACGCGTTGCGGCCTTGCGGGAAGACGTAGTTGTCTCTGTTCAAGTCGCTGAAGTACCCGTCCAGATCGCCGAAGTTGAGGGTCTCGGGAAGCGCCGCCGTGGCCGCTGCCTGGTCGGTGGCCGTGAAGATGGCGCTATACCAGGAACCTGTGATGAGAGCCTGATTGACGGCCTTGGGGCTGAAAACATGGGTCCAGGAGAATTGACCTTCGTCATCGGGCTGGATGGACGACATGTTGAATGCCGTCGTAAACGGGTCAGTGTAGGTGGGCTGGGTTCCCTTGTCCCACTTGAAATGGCCAAAGATCTTGTCTCCGTTGCCCAGGGTCTGATCGATTCGAGCGTTGAGAAGGTGCTCATTCAGAAGGGTCTTGGGGGTTGTGGTCAGCTGCAACTGGTCGGCTGAAACCGCCGTGGCATTGGCCAGATTTGGAACCCCGTTATAGAGAGCGAAGGCGCGCTTGTAGAAGGCGCACTCGCTGCCACTGCCGCCAACAAAGAGGGAGCTGGTTTTGTTGTCGCAGTTTGCATCGGCCCCAAGCACACTCGCCTGATAAGACGCTGTAGGCACCTCAACCACATCGACGGGCGCGGTGATAAAGTCGAGACCCTCGAAGTTCACGAAGAAGAAGGTGCTGTCCTTCTTGATGGGGCCGCCGATCGCTGCCGCGTACTGGTTGGAGTTGGAAAACGGCTTCGGGTTGCCGGAGTTGAACCAGTCGTTGGCGTTCATCACCCGGCCATTCCACCAATAGTTGGCATTGCCATGAAACGCGTTTCCACCGGAGCGGGAGATGGCATTGACCTGCGCGCCGCCGAAGCTTCCCATCTGGGCGCCATAGGCGTTGGTGACAACATTCACTTCCGAGACATCGTTGAGTCCGAGCAGCAGGTTGGAAGGACCGGAGTTATTCAGGTTAAGGAACGGATCGTTGACCTGCATTCCATTCATGGTGAAATTGTTCGACGTAGCCGGCAGGCCGAACACTTCGAAGTTCCCATAACCGCCGCCCGTATTCATCACCGCTCCAGGGGCTGTTTGCGCAACATAGGTAATATCGCCGCCCGGATTGGGGATTGACTGCAGTTGCTCATAGCTGAACGAGGTATTCAACTCAGCGGAGTCTGTTTGCAGAAGCTCTGCCGTTTCCGAGACTTCCACCGTCTCCGTGCTGCTGCCGAGGGCCAGGTGCACGGGTAGGGTGGTGATTTGGCCAACGGAAACCACGGTTTCGACGTTCGACTCCTTAAAGCCAGTCGCTTTTACAGTGATCTGGTATGGGCCGGGCTTGAGAAGCGCGAAGCGATAAGCGCCCTGGGCGTCTGTCTGCACGCTGGCGGTGGTGCCCGTGGACTTGCTTGAAGCCGTCACCGTAACGCCGGAAAGTACCGCTCCGTTAGGATCAAGGACGGTGCCTGCAATGTCGCCCGCCAGCAACGACTGAGCCTGGACAGCGGGCGTTGTATTCAGTGCCAGGAAACCAGCTCCCAGCAGCATGGCAACGCAAGTTGTTGACGCCAGGATCGCATTCTGCAACCGAATATATCGCATCGAGTTCCTCCAAATTTGAATAGGGAACGGAAAGCCCGGTTTCTTGAGCCTTCAGGACCGCTTGATGTGCTTCTGCGTCTCGGTGGGGGGGCTGGAACCGATTCGCAAGTTAAAGTACAAGAAAACTGAATTTGATAGAAAAAGAAGAAAACTTGCTCCAGCTTCATCCCCGTTGATTGCCTCATGTGAAACGCATTCCCGAGAACTACCAGAGACTACTTGCCACGAACACTCTTGCATGACGGGTGCCAATCTCTGCAAGTGCTGAAAATATTGCCCTTGTTTCTGAAAATAAACGACTTGGTAATGCGGAGCCGGTGGGGAGAAATGGAACACCCTATGAAATTACGGAGATTTTCCTGTCTATATCCCAAAAATGGCATGCGGTTACACTTTTGTGGTAGGGAACCACGCCTTGTCATAGTTCAACCACGCCTTGGCGCTTTGGAGCAGCGCCTCGGCGGTAGTGCGCTACCCTCATCCACATGCACCTCACCCTCGCTCATATCGGTAGCCGTCCCGCATCGAAAGATGGGTTTGCCGCTCTGACCCAGGTCTATATCGAACGCTGTGCGGCATTTGCGAAATGCCAGATGGAAGCGTTCCGCAACGAAGAGGCAATGGCAGATTGGCTGGCCCGGCGCTCAGGCCGGACGCCGCCGGTCGTGGTGCTGCTTGACAGCCGCGGCCGGACCATGACCTCGGAAGCCTTCGCCGTGTGGCTCGGTGGTAAGCGGGATGCCGGCGCACAGCACCTCTTCTTCGCGATTGGACCTGCGGGCGGGTGGTCCGACGCCGCTCGGCAAAGTGCCCATCTTCAGCTCTCGCTGGGCGCCATGACGTTTGCTCACGCACTGGCGCGGCTGGTTCTCGCCGAACAACTCTACCGGGCATTTACAATCCTCTCTGGCCATCCATATCACGCGGGACACTGAGCAGATGACAGATGACAGTAAGACGGCGACGATCCGGCCAGGCACGCCGCATGCCGCGCCTTGAAACTCACAGAAGTCCTTGGGACTTGAGCAGCCCGCACAAAAACTATCATTTGTCACCTGTAATCTGTAATCTGCTATGACTGACTCCCGTCGCGGACTGATCCTGATCAACACCGGCCCCGGCAAGGGCAAGACTACCGCTGCCATGGGCACCGCTTTGCGGGCCGTGGGAAACGGCATGCGGGTGCTCATGCTGCAGTTCCTCAAGGGTTCCTGGCACTACGGGGAACTCGATGCCGTGCAGGCATTCGGCTCCAACTTTATCCTCAAGCAGATGGGCCGCGGCTTCGTAAAGGTTGGTGGTGCCGAGACTGATCCGGAAGACGTTCGACTCGTCCAGGAAGCGTGGGAGGAGGCGCGGGAGGCAATCTATTCCGGCGACTGGGATATGGTCATCCTGGACGAGATCAACTACGCCATGGGCTATGGCATGCTTGACCCCGCCGTGGTTGCCGACGCCCTTCGCGGCCGTCCGGAGATGGTGCATGTCATCCTCACCGGCCGCAACGCCCACCCTTTGCTGGTTGAGATTGCCGACACAGTCACCGAGATGCGCGAGGTAAAACACGCCTACCAGAAGGGCATCCTCGCCCAGCGCGGAATAGAATACTGAGAGCACGAGAGCGAAACTTGTTGAAGAGAGAGTTCTGACGATGTCCTGGTTCAAACGAGAAGGCAGCGAGTACGAATCCGGGCCCGGCGGAAATGGCGCCCCGGACAATGGCGAACGGAAGGTACGCACGGAGGGCCTTTGGACCAAATGCCTGGGCTGCCGCCAGACCATCTGGAAGGCCGATCTCGAAGCCAATCTGAGTGTCTGCCCGAAATGCCAGCACCACTTCAAAGTCGACGCCCGCCAGCGCATCGCCCTGCTGCTTGAACCCGGCTACGAACTCGTCGACAGGGGCCTTCGCTCGACCGATCCGCTCAATTTCACCGACGTGAAGTCCTACAAGAAGCGCCTGCGCGCGGCCCAGGAGTTGACCGGCCTGGATGACGCGATTCTCAACGCGGAGGGCCGGCTCGGGCACCACAATGTCGTGCTCAGCTCCATGGAATACGGGTTCATTGGCGGCTCGATGGGGGCTGTGGTGGGAGAAACAATTGCCCGCGCTGCGGACCGCGCCCGCATCGGCCGCAAGCCGCTCATCGTGGTCGCTGCCTCGGGCGGTGCGCGCATGATGGAAGGCGTCGTGAGCCTGATGCAGATGGCCAAAATCTCCACCGCACTGGGCCAGTTGGCCGACGCGAAGGTGCCATATATCTCTGTTCTGACAGATCCCACCACCGGCGGCGTTACGGCGAGCTTCGCCATGCTCGGCGACCTCAATATCGCCGAACCCGGTGCCCTGATCGGGTTTGCCGGCCCCCGCGTCATCGAGCAGACGATTCGGCAGAAGCTTCCCGAGGGCTTCCAGCGCTCCGAATTTCTGCTGGAGAAGGGCTTTCTCGACGCCGTCGTCCATCGCCGCGATCTGAAGTCCTACCTGGTCCGCGCTTTCGATTTCCTCGAGGCACCTTCCGTTGCGTAAGGCTGTGGACAGCGCCTAGTCAATCGAGGATTGTCACGCGCTTCAAACGCCCCTCAAAGGTGACTGACCAATTCCGCAGGATGTCCCGGCCAATCAAACACGCGAAGTGCGGCTCTCGTATGAAATCGACTGATCGGATACGGATAGCCTCGACCGGACGCAAATTTGAGCCAGCGAATCTGATGGTCCCAGCATGCTCTCCGCACCTATGCTGCGCACCCAAAGCTCTCACTTCGCTCTCGCCCGTTTGAAGGAGCTTGCAGTGCTTGGCAAAGGTCTTACTGATAACCGTGACCGACGCGCCGGTATCAATCAAGGCCTTCATCGGGATCGGGTCCGGACGTTCCAGTCCGTTAGCACGCCAAGCCTCAAGCACATCGCCTGAATTCATCACAACAACATCCATCAACGGGCCCGGATCGTTTGGGTCCGAGGGATCCCATGGGAGGAGGAATCGGCCCATATCACGAAATACAATAGACTGGCTCGGTCACCCAAACTTGCTTTACGAGAAAGCCGCTCTGGACGCCAAACCTCCGTAAGCCCGCCTTGAGGGCATCGGCATAGGAGCTAAAGAACCCCTCCGCGATTTCATCACCGAGAATAACGACGAAGTCCCCTGGGTGGGAGCTCGACCACTCCTGACGATGTTGCTCAAATACTTTGAGCTCTGCCGAAAACTGGCCTATGGGAGCCATCAAGTCTCCTCCAAGATCATACCGCGCAATCCGGTTTCATTTCGACTGCGAAGGTGAGTGTCGTTTTGCGATTGACTGTCTAAATTATTAGACAGTCTAATTTATTAGGCTAAAATGTAAATGTCAAATAGTATTGACAGATGGCACGCTCATCACCAAATCATGAATTCCTCGCAGAAATCTCTCAACAACTGCGTGAGGGATTGCAAAGGCGGGATGAGCTTGCACGAAAACAGGGAACGCGATACACGCGTATCCAGGCAGCTAAAGAACTAGACGTGTCAAGGGCTTCCCTGCAGTTCTATCTGGCAGGGAAGCATACGCCTTCGAGCGATGTGCTTCGACGAGCGATGGAGCTTTGGGGAGTCGAACTTACTTATCGCGGTCGGAAACTTACCGTTCTTGATCTGCAGCCTTCAAACGTTCTTGCTCAGGTGAAGTCACCGCCGCCGGTTCAACTATCACTTTGGGATTCGATCAAGATCCTGAAGAATGACGACCTATCTGTCAGAGTCGATCGTAGGGGCCCTAGCTCAATTACTCTCCAGGTTGAAATCGGATTCAAAACAGGCTAGGCGCGTTGCGCGCCCCAATAGAAAACGACCAGCACCGCTGCCGGGCCGTTTTCAGTTCCCTAATCCGCCGTTCTCTCCTTTTCAGATTCTCATCGGCATCAGCACATAGCGGTACTTGTATTCCGCATCTGGATCTTCCGGTCGCATCTGGCCAGCCGATTGCGAGTCCTTGAACTCCAGTCGCACTTCGCCTTCATTCCCCAGCGCCTTCAGGAAATCAAGGATATAGCCTGAGTTGAAGCCGACTACGATGGGGTCGCTCGAGTAGGGCGTATCAATCGTGTCCTCGCTCTCGCCGCTCTCGGTGGAGCTGGAACTGATCTTCAGCTCATTCCCCTCAAGCCGCAGCCGGATGGCGCCGGACCGCTCGTCGGCGAACTGCGCTACACGCTGAATGGCCGAAGACAGCTCGTTCGACCGCACCACCGCGAATTTGGTGTTATCCCGCGGCATGACCGCCTCAAAGTTGGGAAACTGCCCTGACAGCTTGCGCGTGCTCAGCGTGCGATGCCCTACGCGGAAGAACAGCGTGTGCTCGTCGTCGGCAAATTCAATCTTTTCGGCTTCGGTATTGTTCAGCAACTGCTGCAGCTCCTGCAGCGCCTTGCGCGGAATCAGCACCCGCTTCTCGCCACTGATGCCTTCGAGCAGCTCATTGGGCTTTTCGACGTAGGAAAGGCGATGGCCGTCCGTAGCTACCATCGCCAGCGACTCCGCCTTGATCACCAGCAGCGCGCCGTTCAGCGTATAGCGCGACTCCTCATTCGAAATCGCAAAAATGGTGCGCGCGATCAGCGTCTTCAGCGCCAGCGTAGAGATGCTTGTTGCCGCCATCGCCGGGAACTCAGGCACCTGCGGATAATTCGCCCGCGCCATGCCCACCATTTTGGTATTCGAGCGGCCCGAGCGGATCTGCACCCAATGGTTATCCAGCAGCTTGATCGAAATATCGCCATCGGGCAGCAGCTTGATGTAGTCGTAAAGCTTGCGCGCTGGAATAGTGCATGCGCCCGGCTTCTTCACCTTCACCGCGGCGCTGGTGCGGATGGCCTGGTCAAGGTCGGTGGCCGTGATGTTCAGCCGGTCACCCTCCGCCTCGATCAGGAAGTTGGACAAAATCGGAATGGTGGTTTTGCGCTCCACCACGCTCTGCGTCGCGGTGAGTTCCTTCACCAGCTCTTGGCGGCTTACGGTAATCTCCATCGCTGACCCCTGTACGGCCGGCTTCTCCACTTCCGTTTCCACGATCGGCATATCCCCACCCTCGCTTGAGAAGCACTTTCGTCGCTTGGCCTCACAATACAACACAAATCGGCGCGGCGGAAGTGGCTCTCTCTTCGTCATTTCGATTGTATTCACCTCCCACCCCCGGATGTGCGTGGAAAAGAAGGCGCATTTCTGAATTCCGCGCCCAAGTTGCTTGCGTTTCCAGCTAGAAGCGTCATTCGCCCAAACGGCGTTGCCAATCCACGCTCCGCCGCGGGACCAGGCCTTTTGCTGCTTCGGCTCAATTGGACGCGACGGGAGGGTAGGAAAGAGTAGTTAGATATAAAAGAAAAAGACAGTAACCCCCGTAGGTGAGGCAGGAAAAGTGGAAAAGCTTCTGAACCCATTGAGAGGGAGCGGTTTGACCTGCCGCCGGGTTTTCTAAATCCCGCCTGTGCAATTCAGGAGTTTTGGAAATCCATCCCCAACTTATCTCCACCAACCCCGGTTTCCCACGTCTCCCACAGGCCGTCTCTTTATCCCTGTGTAAAGCCAGCCTGTTCTGTGTAAACTGTGTCCATCGCCGCGTTAAACAAGGGTTTCAACGACGCGCGTCCTCCACAGCGGACGACCCTTCCACAGCTTGCACAGGGGAGCGGCCCGAGAAGGAAAACCCCTCACTATTGATGCAATTCCCGTCCAAGGTTTTCGGCACCCTAGGTTCCCATTCCAGCACCGCCACGGTAGCGCATTTTGCTTAGAGTCCGCAGGGGGTGCACGGCTACCCTAAACTAGGCTCTCAGTGGATTCAAGTCATCACAGAGGAGCTTCGACCGTGGCAATCAACGTAAGCCGCCTGGAAGAACAACTCCTCGAAATGTCATTCGAGGGGGCGCCGGGACGCGAGTTCTGCGATGCAATCTCAGAGCTGGCTGCAACCGGACGCTTCGAGCAGTTGCGCGAGGTGTTGCCTGCGATCGTCTATGCCGAACTTTGGGCGCGCTACCAGCAGGACCCCGTCGCCTTTGTGGCCGGGTGGCGCAACCTCGCGTCGGAGATGCGCCAGGGATTCATTCAGCACGCCCGCCAGCGGCTCACATCGCTCACAAGGCTGCAGCAAGTGGGCGAGAGCGCCTACACGCCTGCCTGGCAGGAGATTCAGCGTGCGCTAGATAGCCAGCAAAACGACCTGCTCCGCGCCGCCATCGCCATCGAGTTGCTAGAACTGGTTGAACCCGCGGTTTTTCGCGCAACGCATCTGCGCGAATGCGTGGTTGCCTCGGCCAGCTCCGAGGATGCCGATCGCTATCTCGACGAGGCCACCCGCTGCTACTTCTTCGGACTCTTCACTGCCTGCGCTGTGATGTGCCGATCGGTGCTCGAAGAGGCCTTGAAGCAGAAGCTTCCCGAAGCCTTGTCCCGCCTGGTGCGAACCCGCTACCGCAATACCGCGACTCTGGGCAACCTGCTGCACGAGGTGAATAACAACCTGCTGCTCACCGGCATCGATGCGGACTTCCCCAGGGTAGCCAACCAGGTGAACGACGCCGGAAAGAAGGCCGTCCACCAGGGATTGTTGTCAGAAGATGAGGCACGCCTTTGCCTGCAAAGCGCCCGCCAGGCGCTTGAATTGCTGCTTAGCCGCTGATCCTGTTGCGCAGCGATCCGCTCACATCCCCA
>Ga0302140_10002220_pt1 | contig 25277 bp, 16 predicted proteins | sample I_Bog_E1_1_FD_202095 | JGI IMG/M metagenome (GOLD analysis project Ga0302140, IMG submission 202095) | Peat permafrost microbial communities from Stordalen Mire near Abisko, Sweden - I_Bog_E1_1 | ecosystem: Environmental > Terrestrial > Soil > Wetlands > Peat | place: Sweden: Abisko, Stordalen... | reverse complement strand
TTTCTTGTCAGCGAGTGTTCGAGCGTCAACGTGTAGTTCAAGATGTGGGGCATGCTTAGGTTGGGGTCGATGCCAATCGTCGTGAACCCCCCGCCCACGCGGCCGCCCTTTGCGTCCAAGGGAGCTCCGACAAATGCTGGATACGGGAAGCCGAATGGGTAGGTATTGGAAGTTCCGAAGCCAAAGACCGGTGCCGGCGTCGACCCGTCGTTCTTGAAGGTGGGCCGTACCGGACCGGGCGGGTTGGCAATCAATCCGTTCTCCTGATTTCCAAGAGTGAACTCATCCCGGTAGACGCCGAAGCCACCCCGCACAACCCACTCTCCTTTGCCGAACAGATCGTAAGCGAATCCTCCCCGCGGACTGAAGATCCAGTTCAGGTCATGAGCGAACGTGTGGCTCTGCTGCGTAAAGGCTCCGTTGGCGATACTGTCGGCGAATGATGAGTTTGTCGCGGGGTGAAAGTTGGCCAGGACCGTTTGCCCGAGAGCCGGGTAGGCGTTACCAAAGTTATCGTAGCGGATGCCGTAGTTGACTGTGAGGCGGTGCGTGACCTTCCATGTGTCCTCGGCGAAAGCACTACCCGAGCCCTTGGCAAAGCCATAGTTGTCGGCGAACGGCACCCCGGTGACTGGATTGAAGGCAATGTTGGTTTCAGAAAAAGGATTATCGTTGATCAGATTGATGAGGGCGTTCGTTCCTGTATAGGCGAAGATTGGCTGACTATATCTTCCTGCGAAGTAGGCAAGATCGTTGCCATGCCAGCCTTCATAACCGAACCGGAAGTCGTGACTGCCACGAATGTAGGTCACTACATCCCTCCAACGATATCCATGCTGGATATAGTCCTCATAAGGATTGGCATCGCCGAAGCCCACACCGAGGTTCGTCACGTTGACCACTGGAACCGTGAATAAGCCCTTATTGGGCGTGTATCCCTCGATCCGGTTGTATCCAGCAAAGGCTTCATTCAGCAGGTGAGCCGAAAATGTGTGAGTTTCGTTGCCTTGCAGGGAAAAGGTGTAGAGATTGCTGTGTGTTATGAACTGTGGCCGGGGGCTTGGCGCCGATTGTGCAATCGTATTGCGGACGAATAAGCCGTTAATACGATCTTTGTCGAATACTTTGTCTACACGGGCACTGTATTGATATGAAGTGTTCGGTGCCGTTGCGTTGAAGATGCCGGAATCGAGCACGGGCGTGGAGCACGGGATATTGTCTGTGCTGGGAGTGCCGCAGCCGGTATTGGCCGCGATGTTCTGGGCGCCGAAAACCGCTTGTGCATTCGCGACCGACTCCTGGACGACGTTTTGAATGGGATACTTGGTGAACAAAGAGGTCTCGAGCGAATTCGGCTTGACCTGCTGTGCGAACGCGGTGAACGCCGGGTCTTCATAGGTGAGACTTCCGCTGTTGGGAGCAAGCGCTCCGACGGCAGTGAGGGCGGGATTGGGGGTGGAGGAAAAATACGGCTCCAAAGTCGCGAAGAAGAAGAAACGCTTGTTCGGGATAATCGGACCACCAACGCCGAAGGATAGATCGGTGGTGTGGAAAGGTGAAAGTCGTTTTGGCTGAGGTACACCGAACTCTCCACGCGCCTCAAGATTTTGATTCGTATAGTAGCCGCTTGCAAAGCCGTGATACTCGGCGGTTCCGGCCCTCGACGTCATCAGGGTTTCAATGGAGCTGGACTTGCCGTAGTCCACGTTATACGTATTGGTCTGGACCGTGACTTCTGAGAGTGCATCAACGTTGGGTGTCAGATTGCTGACGCCTTCCCCAATGTCACTATCCACATCCAGCCCATCGACGATGAAGGTATTTGCGTTGCCTCCCTTGCCGCCCGAACTGTAATGGTTCGTGGTTTCAGGGTTGAACGTCGTCGTCGCTGCCTGAATACCGGTTACGCCTGGCGTGAGGCCCACGAGGGACATGGGATTTCTGGTCGCAAGCGGCAGATTTTCGAGGGCGGCCTGATTGAGTGTCTGTTCTTCGCGGCTGTCGCCGGTATCCAGAAGCGGCGCTTGTGACGTGACCAAGATGCTCGTGGTGTCGCTTCCGAGGGCAAGGACGAGGGATAAGTCTCGATTCTCTCCAGCTGTAAGCGTGAACTGGGCCTTGGCGGGTCGAAATCCCGTTGCCGACGATGAGACCTCGTAGTCGCCGGGGCCAAGGTTTGTGAAGCGATAGAGACCCGATGCATCGGTAGCGCCGGCTTGCTGCACCTTGGTGGCGGTGTTGATCAGGGACATCTGAGCATTCGGGACATTGGCCCCGCTGGAATCTCGGACGTTCCCCTGAATACTGGCAGTGAACTGCGCAAACGAGGTTGTGGTTGCAAGCAGGACGAATAGCGCAACCACTACGATCCTGCGGAGGTTGCGTTTAGCGCCTGTACTTTTGGGAGAAGGGGTCGAGACGGTCATGGCTTTCCTTTCGTATCGGGAACGTTTCAGGATTAGCAGGCTCGGAAAGATGGACCAAGACAATTCACCGGTGCTCAACCGACTCAGCTCCGAACCAGCTGTGGAATGAAGGATTTACCTGGCGTTAATGCATCATGATGAGGCGCTTGTAGAAGCATTCGCAATGCAGTTTGAAGAGGTGTGGCCGACGCCTGATTGACGGTATCTTCACGTTGACGTGATTAACTATTGTGGAATTGGATCAAAAATATGCTGTCAGTGAGCCCAGAGCACCCAGCGTCAGATGCTCGCTCCCAAGGCCCGGACTGGTTATCTACGTCGGGGTTGCCAGGTGCGAGGCGTGAGTTGGTGCGCCGGATCGTGCATTCTCCCACATTTGTCCGGAGCGAGCGGTTGGGAAAGCTCCTCACTTATGTCTGTGAGTTAGCGCTCAATGGCCGCGAGGCAGAGATCAACGAGCAGAAGATCGGTCAGGCGGTCTTCGGGCGCTCAAAAGATTACGATTCAGCCGTCGATGGAATCGTCCGCAGCCAGGCCAGCCGGTTGCGGCAGCGGCTGGAACTGTACTATCAGCATGAAGGCGCAGACGAACCGATACGGGTTGTTATTCCGCGTGGTGGCTATGTGCCGGTGTTTGAGGTAAGGGCTCTCACCGCCCCGCCCCCTGCCATTGCCGAGCTCATAGAAGCGGTCCCCGAAACACACTCCGCCGTGCCTCCTCAAGCTGCCGAGAAAAAAAGCGAAACTTTATTATCGCAACATTGGCTGCCGTGGGGGTTTAGTCTATTTCTGGCATTGATGTTGGTGACCCTGTGGATTCGCGATCGACGGCACCTTCAATTGCTTGCTCCCCCCTCGCCTCAGACGCACCTACTCTGGAGCCACTTGTTTAGCAGGAATCAACCGACGATGGTGGTTGCCCCGGACTCAGGCTTGGTGCTCTTCCATGCCCTATCAGGTAAGGACCTCGATCTCAAAGGCTATCTAGACGCAAGCTATCGGTCCGCGCCCGACGTCCTCCCTCAGATTGGTCCGACAACATCAAGGAACGACTCACTGCTTGATCTTGCAAATCGTCGATATACCTCGATAGTCGACCTAAAGACAATACTGAATCTTAAAGATCGTGCAAAAAAAATGGATAGCGATGTGTCTATGCGCTATGCCCGCGACCTGAGACCGGATGATTTCAAGACCGGTAATGTGATCCTCCTCGGTTCATCCGAAGCTGATCCTTGGGTTGAAATCTATGAACACAATATGAACTTCGTATTCAAGGATGACTACAAAGAGATCTATTCGATCCTGAACCGGAACCCACAGAAAGGCGAGCCTTCACGGTGGGATTCTCGAAGAGACGATTCGCAGCGACGCGTGTATGGAGTTGTCGCCTATATGCCAAGTCTCGCTGGAGAAGGTAATGCCTTGCTTCTCGAAGGGACAGGAATGTCCGGCGCTCAAGCGGGAATGGATTTTGTTCTGGACGATACACAACTTCTGCCATTCTTGAATCGAATAAGGCGTGCTGACGGTACGTTGCCGCATTTCGAACTGCTCCTAGAAACGCACAACATAGGCGCGAGCGCAGTTCGAAGCCAGGTTCTCGCTTGGCGCACCATGAATTGAAGAACGACCGAGTCCCTCGCGTCTTCCAAATCGCCTGGAGGCAGCTGGCTTGACTTCAGACGCGAGGATCTTTCACTAACGCTTTAGATCCTCAATATCCATACCTTGCTTAGAAACAGCCCGAGCCAGCTACACGGGTTATGAAGGCATCGTCACTCTCTTCCTGCAGGGTGTTACCGGGCCAGCGCAGATGTGCGGACAACATCGTAAGTCGATGCACGTGTGTATTTGACCATGAATCATGATACATGAATGCCAGGTAAATCATTCATTTGAGAGTGGTTCGGCTTTGCATCCGTTGAGCACCGGTGAAAAGACTTCTTTCGCGGTCTTCTCGCTGTTACTCCTGATGTTGTCGACGGATCAGGGGGAATTCTATGCGCGCACCGAGCAGGTACCTAAACAGTTCAGTAGCCCTCATCAGCTTTTGTACGGTTGTGGCAAATGCCTTTTAGGCTTTGCTTCCGACTACGACCGTCTTGGGGCAGTTTACCGTTGCCGTTCAGGAAAACACCCCGAGATCCCAGCGGGACCAATATCCCGAATAATCAAGTGATTCCTGTCAAGCTGCGAGCATGCTCCAGCAATCCGGTATCTGCGACGCCGCAGGCATGTATCCCTTTACCAATCTCGGTCCCGGGGACTATCAGATCTCGTCCTCTGCGAAGGGATTCCACCGTACCCAAGCCCAATGCATGGGTCTTGTCCCGCCCTCACGCCCAAAGAACACCAAATTTTGGAGGTTTTATGTTCATCATTCGTAGGATCGTTCGCTCTCAACACAGGGAGTCTACTCGGATCGGGCTCGCCGTGGCGTTGTTTTTTCTGCTCGCGAACGCACCATCTCTCAATGCTCAGGTGCTGGGACAGCTTGCAAATTCCAATCCAAGGAACTACGACAACGCCAAGATCCTGGGCGTCATGCGCTCACGCCAGGCAGGGGTGCTTGCTGCTCACCGCGGAACCCATGCTCTCGCCGGCACAGATCAGGCTCCAAATGTGCCAGAAAATTCCTTGCAGGCCATCGGAATGGCTGCCCAAGCTGGCTGGGAAGCCATCGAAATCGATGTCAAACTGACCTCCGACCGCATACCAATTCTTAGCCATGACAGCACTTGGGGCCGGGAGTGGTGTGGTCGTGGAGCGTTGGTGGCGATTCCCTTCGACCCTCTCACCGGGCAGCCCAGTTCTTTGAATCCTGGGGTCGCGAACACGTCTCTTTCAGATACACGGTCATTTTTCGGACACACGGTCTTAAGAGACTCGGTGAGCGCGGTGAACGGAACCACATACCTAGGCTGTAGCGCTGGTGTCTCGTATTTTGGTGAGTACCCGCCAACGCTCCAAGACGTCTACGACTACATCCGCAATAACCATATCCAAATGGTTGTCGAGTTGGACATCAAAGATGCAGACACTGCAGGAGTAGCTTGGGAAGTGGTCCAGGAAAAGAACGATGATCGGGGCAGGCCAGCTTCGGATTGGACGGTCTTCAAGGTTCCGGCCATTGCCTTTCCTGACACGGATACCTATGTGAATACGTTCGGAGCCAATTACCCTAATGTGAAATTTAATCCGGTCTTTCACACGGCTAACATTGCGGCTTCTTCATTTGGCAGCGAAGATGCGATGATTGAATGGGTCGACACCTTCCAGAACTATAACTTTTCTGCCCCTATCGACATTGTGGCGATCGAAGTTTCGATGAAGGAGCCGGGCGACACGGTCGACGGAGGTATCCTTGAAGAAGTCAGAAATTCAGTAGTGGGCAAAGGTATAACCGTTTCACAATTCCACTCCGTGCCTGAATACTACGTAAACAACGACCCTAACCAAGGGGAGTACTTTCGCTCTAATAATGGGGAGTGCTGTTACCTGCAGCAGGAATACCTTTACAACAACGCGAATAATCAAGGACCATTCGGGAAACCTTACGATCATGCCGATCATAGGAACGAAATGGCCTTTCTTGTGAATGATAATTCCGCGCGGATGATCACCACAGACACACCGGGTGCATTTGAGACCTATTTACAGAGCGTCGGTTTGCGGGATACCTCTCTATTCCAGGCCGACGGCAGTACACCACCGATCCTAAACTCAGCTCCGCCTGCACCCATCACGCTCGTGGCGCCGTCCTCGCCCGTACAAACCGGCCGTACGATTCAACTCGCTGCATTTGTGTATCCCGCTAACGCTGCGGGACAGCTGACTTTGCTCGATAGTGGGACGATTGTAGCCACAGCCGGAATCTCCAATGGCTCGGCAACCTTTACAGTGAGCTCAATCAGCAGTGGAAGTCATTCTTACACTGCCGAATACGGCGATCCCTCATCAAATTCGACCTTGTCGTCGAGTGCGGTGATTGTAACCGCGACATCCGGCGGGGGCACCGGCTCGAGCGGCACGAGCGAGAACCTTCGCCTGATGCCGTTGGGAGACTCGATCACCTATGGGTATCTGAGCTCTACGCTCGATGGATACCGGGGACCGCTCCGCGATGCATTGGTGAACGAAGGCTTCTCTGCCGATTTTGTTGGAGAAAACAACACTGGCACGATGTACGACAACTACAACGAAGGGTTTCCCGGTTACCGGATCGACAATGTCGACTCGTTTGTGGCCAGGCCGGTCGGAAATTATCTTCCGAACGTTGTGACGTTGATGCTGGGCACCAACGACATGAATCAAAGCTGGGATCTGGCGAACGCACCCGCCCGGCTTGGCAAAATAATAGACGACGTGCTTGCTGCCGACCCAGGAGCAACCGTCCTCGTAGCAAACCTCATTCCCTCGTCAACTGCGCTGGTGGAATCGAACATCCAGGCGTTCAACCCGCAGATACCAGGTGTGATTGCAGCGCGTGCGTCCCAGGGCAGACACGTGGCTCTGGTTGACATGAGCGCTGTTACGGTGGCCGATCTTGCCGACAATCTGCACCCGAGTGACGAGGGATACCAAAAACTTGCGAACGCATGGAACGCCGCAATCCTAAACGCGGCTAACCAAGGCTGGATTACTGCACCGATTGATTGTTCACAGACCCCCGTAGGCTGCTCGTCCACCGTGCTCACGGCCGGCACTGAGCCTGCCGGGGAAGACCCAAATCCCAATCGTCCGAATACTGGCTGGCCGGCGGCACCGCCAATCACGCCTGTGCCAATCGCCCGTCCGGGTACTCCTGCCAAGCAGCCACAACCTGCTGTTGCGGCAAATGGTTGGGGAGCCCCCGTCCTGATCGCAGGCGGAGGCGATGTCGGTGCCGACATTCACTTCATTGATATGAACAATGACCGCAAAGCCGACTACCTGATCGAGGTCCCAAGTACCGGTGGTTTCTGGGGCTTCCTGAATAACAACGTGGCCGTGCTTGGCCCGAGTGCCTCAAATTGTTCTGGCGGTTCAAGCGCTCCTGGCGCGACTCAAACCAGCTGCACGACGGGTTGGAACGGACCAATGGAGTGGGCGGGCGGAGCGTCGCCTAGCGGGGTGCTCGCCGACATCAACGGCGATGGTCTACCGGATTACCTCGTCGTTGATCCCACATCCGGCGCGGTGACGGCCTACCTGAACAACGGTGCGGATGCGGCTGGCGCAGGCGGTTGGAGACCTGAGGGCCAGATTGCAGGCGGACAAGGTTCTGGTGCCAATGTCCGCTTTGCGGACCTGAACGGTGATGGCTACGCCGACTATGTCGTGGTCGACCCAGCAACAGGATCCATCACTGTGGCTCTCAACAACGGCACAGATCTGGCTGCTGGGAATGGCTGGATTCAGGCAGGCACGATTCTGAGTGTCCCCGGTGCCACGGGTGCTACCGTCGAGCTAGCAGACCTGAATAATGATGGCTGGGCCGATTATCTCGTGGTCAATCAGTCCACGGGTGCGGTGCAGGCATGGCTGAACGGAGGTCCAGACGCGTCTGCTCCCGGTGCTTGGAAGTGGACCTCGCTCGGCACCATCGCTGCGGGCGGCGGCAACAATGGCTGGCCGATTGTCTTTGCTGACATCGATGGCGATGGCATGGCCGACTACGTGGTGATTGCCCCAAGCAACGGCGCGGCCTGGGTGTGGTTGAACCAGGGCGGTTCGTCAGGGACAGCAGCAGCTTCACAGATTCCTGTGCTGACCGGCACGGGCGGGTGGGTCACTGCAGGACACCTTACGAATGGACTAGGGACGAATGGAACAGTCATATTTGGAGATCTCAATGGCGATGGAAAATCGGATTACGCATTATTGAACTCTTCCTCTGGAACTCTCTCTGCACTTTACAACCAAGGACCGGGCAACCTCGGCTGGAGTTGGTCAGACGCAAATGTCCTTCAAACCAGCGGGGGCACTTCAGGCTGTAATACTCAGCTCATCGACATCAATGGAGATGGCTTGGCCGACATCGCATCAGCTTGCGGGCAGAAAGGCTACGCCCTCATGAATCCGGGAGTTGGATCTATACCTTGGACTGAGAATGATCTCATTCTCGATCTTACGCAGGATACCGCTCCTATCGGTGGTACCTTTGTCGGTTATGCCAGCCTAACGAACCCCGGTTTCGCTGATCCTATAGCGATCGATACATCTACAGGGGCTGTCGGGTATTGGATCAATATGGGCAAGCAAGGCAATCCGTCTAATAGCCCTTGGATCAAAGTTCAAGGAGGCTACGGCAGCGAGGCGAACCCAACTCCAGAAAGCATTGAGGCATACGGAAGTACATCATTCAATGGAGACACAACCTACGTGGCTTTCGCGGATATCAATGGAGATGGGGCCATGGATTACCTGAATATCGATAAGTCATCCGGTGCCGTTTGGGCCTGGATTTATGATCCCAGTAACGGTTGGGTTCCCTGGGGACAGATCGCAACGGGTCAGGCTACAAAGGCTGGCGACCGTGTGATCTTTGCAGACATCAACGGAGACCATCTGGCCGACTATCTTGTAGTCCATGCAGATAACTCTGTTGACGCCTGGCTTAATAATTCAGCGGGCGCTCACTAGTGAGCCGAGTAACTTGCGGACCTGCCCTCTGGACATTTCAACTGTCCAGAGGGCTTTTCACTTTGGAATCCGTTGTGCTTCGTTCGCAAGCCTCAGGGTTGGTACTGTGTCATGGCATGCCACACAAGGATCTAGATCTTAGGGACTATCTGGACGCGGGATACCGATCCAAGCCTAATATGCTCCCGCAGATTGGCCCGAGAGGCCAGCTCGGAGACTCTCTGCTTGATCTTGCCAACCGTCGCTACACCTCTGTTGTGGATCTCAAGACGATTCTCAGCCTCAAGGATAGGGCGCAAACGCTGGGAAGCCAAGTCTCTGCAAGTTTTGCCTGGGATCTGCGGCCGAACGATTTCAAGATAAGTGACGTCATCCTGCTTGGCGCCTCCGGGGCCGATCTCGGAGTTGAACTCTATGAGCCCATGCTGAATTTCTTGCTGCGGTCTGACTATAAAGGAGTTTATCGGCGCGAGTGCGGAGCAGAGCGAAATCATTGCATGGCGCTCAAGCAACTAGCGCTTCTAACGGCAGTACGACCTGGAATCTAGCACATGTCAAGGGCGGAATAAACGGACAATCTGCCACGAGAACGAGCCTGTCAGTCAGTTTCACAACGCTGACCGACGATAAGCCTACTTCGGAGGTGGCCCCGCAAATCCCTCACATCGCTCTACAATAAGCGAGAATCAGCTTGGCAAGATGCTCTCTAAGCTTCTTTGTCATCCTCACCGAAGCATTGCTTTCCAAGTGGCCGCGAAGGGTCCCTCCCATGGTCAGGTAGATCATGTGCACCATAAAGTTGAGGTCAGCAGACGCAGGCAGGTTGGCGGTTTGCAACATCGCGTTCATGGCGGATTCATAGCGGCTTCGGGTACGCCCTACAATCAGGTTTCCGCCTGTATCCCCAGCGATCTTATACAGCGCAACCGAGGCATCCCGGTCAACTAATTTTGCTTCGATGAATCGGTTCACCATTTCATTCACCATCACCTCAAGCGGCTCAAAGTGATTAGCTGCGCAAACGTCTTCGACCGCCTTTGCCGCCCGAAGCATGTGACGCTCTAGCACAGCAAAAAGCAACGCTTGTTTATGGGGGAAGTACTGATATAGCGTGCCAACGGACACACCAGCCCGTCGCGCAACATTCACCGTCGTCAACTGATCCGCCCCATTCTTGAGGAGAACCTGAATCGTGGCATCATAAATCGCCTCGACCGTAGCCACGGAGCGACTCTGTTGCGGCGTCTTTCTTGGCTCTAATTCTCGTGAGACCGTCTTGAGCATATGCGAATGAAAACCTGAAACTTGATTCATATAATCAAGGGTAGGAGACATACATGCAAGAAGCAAAGAGGGTAGCCCTGATTACGGGCGCGAACAAAGGCATCGGCTTCGAAGTTGCACGCCAAATCGCCAAGGCTGGATGGACAGTGCTCGCCGCTGCGCGCAATGAGAATTTGGGCAGGCAGGCCGCGGCGAAACTCCAGGCTGAAGGTCTCGACGTACAGTTTATTCACCTCGACCTCAACGAACAGCAGACCGCAAGTGGTGCGGCAGAAACGATTCGTGGCCAGTTCGGAAAACTTGACCTCCTGGTTAACAACGCAGCCATCGTGAGTGAGGGCGACGGTCTTCCGAGCAAGGCCACTCTCGATGCCGTGCAAACCGTGATACAAACCAATTTTCTAGGCACGATCGCTGTTACTCAGGCGATGCTCCCGCTGCTTCAGGAAGCTGGGAGGGCTCAAATCATCAACGTCTCGAGCGAACTCGGAAGCATTAGCCAGCAAACCAACCCTGACTGGCAGTACTTTCCGGTCAAGGTGCTCGCCTACTGCGCCTCGAAAGCCGCGCTCAACATGTTCACGGTGCAACTGGCTTACGAGTTCCGCGACGGAAGCATCGCCGTAAACTCGGTCAATCCGGGTTACGTAGCCACTGACTTGAACGGACATAGCGGTCCCGGAACCGTAGAGGAGGGCGCAGCCGAGATCGTCCGTCTGGCTCTTCTCAACAGCCCGGTTACCGGTAAATTTCTGGAGACAGCTGGGGAGATTCCCTGGTAGGAATCTGCACGTGGTGTGTAGTTCACTCGCCACGTGCGCACATCACCGTGGGGCTGCTGTTTCACTTTCAGATGTGCTGCCTGATGAATCGTCAGAGACGGGTTTCTCGCTAGTCTTAGCGCCCCAGACATTTCTTGGACACAAAAGATATGCGTCTGAAGCTTGCTCTGTGCTAACAAGCAAGCCAACTCCCATGTCGAAAGATCCTTCAGCGATTTGTCGATGAAGCAAATTCCGTGATGGCGGCACTGAAATTGGCGAAGACGATGTCTAATCTTGAGGATCAAGCCTCTTAGGAGCTTGTTGAAATAGGGACTGTTGGCGCTGACTGGAGGGCGGCTTGAGGTCTTCAAGGTTGCTTGGTTGTGTCTTCCACTCGTCTGTCCCGGCTGAGTGCTTTGTTGAACAGTCAACGGGCATTTTCAGGCGCACCGTTGCTGGTGGCCTTACGCCGCCTGCTGGACGATGAGCCTTGGCAGGCGCAGGAGGTTGTGGGCGGCGCAGCTGAAGACGAAGATCCAGCCCACCTTGTGCGGGCCGCGCAGCTTCACTTGGTGAACAGGCCCGGTCTGCTTGAGCCAGCCGAAGCTCTTCTCGACCAGCCATCGCCGGCTCAGACTGATCGCATAGCCGGGATGCCGGGTGGTTCTGCGATCCATGTTGGAGCGGCGTCCCTTCTCGTTCTTCGTTACATGCGCGGTCACGTTGAGAGCTCGGGCGGCGGTGACGAAGTCCTTCGTGTCGTAGGCCTTGTCGGCACCGACGGTGATACGCCGCGAGCTGCCTTTTTGCTTCGTTTCGAGCAGCAGCAGCGCGGCTTCACGCTCGGCATAGCCATCAGCCTGGGTGGCCATCGCGGCGGCGATCAGGCCGTTGCGGTTCTCCACCAGCGCGTGGCCGAGATAAGCCAGGTGCGACTCCTTGCCATAGCTCTTCTTGTAGAGCCTGGCGTCTGGATCGGTGGTCGACTCATGCGTCTCGTTGGTGCGCTGCTGACCGTGGAAGTTCGTGCCGTCACCATCGGAGCCGTCCTTCTTGCGGAAGCTCTTCTGAGACGCCCAAGCCTGGATCAGCGTTCCGTCGACCGTGAAGTGCTCATCGCTCATGAAGCGCTTGGCCTGTTTGTTGACTTCGGCGAAGAACTGCTGCGCCACCTCGCTGGTGAGCAGACGGTCGCGGTTCTTCGAAAACACGGCGTGGTTCCACACCGCGTCATCCATGCCGAGGCCGACGAACCAGCGAAACAGCAGGTTGTAATCAAGCTGCTCGACCAACTGCCGCTCGGAGCGGACCGAATAAAACACCTGCAGCAACAGCGCCCGCAACACATACTCGGGCGCTATCGAGGGACGGCCAGAGTTCGAGTACATCTCATCGAACGCCGTGCTCAGCGAGGTCAGCACTACATCCGTAAGACGGCGTATCTCACGCAGCGGGTGATCCTGAGGCACACGCTGCTCCAACGTCACATAGCTGAACATCCCACCCTGCAACCGCTCATCTCCACGCATACTCCATAGACGAGCGCAAACCACTATCGGATGAAGAGTGGAACCTATTTCAACAAGCTCTTAGGGCTGAGTCACAAGACTCTTCGGTGAACATCCCACACTCGCGAGAATGCCGGTACTGATCTTCGCGGAGCATTGATGACGGTGCCACTGAGGCGTGAGTCCTCTGATCGCTGCACTGGCCCTAAAGATATTCCTCGCCGCTGCTATCGGTTTTTATCCGGAAGACGCGACGAATGATCTGGTTGTGCCGCCACCCAGGAAGAGGGTTAGCAGTCTATGTCGAAAAGCTATGGCGGGGTCGCACAATCTCTGTTGTCGACCCGCAACGGTTGAACGTGTTCCATCCATAAAAGAGTCGCAAGATCTTTCCAGGACCGCACAATCCTCTGGGTGTTGGGAGTTGGAGTGCTGCCATACTCTTCACTGTAACGGCAGTCAGACTTCAGTCGCTGCCGTGGTTTTTCAGTGAGTGCAAGCTCTCTCGACCGAATGCGGAGGTACCGACGTGCAACAAGCTAAACAACTTCGAAGCCTGTTAGTAAACCCAGGAATTCTTGTTGCCCCCGGCGCATACGACGCTGGGACCGCCATGCTTGTTCAGGGAGCTGGCTTCCCAGCCGTATACATGACAGGGGCTGGAGTATCTGCCACGTATGGCCTTCCCGACTACGGCTTGATCGGAATGGCGGAGATGGTCGCACATGCACGAGAGATGGCGGGAGCAGTAAAGATTCCTTTGATTGCCGATGCCGATACGGGCTATGGTAACGAACTCAACGTGACGCGGACTGTTTGGGAGTATGAGAAGGCCGGCGTAGCCGCTATGCACATCGAGGATCAGGTATCTCCAAAGCGGTGTGGCCACCTCGCAGGTAAAGAGGTCGTGCCACGAGAAGACTTCCTTGCGAAGATCAGCGCCGCCGTGAAAGCGAGGCGAGATCCAGATCTCTTTATCATTGCGCGCACGGATGCGCGCGCTGTAGATGGGCTAGAAGAAGCGATAGCACGCGCTAACGCTGCGCTTGATCAAGGAGCAGACGCCGTTTTCGTGGAAGCCACACAGTCCGTTGATGAAGCGGCTTCAGTCCCGAAACGGGTTAATGGCCCATGCCTGCTAAACATGGTGATCGGCGGGCTCACTCCAGTCATGGACGTGAAGCAAGCGGAAGATATGGGCTACCGTATCGCTATACTTCCCGGAGTCGTCTTCGCGACCATGGTTGCCCGAACGATGGAAGCTTTGAACGTACTGAAGGCGACGGGCAAGCACCCTCCTCTACCGAATGGCATGAAGCCGGAGGATGTTTTCAATCAATTCGGTGCAAAGATGTGGGACGAGTTCCGGCAAGGCTTTCGGGACCGCTACAAAGCCCTCACCGGCCGCGACGAGTCATAGGACGCAACGTCGCTCATTCCCAATCATTACCAAGCCACGGTGAAAGGATCGCACATGGCAACGACACTCGTAGAAAAAATCATCTCTTCTCATCTGAATGGAAAATCGGTTGAACCTGGAGAGATTGTCATGCTCCCCGTCGACGTGGTGCTTGGCAACGATGCCTCGACGAATGGTGCCATCACCGTATTGAAGAACATGGGCGTCGACAACGTGTTCGATCCCGCGAAGGTCGTGACAGTCGCCGATCACTTTGCTCCAGCCAAGGACGAACAATCTGCAATGCTGTTGCGGACCATGGAAATATGGGCAAAGCTCCAAGGTGTCAAGTTCTACGCACAGGGTCGTGGAGGCATCGAGCATACGGTGCTGATAGAAGAAGGGTGGGTCGTCCCAGGAACAGTCATCGGGGGAGGAGACTCGCACACATGCACCTACGGCGCGCTAGGAGCTTTTGGAACGGGTCTCGGTTTGACCGACATCGCGTGTTGCCTGGCCTTGGGAGCTTTTTGGCAGGTTGTCCCAGAGACGATCTTGGTAACGTTCACGGGAAATAGGCAGCGTTTCGTCACAGGAAAGGACTTGATACTTGCCGTTCTCGAACAAACCGGCGTCTCTGGAGCGACCGGTTGCGTGTTGGAGTTCTCGGGGTCGGGAGCACAAGCGCTTTCCATCGACGAGAGGATGGCCGTCAGCAACATGGCTGTCGAGACAGGCGCAGAAACCGGTTTCTTTGTAGCCGATGAAGTCACTCGGGAATACCTTCAAAATCGCACGGAAAAGCCTTGGCAGCCGGAACAATCCGATGAAGGTGCTCATTTTGTCCGGCAGATTCATATAGATCTGGATGCGCTTGATCCATTGATAGCACTGCCTAGCCTTCCAGGTAACGTTGCACAGGTGCGGGAAGCTAAGGGGCGCAAAGTAGATCAGGTATACATCGGCAACTGTGCCAATGGCACCATGACCGATTTGCGCCAGGCTGCTGAAATGCTGCGCGGCAAGAAGGTGCACGAGGGTACTCGGGCGATCATAGTGCCGGCTTCCCAGAAGGTTTATAAACAGGCTCTAGCGGAAGGTCTTCTCGATGTCTTTATTGATGCTGGAGCCATGGTATCGACGCCGACCTGCGGAGCATGTTTCGGTGGGCATAATGGCGTGCTGGCCGCCGGCGAGCGTGCCATCACGACGACAAACCGGAACTTTCGCGGGCGGATGGGCTCTCCCGAGTCTGAAGTCTATATCGCTAATGCATTTACGGCTGCAGCCTCTGCGGTTGCAGGCGAGATCGTCGATCCGCGAGAACTCTAACGAATTGGAGAGACACAATCATGAAGATGACAGTCAAGGCCATAGTAATCAAAGAGGATAACGTCGATACCGATGTCCTCTACCCCGGTAAGTTCTTGAACATCCTGGATACCAAGAAGGCCAGCGAGCATCTCTTCGAGGGGTTAGATCCGAAGTTGCGCGAGTTGCTAACGACAGGACCAACAGCGCTTTTTGTCGAGGAGAACTTCGGTTGCGGGTCGTCGCGCGAGCAACCCGCGAGCGCCATGAAAGCCTCCGGTGTGCAGTGCATCTTTGGCAAGAGTTTCGCCCGCATCTTCGGACGAAATTGTGTGAACAGCGCGATGCCGGCTTTCATCAATCCAAACGCAGTGCTTGCAGTCAAGCAAGGGGATGATGTTCAGGTGGACATCGAAACCGGTGTTGTCACCATCGGAAACGTGGAGTACCCATCGGCTCCGGTCGCCACTTTACCGCAGGAGATTGTAAAGGCCGGAGGCCTGGTCCCCTGGGTTAAAGCGCAGCGCATTACCGGATCTTCTGGATCGGGTATCGTTACTTCGTAATCGAATAGTATCTCTCACGAGTTTGCGTCGATGCCATCGCATCTCGAGATTACGCTGCCAAATTAGATCACGAACGCAGGAGGCGACATGAGCAAGACCGTGGGCGAACTACTAATCGATACACTCAGACTTGCAGGGGTCAAACGCATCTACGGCGTAGCTGGCGATTCCCTGAATGCCATTACCGATGTTATCCGCAGAACGCCTGATATCGAGTGGAGCCACGTCCGCAACGAGGAGGCGGCTGCGTTCGCCGCGGGCGCGGAAGCTCAGATCACGGGCGAACTGGCCGTGTGTGCGGGCAGTTGCGGGCCGGGCAATCTCCACTTGATCAATGGGCTGTACGATGCACATCGCAGCCGTGTACCCGTGCTTGCGATCGCGGCGCAGATTCCCTCGGCGGAGATCGGCGGCAACTACTTCCAGGAGACTCATCCCGAGATTCTTTATCGGGAGTGCAGTGTATATACAGAACTCATCTCTCAGCCCGAGCAGATGCCCTGGGTGCTGGAGATCGCTATACAAACTGCGATCTCACGCCGGGGTGTAGCAGTTGTGGTTCTTCCGGGCGACGTAGCAGCACTGCCTGCGCCCGTGAGTGTGCCGCGCGTCCGGTTCCCAATACCCACGCCCTCGATCCTTCCCTCTCCTGACGAGATGGAGCGTTTGGCATCGGTTTTAAACCGCGCGAACAACATCACCATTCTTGGTGGAGCAGGCTGTGCCGGTGCCCATGCAGAACTAGTTGCCGTCGCGGAAAAATTAAAGGCGCCGATCGTTCATTCACTTCGTGGCAAGGAGTTCATCGAGTACGACAATCCGTTTGATGTTGGGCTCACAGGGTTGCTGGGCTTTGAGTCTGGTTATCACGCCATGATGAAAGCAGATACGTTGTTAATGCTTGGCACGGACTTCCCCTACCGTGCGTTCTTTCCGCCTCGCGCCCAAATTATCCAGATCGATATACGAGGAGAACAGTTAGGCCGCCGGACCAAGGTTGACCTCGGACTCGTTGGCGATGTCAAGAGCACTCTGACCGATCTTCTTCCTCGTTTGAAAGCGAAAGTGGACTCGAGTCACCTCGCGACGTCGGTAAACCATTACACGGCCGCGCGCAAAGGACTCGACGAACTCGCGACCGGGGAGCCGGGGGAGAGTCCGATTCATCCACAATACCTTGCTAAGGTAATGGACGAGGCTGCCTCTGAGGACGCGATTTTCACTTGCGATGTTGGTACGCCCACTTTGTGGGCGGCTCGTTATCTACGAATGAACGGCAAGCGGGGGTTGCTGGGTTCGTTCACTCATGGGTCCATGGCAAATGCACTCGTTCAAGCTTTAGGCGCACAGAGCGCAGCACCTGGAAGGCAGGTGATCTCCATGTCGGGCGACGGCGGCCTCTCGATGTTGCTCGGCGAGATGCTTACGCTTCGCCAACTCAACTTGCCGATTAAAATCGTGCTGTTCCAGAATAGTGCGTTGAGCTTCGTGGAGCTTGAAATGAAGGCCGCTGGCATTTTGGAATTCGCAACTGATCTGGTTAACCCGGACTTCTCCAAAATGGCTGACGCGGCCGGACTCCTTGGTCTAAGGGCGGAAACAGCGGATCAGGTTCGCCCCATGTTGCAGCGCGCGTTCTCGCATGACGGCCCGGCGCTCGTAGAGGTACTCGTAAACCGTCAGGAATTGTCTATTCCTCCCTCCATCACGTTGGCGCAAGCCAAAGGATTCAGCCTCTATATGCTGCGGGCCATTCTCAATGGGCGAGGGGACGCAATATTGGAGTTGGCGAGCCCAAATACCTTCAAAGAGGTCCTAAATCAGGCAAAAGCAACCATGCTGGGCTGAATCTCCTCTAAAGTCAAGGGAGCGCAAGGCAAGGCGTGTCTTTAGCGAACAGGGCTGAATAAAAGGATTCTCCACGATGGAAGAGCACAATCGTTCATCGGCATCCGTGGTCAGGCTCCCCGAAGTAGAGCAGTGGCGCCCGCCTCTTCCACGGAATTTGGGCAGTTCCGATCGATCGATCTTTGTCAGACACTATAAAGACCTGAGATATGAACCTCGGGAGAAAATATCTTCTCCATTGAGTCAGTTTTATAGTGTAGGTATCGGCTTACGGTCCACGCAGTTTTCCGCGCGTATAAACGGCAAGACAATTCCTGACCAGCAGCCCCATCCGGGGGCTCTTTACATAAACGAACCTTCTTGCTCTCTCCGAACGGTGTTCTATAAGCCAGCTGAAAGCGTCGTGCTGCTCGTCCCAGTTTCGCTGCTGATCGAGCTTGGTGAGGAATGCGAAGGCTACCATTGTCCGCCAGATCTTCTCCTTCGCACAATCGTAGCCGGCCAAGACAGAACTTTGCATACTCTCACTGAGGCCCTAATCCAGGAAGACACCAACTGCCCAGGCGGACAACTCTACCTTGACACGCTGGGAACAGCGATTGTCTTTTACTTACTGAACCACTACTCAACAATCGCCCCTGCGTCTCAGGCACATCCGTTTATGGTTCCGGGGGACAAGCGCATTCAAAGAGCGCAGGAGTACATCGACGCCCATCTCAAGCATCCGATCTCGCTAATAGATCTCGCGCACGTTGCTGGTCTGTCGAGGATGTATTTTGCAGCAGAATTTCGACGGACGACGGGACTTCGTCCTCATGAATACCTCCTTCGGCAAAGAGTAAATCGCGCTAAGCATCTGCTGGTTACTTCTGACTTATCGCTCACAGCGATCGCTCCCATGGTCGGATTTGAGAACGCTGGTCACCTCTGCACGGTGTTCAAACGCTTTGTAGGCGAGAGCCCGGTCCGCTGGCGTCACCTCCAGTAATAGGGGGGTGAAGAAACGAGCCAACTACCGGGCGGACCGTTACCGGTGGGATCGAACTCGTAGACCACGAAAACACCACAGCGAGAGGAGAGACTATGCCAAAGACAGCCATCGTTACTGGAGGTTCGGGCGGTATGGGACGAGAGATCGTATTGCGCCTGACCGCAGACGGCTTCGCCGTAGTCGTCGGTTACAAGGGGAGCGAAAATAAAGCCAAGGAAGTTGTTGCAAAGGTGAAGTCGAATGGCGGATCAGCCATCGCGATTCAAGCCGACGTCTCTAGTGAGGAGGACGTAATTGATCTCTTCGCTAAATCTCTCGTGGCGTTCGGAAGCATCGACGTCGTAGTCCACACTGCTGGGATCGTCTCGTACTCTCCGATTGCCAAGGGCGACGCGAAGGATTTCGACAAGATCATTGCGACAAATTTGCGCGGCACTTTCCTCGTCCTCTCTCAGGCTGCCCAGCATGTCACCGATGGTGGCCGTATTATCGCGTTCTCCAGCAGCGTGAATGCGAAGGCTCCCCCGGACTACGGTGCCTATATTGCGGCTAAAGAGGGCGTTGAGGGCTTAGTCCATGTGCTGGCCAACGAACTTCGCGGGCGTAAGATTTGCGTGAATGCGGTCGCCCCCGGTCCAGTCAACACCCCCCTCATGACCGATGGCAAGACCAAGGAGCGACTCGATGAGTTGGCGAAGATGGCACCATTGGAGCGCATAGGTGAACCCGTTGACATTGCGCGTGTCGTATCCTTCCTTTCAGGGCCCGATGGGGCCTGGATGAACGCACAGGTTGTTCGCCCAAACGGCGGCTTCGCCTGACCCTTGGTTAACTCCCCAAAGAAGTGATTCCGGCGACAGCCGCGCTCAGCGGCTTACTTGCGTTTACCCCATGAAAGATATTGATCGCCGCCGCCCCACCCTTCGGCCTGATAGGACCACGACTGTGGTCACGCTTTGGATCGTCAAGTAATCACGCAGGCCGCACGGCGTTCACAGCCACATTTTGAGGCCCCGCATTCCCGGAGTGTCATAGCCGTCTCTGACCGTCGTTGGCAGCAACTCCAACTCACTCTGCGGACGCATTGCGATTTTCCAGTCGCGATGAAGTGAAGTCTGTATTCCCAGTGCCTTCACCCTCTAAGTCATTTTGTGCCCGAAACGTCGGCTTCTCATATCTGCGCTGCAAATAGGTTGGCCTTCGCGTCTCTTCAACGACGTGAAAATCGCCTGCTGCTCTCACATCAAACCAACATCCACGTCACAACTACACCACAGCAAGATATAGACGCGCGGCCAACTTCAAAGACTTTCTAAAGCGGGTCTGCCCTTCAATGTGCGATTAAAGCGGATGCCGAAACCATAATCGTGCGAATCCGTAAAGAACCGTGCGAATTACAAATCATACGGATCATCTTATTACTGAACGCGAGGACTTAAGGATTCCTCGAAGCCGCCGGACGCCTTGCAGGTATGTCATGGAACTGAGGCGCCTCGTGATCGGCTGCTCTGCTGCTCTAGTAAGCGGCTCAGTGCCATATATCAATGTGGCACTTAACGCAACCGTTGTGGCAAGCCTTACTGAGCCATGGAGACACATTGGTCTAGCCTCACGACGAAGGACATCTGGCCACAACTGCAATCCAGGAGAACCCATGGACCACAAAGGTGTCACCATCGCATCGTCGTTGTTGCATCAACCGGACCAGCCTGTGACGACCAGCCGAAATCGTGCATGGCGCGGCGTCACAGTCGATTGTCATCAGGCGAACAAACAATATTTTCTTGCCGCGCCTCCATTGGATCATCACACAGTTATCTACTTCTCAGCCGGCATCGGAAAGATGCGACAGGTACGCGGTGGTCAGAGCTTTCAAGGCACCATCTCACCTGGCTCCTCCAGCGTTGTGCCGGCAGGTCTCGCCTGCGTTTGGGAAGGCAGTTCGCCCTTTAACATTCGGATACGCATCAACACAGAGCTTCTTCGCAATGCCGCCGAGGAATTCAAAGGATCCATCTCGAAGACTGGCGAATTGCGAAGCGTTTTCTTGACCCGGGACGATTCGATTCGCCTGTACGCGGAACTCTTCAACGCCGAACTAGCAATGCCAGAGCACCCGGCCCAGGCTATGTTGATTGAGGCAGCCTCATTTGCCTTTGCTGTGCATCTGCTACGCGCCTACGACACATTTGGAGTTCGAGAGACGGCTCACCACCACGGTCTTTCCCCCAAGGGAATCGCGTTAGTCACGAGCTACATCAATGACAATCTTGAGAGCCCTATTCGATTGAGCAAACTCGCCACGCTGGCACAGGTAAGCAAGTTCCACTTCGGTCGCATGTTCAAAGTCAATATGGGTGTGTCCCCCATGACATACCTGGAACGCGTTCGAATTGAGCATGCCAAGTGCCTTTTGCAATCGAAACCATCTTCCTTGTACGACGTGGCCTTAAGCTGCGGCTTTGCAGATCAGAGTTACTTCGCAAAGCGGTTTGCACGTCACGTTTGTTGCACTCCTTCGGAATACCGCAGACGCCATAGCTCCTGCACTCCGGTGGTGCAGGACTTCCGGCGCACGGATATGCGCTCCACCAAAGTGTCAATGTCACATCAGGCGCACTATCTTACCAACACCGCACGATCCTCTGCGTGATAACAACGGCGGCCTGACAGACTAATCCGTGTACGCAAAGAAAGTGGCCATATGACCACCTTCCTCATCAACGAACAAACCGGTCAAAGATAAGGAGAGTCACAGTGGGATCAACCTTTGGAGAACAGACAAGAATTCGATGTGTCCTGGCGCGAGGTGGTACCAGCAAGGGCTTGTACTTTCATGCAGAAGATCTGCCGAACCCTGGACCCAAACGTGACGCGCTACTACAGCGGCTGATGGGATCGCCTGATGTGCTTGAGATAGATGGCCTGGGTGGCTCCAGGGCAATCACATCGAAAGTGGCGATCGTCTCTCGAAGCCAGAGAAATGATGCCGACGTCGATTACACGTTTGCCCAGGTCGAGATAGATCGAGATGGAGTAATTTACAGCGGGAACTGCGGAAATATATCGTCCGGGGTTGGGCCCTTCGCCATCGATGAAGGCTTAGTCGACGTCACGGAGGGGAATACACGCGTTCGCATCTTCAACACGAATACGAACGCCGTGATTGTGGCAGACGTCCCTGTGAAGATCGGAAAGTCAAAGGTTGAAGGCGACTTCACCGTTCCAGGCGTCCCGGGTAAAGGCGCGGAGATAGTGATGAACTGGTCGGGGACGGTAGGGGCAAAGACGGGAAGCTTATTACCGACTGGGAATCCAATCGACAAAATCAAGCTTGAGAGTGGGAAAGAAATTGAGGCGAGCTTGGTAGATGCAGCAAATCCGCTCGTATTCGTCAATGCTGAGGACTTTGGCATTAGCGGCAGCGAATTAGTAGATGACATCGACGGGAATCAGAAGCTTCTTGACCTGGTCAGAGAGGCGCGCGGCAAAGCGGCCGTTCTGTTTGGCATGTGCAAAGACTGGTCGAAGGTCGACCAAGAATCTCCCGGGCTCCCCATGTTGGCTCTCATAGCTCCTTCCAAGGACTACAAGGCTCTTAACGGTCAGAATATGGATGCGTCGCAGATGGACGCGCGCGTTCGAGTCATATTCATGAACAAGCTGCATGAGAGTGTTCCAGGAACTGGATCCATCTGTATCGCAGCAGCTTCTCGTGTGAAAGATTCGGTTGTTTACAAAGCGTCGGCAAAGCGTGATCCTGACAACTTCCTCATTGGGCATCCGTCGGGGATCACCCCAGCAAAGGTCAAAGCGCGCGAGACCAAGGAGCATCCGTTTATCGTTTTCGATGTTCTCGGGTTTAGCCGCACATCACGCCGACTCATGGACTGCAACGCATATTATCCTACCGGGTTATTCGATAAGCTCGACGCGCGCACTGACGTGGACCGCCAAAAGCAAACACCAGGCGTCATTCACGAGGAATAAAGAGACGATTCAGGAAGCTGTGGAACAGCGCCGACAGCTTACACTCCGGCGGCCCATCTCAAAGGGATTGAGGCCCAGCCAAGCGAAATCATGCAACGCCTAACCAGTCTAAGGAGCTTTCATCATGCCAACCGCTCAGATTTCCAAGCCCAATCCTTCGAAGGTTTCCAATCATTCGGCCCTGACGGAGTTCGCAGACCCAACAAGTGGTACGGACGAGACCTTTCCCGTCGCGAAGCCCGATCCGGAATCGGGAATCACGAAGGCCATCGCGCAGTTTGTCGCGCATGCCAAACTTTCAGACCTGCCTGCACATGGTGTTTCTCGCCTCCGGGACTTCGTTCTAGACTTCATCGGTCTAGCCGCCTGGGCCGGCGAATTTTCGGAGAGCAGCCCGGCGATTGGCAGAGCCATTCGTCGGTTGGATCCAAACGAAGACGGCCCGGCGACCGTGATAGGCGATACTCGAGGCTACACGGAAAGTTACGCTGCCTTCCTCAATGGCTCACATGCGCACTCGATTGAATTCGATGATACGAATCGCTTCCAGACAGCCCATCCTGGATGTGTCGTTATCGCGGCAACCTTAGCCGAAGCCGAGCGGATTGATGCCACCGGCGAGTCTTTCTTTGAAGCGCTGGCGGTAGGTTACGAGATTGCCTGCCGAGTAGGGCAAGCACTGGGTGTGGATGCCTACTACCAGGGCTTTCATATGACGCCCCTCGCCGGAATTTACGGTGCGGTGTCCGCAATTGCTCGACTGCGCTCTCTGTCGCCAGATGTGATCGAAAACGCATTTGGAATAACGCTGAGCCAAACATCTGGAAGCCTTGAATACCTCGTTAATGGTGCTTGGAACAAGCGGCTCCATCCGGGATTTGCGGCGTCTAGTGCCATCCTTTGTGTAACCCTGGCCGAAGAAGGTGTGCTCGGCGCGACTAAGGCATTTGAAGGGCCGTACGGACTACTACATGCCTTCACTCCCAAGCCTCGTCCGGCGGCCCTCACAGACCGCTTGGGGAAGGCCTGGATCATGTTGGAAACCGCGATCAAGCCATATCCTGCTTGCCGCCTTAGCCACGGAACGATCGATTCTACCCTTAAAGTTAGAGACCAAATACCAGAAAAGGATCGAGCCAAGGCGCACATCACAATCAAATTGCCTCAGTTTTCCTTGAAGATTGTGGGAGGCGACGCTCCGAACAAGAAGGCACCTGACGATGTCGTGGATGCACAGTTTAGCGTCTACTTCGCTGCCGCGACCGCACTCAAAGACGGCGCAGTAACGCTTGATTCGTACAACAACTTAAAGGATCCGGCGCGGCTATCCATCATGAAAAACACCATAGTTATTGAGGATGATAGTCTCCCGAACGGTGGGGGCGGTGTGGACATCACCGCAGGTGGAAAGACATACAGCGCCGTCGTCAAGGTACCTCTTGGAGAACCTGAAAACTGGATTGGGGAGGACCGGCTGAGAAAGAAGTTCCTTTACCTTGCCGGAAAGGTCTTCGGTGAAGAGCACGCGATACGTATTGCAGACGCGGTTTGCGATTTAGGGCTGGAAGGTTCCGTGAGGGCTCTGACACAAATGACACGTCGTCACAAAGGATAAGGATGCCCTCAAATCAGCAGAAAAACGGCGATCGAGCAGTTGGAGCCGTCTTGGCGGTATACCGGGAGATATCGCTCGCACGAATGATCGAATCGCGCAGAACATGTAGCGTTTCGAGATCGGAGAGTGCCTCATTGTTTCGTTCGTAGAATCTACGTTGCGACCGATGGCAATGAGGCACTTACCTTTTCGAAGAACTCAGTCTTGTTCGTTACGGGACAACGGTCAATCTATCGTCTCGGTTCACTAGCAGCACCCCCTGGAGGTATCAATTGAGAGTGCGCCTATCGAGAACAATGGTTCTATTCACCCTCTCCCTTCCGGCGGTAGTGCACAGTCAGTCGTACGCAGGACACAATACCATCGGGCCGTCCATGCAACTCTCGGCGAACGCCTGGCCAGCGATGACGCCGTTCGATCTGCATTCGCGTCGGGGTGTTTCTAGGGTCACATTTGTTGGACCAATCTACTGTGAAGAGTCCGATGTCCGCCCCGCAGACCCCGAACTTAACTGGAGCACATCTCGTGTTACGGGGTCGGCAAAAGAAGAAGATCGCGAGCCTTATCATTGGAAGGGTTTACTCCTCCAGTCTCTTGCGTTTCACGGAATTGAAGTTGGTGTACGCATCGCGACCGCTGATCCGAAAGACATGCACATTCTCCTTAACAAGCCATTTTGGACCGATTATTGGAACTCTCTCCAGCAGTTCAATATGCGGCGATGGAATGATGGTGACAGCTTCGGCGTGAATTACATAGGGCACCCAATGCAGGGCTCGATCTCTGGATATATCGAGGTGTTGAACGATCCAAGGGGGCGTGCCGAACGCATATCGAGAGCACGCCCATATTGGAATAGTCGATTTCGCTCATTCCTTTGGCAAACTATCTACTCAACTAACTCCGAGATAGGACCCGTCGGCGAGGCGGGAATCTTCAACGAGGGCG
>Ga0302140_10002219_pt1 | contig 25280 bp, 26 predicted proteins | sample I_Bog_E1_1_FD_202095 | JGI IMG/M metagenome (GOLD analysis project Ga0302140, IMG submission 202095) | Peat permafrost microbial communities from Stordalen Mire near Abisko, Sweden - I_Bog_E1_1 | ecosystem: Environmental > Terrestrial > Soil > Wetlands > Peat | place: Sweden: Abisko, Stordalen... | reverse complement strand
GGGCGACGAAGCGGCCGCGCTCGCCGAACTGCGCGCGGCGGGCGTCGAGGTCGTTCAGAGCGGAGAGATCGCCGGCAGCGCGCGTGTACGGGGCTAACGTCGCCGTCGTCGAGCCGCACGGGCTCGACGCCATCGACCGCACCGAACGGCACGGCAGCCCGCGCGACCTTTTCGGCCTCTGGTTCGGGGCCAACGCCGAGACGGCGAACTTCGCGGTCGGCATCATCGCCGTCGCGCTCTACGGCACTTCGCTGGCGGGCGCGATCGCGGGGCTCGTGTTCGGCAGCATCCTCGGCTATACGGCGATCTCGCTGGTGTCGCTCGCCGGACCGCGGCTGGGCCTACCGCAGATGGTGATCTCACGGCGCGCGTTCGGTCGCGACGGCAACGTGCTGCCGGCGATCCTGGCGTTTCTCGCCGGCGTCGGCTGGTTCTCGGTCGACTGCATCTTCGGCGCGCAGGCGCTCGGCGCGCTCCTGCACGTCGGCTATCCGGTCGCGCTGACGATCACCCTGATCGGATCGATCGTAATCGCGGTGTACGGCTACAACGCGATCCACGTGTTCGAGCGCTTCTCGGCCGTCGCGCTGGTGTGCGGCTTCGGGGCGATCGCGGCGGTCGTCTTCGCGCACGCCCACCTCGACGCGCCGTTCGACGCACACGCACCGTTTGCGGCCGGGGGCGAGATCGGCGGCATCGCGTTTGCGGCCGCGCTCGCGTTCTCATATTCGATCGGCTGGACGCCGTGCGCGTCGGATTACGCGCGCTACCTGCCGGCGAGCAGTTCACCGCGCGCGGTCGGGCTATGGGCGTTCGCGGGCGGCTTCGCCGCTTCGCTGAGCTTGGAGATTCTCGGCGCTGCGGCGGCAACGGCGGTGCGCGGTCCCGGGATCGCCGCGGCGACGCCCGCCGAGACCGTGGGCCTGCTGGCCGCCGGCAACGGTACGATCGCGACGATCGGCTTGCTCACGGTGCTGCTCGGCACGATGAACGGCAACGTGATGAACCTCTATTCCGGCGCGCTCAGCGCGCTGGTCGCCTACGATCCGCAACGCCGGCTGCCGTTCGCGCTGGCAGCCGGCGCCGCCATCGGTGCCTTGGCGGCGGGCTTTCTCGTCCTCGCGGCCGCCTCAGACGCCACCGCCCGCTATCCCGCGCCGGCAATCGCCGCGGTCGCGCTGGGCGCCGGCGCGCTCGCGTTCGCCGCGGTGCGCTGGACGCTCGTGCGCTGGCAGGCCGCGCTCGCCGTGGGGCTCGTCGGCGGAGCGCTCGCGGTGATCGGCGCCGACCCCGACGCGACGGCGCACGTCTACGGCAATTTTCTCGGGCTGCTCAGCACGTGGGCCGCGCCCTGGGCGGCGATCATGATCGCGATGCGCGAGCCGACTGCGCGGCATTACGGCCATATCGCGCTGATCGCATGGACCGCCGGGATTGCGGCGGGCCTTCCGTTTTGGCAGCAGTCGTGGTTCACCGGGCCGATCGCGGCCGCGCATCCGCAACTCGGCGACGTGAGCTATTTCGTCAGCTTCGCCGTGGCGTATGCCGTCTACGCGGGTGCGGTGAAGCTCCGCTCGCGGAAGTAGGCCACCGTCTCGCGCATCCCCGCCGTGAGATCGATTTCGGCCTTCCAGTCGAGTTCGCGGGCGGCTTTCGCGGGATTGAAATAGACCTCGCGCGCGTCGCCGGCACGACGCGGCGCGCGCGTGATGGGCGCTTCAAAGCCCGTCGCCTCGACGAGCGCGGCGTAGATGCCGTTGACCGACGTCTTCTTGCCGGTACCGATCACGTAGATCTCGCCCGAACCCTTGGTGAGCGCCGCGACGTTGGCGCGCACGACATCCCCCACGTACACGTAGTCGCGCGTCTGTTCGCCGTCCCAGTCGATGCGCACGCCTTCGCCGGCAAGAAACTTCCCGATGAAGATCGCGATCACGCCGGCTTCGCCGTTGGGGTCCTGACGTGGCCCGTAGACGTTGCCGTAGCGCAGGGCGGTGTAGTCGAGACCGTGCTCCGATTGATAGAAGCGTAAATAGTGCTCGGTCACCATCTTGGAAATTCCGTATGGTGAGACCGGACGTTGCGGGGAAGTTTCATCCACCGGCATGTGTGTGACGTCGCCGTACGTGGCTGCGCTCGACGCGAAGAGCACCTTACGCGTGCCGGCGGCGACGGCGGCATCGAGCACGTTAAGCATGCCGACGATGTTGACGTTCGCGTCAAACTGCGGGTCGCGCGAGCCGATCGCGACGCTGTGCTGCGCTGCGTGGTGGCACACGATTTCCGGCTTATATTCGTGAAAAATCCGCTTCACGGCTTCGTCGCGGATATCCATGTGAACGAACGACGCCCGCGCGTGGAGATTTTCGCGCCGCCCGCCGCCGTGCGACCAGAGGTTATCGATGACGACGACGTCGTGACCCGCCGCAATAAAGGCGTCGACAAGGTGAGAGCCGATGAAGCCGGCTCCGCCGGTGACCACGATCCGCATGCCGGATGAACGCTTCGCTCCCGCCGGTGGTTCCCATTCCGCTCGCTTGCGACGGTGCGTTAAAAGCGTGAAAGGAGCAGGTGCGCCGCGCTCCGCTCCTGCTTCCCGCCGCCGCGCTGCTCCTCGCGATCGTCGCCGAGCAGCACGGCTTCGTCGCGCTCGCGCTCGCCGCCGCTCCGCTCGCTGCGATCCCTCGCGTCACGCGCTCGATCGGCGTCGCGCTGCTGGCGGGCGTCGCGCTCTCGCTTGCCCGCGGGCATCCGTCCGTGCTAACGAGCGAGCGCGCGACGGCGCGTTACGCAGCAATCGTGACGGGCGACGTCCGCGCCGGCGACGACGAACTCGCGAGCACGGCGCTGTTGCTCGACGGCGTCGGCACGGTGCGCGCGACCTTGCGCGAACGCGTCGTTGCCGGCGAACGCTTGCTCGTACGCGGACGACTCGAACCGTTCGACGAGCCGCGCAATCCGGGCGAACCCTCGCCGCGCGAGATCGAACGCGACGACGGCTTCGTCGCGCGACTGGCGAGCGTCGAGGTGCTGCGGCGCGCGCCGCCCGAGCCGCTCGATCTGCGCACGCTCGCTGCGCGACTTCGCGCGGCGGCTGCGACGCGTATCCGAGCGGTGATTCCGGAGCCGTCGGCCACGATTCTCGCCGGCGCGTTGTGGGGCGAACGCGGCACGTTGCCCGACGATCTGCGCGATGCGTTCCAGGCGACCGGGACCGTGCACGTGCTCGTCACCGCCGGGCTTCACCTGGGCATCGTCGCGGCACTCGCAGCCTTCGTGCTGGGACGGCTCGGACTGCACCGCATCGCCGCGTGCGCCGTCGCACTGGGGCTGATCGTCGCCTACGCTTGGCTGACGGGCGCGCATCTGCCGGCGGAGCGCGCGGCGGCGATGATCGGCACCGCGCTGCTCGCGCGTGCCTGCGGTGCGCGCGTGACGTCGTGGAACGCATTGGCAGTGGCGGCGATCGTGGTAGCGGCACTGTGGCCGGCAACGGTGGGCAGCGTCTCGTTTGCGCTGTCATTTTCGTGCGTGGCCGCGATCGTACTCTTCGCCGAACCGCTCGCGGAGCTGCTGCACCGGCTGCCGCTACACGAGCGCATCCGCGAGGCGCTCGCGCTGACCATCGCGACACAGATCGGGACGTGGCCCCTCACGGCGGCGGTCTTCACGACGCTCGCACCGTACGCGATCGTCGCGAACGCGTTCGTCGTGCCGCTGATCGGCATCGTGCTGCCCGGCGGTATCGCGACCTTGGCCGTTCCAACGTTGGCTCCGCTCGAGACCCTCATGCTCCTGATCGTGGAAGGGACCGTTCGCTGCATCGCCGCGCTACCGGGGGCCCGCGCTGCCCTAGCCACGCCGCCGTTGCCGGCCGTCGCCGCCTACGATGTCGCCGTGATCGCAACGGCCCTCGCGCTGCGCGCAGGACGGCTGCGCCTGGCCTCCGCGACGTTTGCGGCCGCGTGCACCCTCGTCGCCGTAGCCGCCGGCATCCATCTTCCCCACGGCCTGGAGATCACGCACCTTGACGTCGGCCAGGCCGACGCGGCGGTCATCCGCACGCCCGGCGACCACATCATCCTCATCGACACCGGCGGCGAACTCGAGCGCCCAGGCACGACTTCCAACGCGGAACGCGCCGGCGCCCGCATCGTACTCGGCTATCTGCGCCGGACCGGCATACAGGCGATCGACCTCATGCTCATCACACATCCACACGGCGATCACGTCGGCGGCGCGGCGCCCATCATCAACGCGATACCGGTCGGCATGATCTTCGATTCGGGGCAAACCTACAGTGGACGCGCGTATCGCGATGCGATGGCGGCGGCAGGATCGCATCACGTGCCGGTTGTTCTCGCTCGGCGCGGGATGCAATGGGCCTCTGGAGATGGTGTGACGCTCGAGGTTCTGGCGCCATCGATGCCGTTTCTCGCCGATACCGGCGACGACGTCAACGAAAATAGTATCGTCGTCATGTTGCGCGCGGATGGCTTTCGCGAGTTGTTCATGGGCGACGCGGGTGAAGCGAGCGAAGCTCGGCTCTTAGCAGCAGGTATCGACCTCCACGCAGATGCGGTGAAGGTCGGTCACCACGGATCACGCTACGCTTCAACAACCGGCTTTGTCGCCGCCGTTCACCCGCAGATTGCAGTAATCTCGGTCGGCCGACACAACACGTTCGGCCATCCGGCGGAGGCGACGATTGAAGCATGGCATGACACCGGTGCCGACATTCTACGAACGGACCAGTGCGGAGCAATCTCGCTGGTCGACCGATCGCCAACGACAATGCTCTCGTGCCCTCGCACGTATCCCCTGAGCGACGGCCAACACGTCACAGAGCGTGGTAGACGACTACCAGCAAACGGGTTCGTAAAGCACACGAACCTCAAGCAACTTTCGCGACCACGATAGCAGTGGTCCTGGCGAAGACTTGCCGCTCGACCGCGGGACTGGCAGCTCTGCGGAGACTAGCGCCGGACAAGTCGTTTCGCGAGTACCTTTGCCGGACCAAATCGCGTCAGTTGCTCCCCGACTGTCTCAAAGCCGCACGACGAATAGAAAGCCTCAGCCTGGGGACTCGCGACGACGTCTACTTGGAACGGAGAGACCCGTCGCCACTCGTCGATCGCCCGAAAAGTGACTGGTAGCTAAATTGCTTTCCGTGCCTTGAGTCCATCGGACTTTCCAATTCTGCAGCATTGGTCGGGGCAAGACCCAGTATCCCGCCTGACGTTGCCCCAAGCGGTAACCCATTCATAGAGAGATAGTTGTAAGCGATCTCTGTTGGTCGATGGCGAAGGCGCTTGGGGTCATTTGGCCGAGCGATCGATGCGGCCGGCACTCGTTGTAGTCGACTCGCCACCGCTCGATGATTTCGCGAGCTTCGGCGATCGTCGTGAACACGTTGTCGTTAAGGCATTCATCCCGGAACTTCCCGTTGAAGCTCTCGACGAAAGCGTTTTGCGTCGGCTTGCCAGGTGCGATGTAGTGCAATTGTACTCGATGCTTTGCCGACCACGCAAGCATCGCAAGACTTGTAAGTTCGGTTCCGTTGTCCATCACGATTGTCTTTGGCAGTCCGCGCACATCAGCAATCCGGTCAAGGACGCGTGTCACGCGCGATCCGCTGATCGAAGTGTCCACTTCGATTGCCAAGGCTTCTCTGGTGAAGTCATCGACGACGTTTAACGTTCGTAGGCGTCGCGAGTTCTGCAACGTGTCGTGGACGAAATCGAGCGACCATCTTTCGTTCGGTGCGGAGACCGCCGGCGGCAAGTCGCCGCGGCCTAAGGCCACTCGTCGTTTCAGACGTTTCCGGACTTGCAAATTGGCCTCGGCGTAAACGCGATAGATCCGCTTGTGATTGGCCACAAGTCCATCCCTGCGCAGAAATATGTCGAGCCGTCGATATCCGAAGCGCCGGCGTTCCGCGGCGAGCTCTTGAAGCCGTTGCAGTAGCGCCGCATCGTCAGTACGTCGAAGCACTCGGCGAAACGTCTTGCGATTGCAAGTTGCGACGGTACAGGCTTTGCGTTGGCTCAGCCCGATCTTGTCCATCACCGCCCGAGCAGCTCGTCGCCGCTGCGCGGGCGTCAGAAGTTTCCCGAAGCGATCAGTTTCAGCGCATCGATCTCGAGCGCGGAATCGGCGAGCAGCTTCTTGAGCCGGCGGTTTTCGTCTTCGAGGCCGCGCATTTTCGCGACGTCGCTAACGGGTCTACTCCCAACTTCTTATCCCACGGATTATCAGAAAAAACGGCGAACTTCTCCCCCACGTCTAGGAGGTTCGCCCCGTGCGCAAATCCCGCTACTCCGACGAACAGATCGCAGCCGCCCTACGCCAAGCCGAGATCGGGACACCAGTCGCCGATATCACACGCAAGCTCGGGATTTCTGAAGCGACGTTTTATGTCTGGAAGAAACGCTTTGGAAGCCTTGGCACGCCCGAGATCCGCGAGTTGCGCCAGCTCCGCGAAGAGAATGCCAAGCTCAAAATGGTCGTCGCTGATTTGACGCTCGACCGCGCTGTGTTACAGGACGTGATCAAAAAAAAGTGGTAGGCCGCGTTCGCCGCAAAACAGTGCTTCCGCATATCCGCAAGACTTGGCAACTGAGCGAAAGGCGAGCGTGTGAGATCCTCAGTGTAAATAGGCGTGCGGTTCGCTATCGATCAGTGCGTACTAACTTCGATGTTGCGTTGCGATCGCGCATCAAAGCGATCGCTGAAGTGCGCATTCGATACGGCCAACGACGAATTCATATCCTTTTGTATCTAGCGCACGCAAGATATACTGCTTCGGCAAAAGATATCGTCTAGTACTTTGTGCCATAGCCATTCCAGGATTACAAAAGTGTTGCAGAGTAGGTAGCGTCGCGTTCAGAGTGGATGCCCGGGAACCCTGCAATTCACGAAGCCATGCGATTTACAATGTAGCTTTCCCCTTGAAAGCAGTGATATGAGTGCCTTTGAAGCTCTGGTTAGGAATTGTTTCAGCGCGGTACTCAGTCATCTTTTAAGTGTCCCGCAGGATGAGAAGTCAGAGAGTGCCTTGATAGCGATCGCGAGCGTTGCAGCGGTTATTTGGACGGGCGGAATCATTTCTATTCAGCTCAATGAACAACGTGCACGCGTGAAAGCAGTTGTGGGAATGGAATACCTGCAATTTGCATTCCTGGCCCCATGTTGCAGTCTGATTGCATCGGGTCTCCCGTTGCGCTGCATTTCAATTCTCGCAGGCCTTGCGTATCTCGTATCTGCTTTTCGCAAATTGCACCAAGCATCGTTGGCTTCAAGGTTGCTGAAGGTCGGATCGTTGCGCCTAAGCGATGGGACGCCGATCCAGCCAATACAGTCGAATCTGAGGTACTATGCGATTTGGGCACTACTGGCTCTGCCACTTTATGCCTACATCGCGGCAGAGCCTATTCAAGAGGCCGTGGCGTGGAGTTCGGTAGTCGCCATCCTTGCGGGGATTCGACTCATTTTGATATTTTTGCACGGAGGCGACAGTGCATCAGATCCATCCTGAACTTGCAACGCCCGGCACCAGAGTTGACCAGCCGGCGCGGGTGCTTAGCCTAACGATGTAATCGACATCGCACAGCAAACGGGTTCGCAAAGCACCTGGATCGTAGTGCAGAGTTCGCCGTGGTTCGTTGTCGCCTACGGGCCTAGCCGTAGGACTTCGACCATGCTCCACGTCTTGTGGGAGTCCGAGCCGATGGCCCGGCCGAGCGCCCGGACATGCTTCGGGCCGTTGATGGCCAGCGCGATCATGGCGCGGTCGCGGCCCCCCCCGCCCGAATATTTGCGGCAACCGGTGCTCCGATCGATCCGGACGCACGAGCGCTTTTGATTTTAGGATGCCGACCGTCGTTTCGCTAAGCACTCGGGTCCGCGATGACAACCGATTCGGCACGTGGGTTGCGGCGCCAAATTCCGGGCCATGGTATAATATCTGGATCGCCATGCGCCGCCCAGACCGACCCGTAACGACCAAGATGATGGAAGACGCGATTGCCCATTGCAATCAGCGGCTGTCTTCAATGTTGGACGCGCAGAAAAACTACCACGATTCGGACGTAGCGAAGAACCAGCCGGCATCGACGCGTGCACTTTGCAGATTCCGCGAAGAGCATTTTGCCTTTCTGAACGCGGGTTATTCGCTGGGTGACACTCTAAAGCGCGCCGTCGTCCGCCAGTTCATGCGGTCCGATATCGAGCCCGTCTTGCAGTCGCCTCTGTTCGCGTTGCACCGCGGTCTGCGCGATGCGCTCGACCACGGCGGCTTCATCGAATACGGACTCACGATTAACTTCGAGATGGACGTCACCATTGCGCCTAACCGCTTGTTCCCAATTCCCGACATTCCGACGGCCGCGACGTACGGAATGCTGACGCTCGAACAGGACCGGCCGAGGCTAGGCACGCGTTATTTCGTGTATCAGGAGCAGCATTTTGAGGGCGTGCTCTGGGATACCCTGAAAGAAGTTCAGAGCGATTTCAACTTGCCGCTTGAACTTTCGGTGATGCGGCTGTCGCAGATATACTTGGACGAAATCAGCGACTTGTGCCGACGCGCCGTTCGTGAGAACCGGCTGAAGCAGGAGAAGACCGCGTGCAAAGACGGCATGTCATGACTCGCTCCGAGCAGTTCGTCTATAATCTTTCGAAGGCTGCGTGCCTGACACTTTGGACTTATCCGAACCCAATCGGCAAGGACTCGGGCAAGGAACTCTGTGACGTGCTGGTCGTCTGCCGGCCGGACGTTCTCATCTTCTCCGTCAAGGAAATCGAACTCAAGACAGATGGTGACCTGGCCGTCCAAATCGAGCGGTGGAAACGCAGAGCGGTAGATGAATCGGTTGAGCAAATCTACGGCGCGCAGCGTCGCCTTGAAATGGTCGCCGACGTTACGGCTGCCGATGGAAAGACCGGTGTCCAACTCGGCCCGCTTGGCGAACGGAAGGTGCAGCGAATCGCCGTTGCCATCGGCGCGGGTGGAACGGTCCCGCTTCAGTCATTGGATGCCGGAAAGGGCTTCCTTCACGTACTCGATGAGGATTCGCTTTATCTTCTACTGAGCGAACTCGACACAATCACGGACTTCACGGAGTATCTTTTAGGCCGCGAAGCGCTTATCACCGCAAATGCCGGCGGAGGCATCGTTGCGAGCGAGCCCGATTTGCTCGCCTATTTTCTGCTGCACGAGCATTCATTCTCGCCGCTCATCAATGCTAAGCACCACCTCACGTTGTTAGTCGGGTTGTGGGACGATTTCTTCGGCAGCGCAAAGTACAAAACGAAAAAGTCGACCGACGTGGACTCGTACGTATGGGACAATGTCATCACGCAGTTTCATGACGATTACCTCGACGGCGGCATCGAGTTCGGGAGCGAGCTGGCGACCGTTGATGAGATTACGCGCGTGATGGCTCGCGAGAATCGAATGCACCGGCGGATGCTTGGTGATGGATTCAAGTCATTCATGGACCGGACTGACGTGCAGTCGCGAGTCGTCATGAACCGAAATGGACAGGCACACTACGTATTCCTCAAAGCACCCCATGAGGAATCCCGCGAGGACCGCGTCCGCGATCTAGAGATGCGCTGCTTTATTGCCCGAGACGAAATTGACAAGAAGGGCCTAACCGGGAAAATGGTCGGGCTGTCCACGGAAGTCTACGAGAAAGGTAAGGGCTTCTCTTTGGACGCCCTGCTTCTCGACATTCCGACGTGGGGCGAAGAACAACGGGCAATAGCGCGTCGCTTACGAGAGGACACCGGGTTTTTCAAGAGCCCAGAGTACCGCGATCAAAAAGGAAGCGAATTCGAACCGTAGGATCTCAACGTTCAGAGTCCATCCGTGCAACGAGATCGTCGATCGTCACCCGGTGGCGCCGGTCAACGGATCTACTCAGCTGACGTTAACGGCAAAGATGCCGATGAAGCGTTTTGCGAAGGCCGAAAAAATCGCCGCCGCTGTCGAATTTTTTGCATCCGACGATGCGTCGTGTGAATGCTCACCGCGTGTCGGCGCTAGCGCCAGCGCGGGAAGCGCCGTAACGCATTCTTGTGTGTGTAATCTTCACTGCTCGCCAGGGATGTGTCAAGACAAAAGGGTGCTTCGCATAACGGTGTAGTCGCCATCGCACAGCAGACGGCTACTATGGGATTTGGCAGCGGGTCAGCGTCCGAGAACGACATCGATCCCCGCAAGGACGAGTTGCACCAACGTTTCCGGCAGGCTCGCCACATGTTCCGAGAAGACGGAGCGATCGAGGGTCACGATCTGAGAAACATTTGCGACCGAATCATTGGGCAATCCCGAAAGACCAACTGGGAGAAGCACGTTTCCCGGAGCGACCGCCCACTTCAGGTTACTGGTGACCGCGACGCAGATGACCGTTGCAATGCGGCTACGATTGAGCGAGTCGCCCTGCACGACAACCACCGGGCGCCGGAAGCCCGGCTCCGAGCCGCGGGGTTCGGCCAACTCGGCCCACCACACGTCGCCCTGAGCGATTACCACTCGGACTTCGCGAGAACCGACCGATTCGCCGAAGCCAGGAAGGCGTCGGAACCCTCGTCGATGCCGGCAAGGGCCTCGTTCATGCCCGTGGTCACCGCGTCGGTCCCGTGTCGAGCGAGATACTCGCCCAGCGCGTCACTATACAGGCGACTTCTCGTGCGGTTTGTCTGCTCGGCGAGTTCCTCAGCCCGTAGATAAACGTCGTCAGGGATCGACACCGCAGTTTTCATACCTTTAGTATAACCTGCGACGCCAGCAGTATCAAGGCAGTTTCGCCGGGTTCGTCCTGCACATGAAATGCGTACTGCGATCATTTAGGTGCGGCCGCGCCGATTATTAACGCAATGCCGGTAGCGATGATCTTCGACTCGGGGCAACCGTACAGCGGACGCGCATACCGTGATGCTATGGCAGCTGCTCGTTCAAAGGGCGTTCCGGTTGTGCTCGCTCGACGCGGCATGAAGTGGACCTAAGGAGATGGCGTAACGCTGGATATCCTCGCGCCGTCATTGCCGTTTTTGGCCGAAACGGGCGATGACGTGAACGAAAACAGCATCGTAGCGATGCTGCACCACAACGATTTTCGCGAACTGTTCATGGGCGATGCGGGCGAGTCCAGCGAGGCGCAGATACTGGCGTTCGGCGACGACCTGCGGGCCAACATCCTGAAAGTTGGCCATCATGGTTCGCAATACGCTTCGACGCCGGCCTTTATCGCGGCCGTTCACCCGGAGGCGGCTATCATCTCGGTCGGCCGCCACAACACGTTCGGGCATCCCAGCCCGTCAACGCTAGCAACTCTCGAACGCAACGGAGCTAAGGTCTTCCGTACCGACCAGTGCGGCGCCTTAAGTCCTAGCGAAGATAACCCTATCGATGTCATCCCGACCTTGTCGAATGCCACCCCAATGGCGCATGTTTGCGGCTCCTTTCCGGGAGGTTACGGAGTCCAAATGTAATTGGTTCAGTTCCCGGCTCAAGTGGAGCGATCGATCTTGACCGTTCATTGTTCGCTCTCACCGTCTTGTACGAGCTCTGCGAGAAGAGCATCGAAGTCATCGAGACCCGCAACGTCCAGACGCAGTTGCAGCAAGGTACCAACGAACGCGCTCGGCAGCGACGTCTCAGCGATAGCAGACTCTTCCAGAGCAGCGTCGTTGCTGACGACCGAGAACGCACCGTTCCCGCGCAGGCACAGCCTGCGCACCAGATAAAGTCCAAACCCGGAATTATCGTTCCCTTGTCCGCGTTGATCCTTTGGGATTTCCGAAACACCAGCTCGCATCGCAAGACGAATGGCCGTCGCTTCATCTTCAACGTCACCGTTTTCGGGATTACGCATCAGTGAGGTCCGGAGGCCTACACCTTCGTCAAGGACGGCTACCTCAACCATGTTCGCATCTTCCCAGTATTGACCGGCGTACCACATCTCGTTGGCTCCTGAATGCTCGATGACATTGCGCATAACTTCTCGCATGGCGAACGTAACCGTGCCAAAACTTGGTCCGAAGGCTCTGCGAGCGATGATACGCCCAAGGTTTTCGGCGGGACCAGCCAACGCTTGCGCGATCTCCAAGCCGCGATCGTGAGCTCCGCGACGGATGTCTTCACACGACAAGGCGCGTATTGGGGAATAGCCAGGGCCTCCTTTCGCATGTCCTATAGCGTTACCGACGTCAGAAATTCCACACGCATCAAAGAATCCGATATGGCCGGCATATCCGAAACCGCTGGCATGTTCGCTGGTACGCGACGTGAATTTTCGACGTCGAAGGGCTGAGGCGATGACAAGCGCCGCGCCAGGGGTGAGGAAACTAAGCTCCTCAAAATTGACGACCGGGTTTTCCTCGGCCCGTTCGATGGCCGCGACGATCGCAAGCGCGCGCTCGAGAGTATCGGCGCGCCTAACTCTTACCACGTTTGGGCTTTGCTTTGCGTCCGACTGACTCGCCGCGACCGAGCAGTCCAAGATCGGCCTGCTGCGGACCATTGCTCTTCTCCGCCGGTCGCGGCTGCGGCGAGAACATGCTTTGAATTCGGGACAGATTAATCATCACACGCTCTGACGCGTTCCGGGTCTCGGCAAGCAGCGCTTGGGCCGCTCGGGCATCGAACATGGTCGCTTGCGGGAGATCAGATCGCGGCCGTTGCGGTTCGCTAGGCTGCGCGGCCACGACCTCGCGCGCGAGGAACGACGCAATAATTCCAGGACCAAGCCGTGCTCGAAGATTCCCCGGGTTCGGAACCTGGGCCTCTTGTACGAGCGCCACATTTTTGCGAGCCATCACTAGCAGCTCGCGCGCATCGACGTCGTAGAAGTCGTCGTCGAAGGTACGCAGTAGGCGCCGTTGCACGGATCGCTGAAAGTCGAGCGCCTTACCCGAAGCATTCGCGCCGCAGTAAAACGCGTACCAGAGAGGAAGCGTGGGAAAGCGTCCTGCGCGATCGGCGACGACCTGCCAAAGATCGAGACTACTGTCTGCTACGCGCGACGCGAGATATCCGCAAAACGCCGCATTGCCTTCGGCCTCCGGACCCTCGTTAGACAGTTCGCTTAAGGCCTGGTCGAGCAGTTCGATACGTCCCTGCCGTGGCCCGCGCAATCCGGGTTCCAGAGCAGTCACTCGCGTTCCGGTAGGCAACAACGCGTTCCACTCATCGATAGCAAGCTCTCCGCGCTCGAGCATTCGCCTATTGACCCGCATCAGCAAGTCGTCGACAGGTGCGTTGACGGGCATGTTCATCGCGGGCAACACTGCGTTCCAGAACGCGGTAACATGTTGCAGCGGAAGCGGAAGGTCAACACCCGTGAGTTCGGAGCGCACGCGCACCCAACGCTCGAGGAGCGTGGCCGCCATTTGATCGGAAGCTCCGCGCATGATGAGTTGCGCGTAGACCCAAGAAATCGTGCGTAGTGCGGCGGCGAGAAATCCCGGCCTAATACGGGTCCGGCTGCGGAGCATCTGTACCGCACCTTCAATCGCTGCGACCGCTAGAAGAGCGCTCCGGAGATTCGGGCTGATACGCGCAGTGCCGGGGTACGTAGATTCGCTGGAGGTGACGACTTCGATGAAACTCGTTATGGGCGAAAGTACGTCGAGGTAGGTTCCGACCCACGCAAAAAGTTCGTCGATCTCTTCGTCGGGAACGATCATCCTTCGTGGCAACGTGCCGGTCAGCGGCGAATTGGTGTCGAAATCTAGAATAATGGTCTTCGGCGGCGGCAGCGGCGAAGCCGGATGCTCGAGGTTCGTCGAATCGAGCCGCGAGAAGTAAGTAGCGAGGTCATCGCGCCTGAGAAGCCTCTGCGTCATTGAGCCGTGGCCTGCGGAAAGATGGACCGCGTCGGCGGAGCCTGCGGCGTGGACGTCACCTTGAGGATCGCCGACTCCAGCCACTTCTTGAGCGGGTCGATGTGATAGATTGCGAGCGATGTCTTTGCACGGGTAATCGTCGTGAAGACGAGGTTGCGAAGTTTTCCGGATTCCGGCCAATCGGTAATTTCGTCCGCAGCAACAAAGTGTGCCGAGCGAAACTCAAGTCCCTTAGCAGAGGCCATTGTGAGAACGATGATCCGTTTCGCCGGATCGAGTTCGTGATAGCCGTCCCTCGAAGATTGCACCTGAACTTGGTCCGTCAAGTCGCTTCCATCGAGGATGTCCCTGACATCTTGGAGCGCGTCGTTCGTGGGAACGATAATCCCAACGAGATCATCGGGATAGGCGGCCAGTTGATTCGGTATCGCCCTACAGGCGGTCTCCACTTGCTCGCGCAAAGTCGCGCAGCGGTACCGGACGAACACGGAGGGGTTCGCGATTTCATCGTAACGGCTCGTAGCCGAATAGTCGATACCCTTGAGCGAACCAGCCAAATGGCAGATTTTTCGGCCGTTGCGATAATGGTGCTTGAGATCGATAATTCGGGCGCTTTCGCGGAACTCACTGAGCGTCTTCGCAGTATGGTCAAAAATGCGCTGGCGCTCGTCGCCGGTTACGAATAGACGATCCGTCATGGCGCGAAAGATTTCGGCGCAACCGCTTGGGAAGTCTTGTGCTTCATCAACGATGATGGCATCGATTGGATTGAATCTTCCTTGATTCTTCAGATCTCGTAGCTGCTCGACCAACGCAGCGAGACTCGCCTCATAATCCGCGCCCATCTGTGGAGGTGTTTCGCCGGCATCCCTCACGACCGATTGTGCCCAACGATGAAATGTCTGGACCTGATCTTCGTCGAGGCCGTGCAATCGGGCTCCAGAGAGGATGAAGTTACTTATGACCCGGCCGACGGTGAGCACTTTGACGTTCGGGAAGCTCGAAAGAACCAAATAGTTCGCCCGAAGTAAAGCGAGGTTGGTTTTTCCGGATCCAGGCTGACCGGTGACGAGCACTGCACGCTCATCAATGTCAAGGCGGATGACTTCGAGCTGTTGCTGGTCGAGTTCGGATTCGTCCCGCCACCACGTCGATCTCACGCGTACCTCTAGGGGATCGAAGCGCGACAGCGGCACGCCGACTCGCCCGAGCAAGTTACCGTGCCGGAGATGCTAAGCCGGCGTGAGATAGAGAGGCGGAGAAGCATGACTACTCTCCGCCTTTCTATCAGATTCTGGCTGTCTTAGAGGCGGACCGCCGCCGTGTCTTGAGCCGTGCAATGATGTCTTCTTCGTAAGGCTCAATTGGTGGAGGGACAGGGGTAGGCAGCTGCTTCTTGGCGCGTGCGCGAGCATAAGCTGCGCTCATTTTCGCCGCTTTCTCTTGACCACTTGCTGTGGTCCCTCTATTAAGAAGTGCTCCCATCGCTCTTTCTCCCTGACGCGGTCTTACCCGCGTTTTGTCTTCCACTCCCATAACACAAAATGGGCTCGGTCAAGTTCCGATCACCCCACGTGTGGTTAAACTTCGCCATAACCGCCTTCCAAGGCCTCTGCCTCCTCCCCCGGAGACGAGGTAGAGATCTGTTCAAATGTAATTCTGTCGCTGGTCGGATGCTCGCCTGCCATGATCTCCAATTCATTCGCGGCCTTGGCTGCCTTGCTATGGGTTCTGATGACGTCCTCTCTATTGACCTTCCGCGCACGCTTCTCAGCCCGCATTAGTGCTACCGGAAGAGGGCATCTCACATAGACAATGTCGACCTCGAAGCCTAATTCCAGAGCCATTTCGATCCAATAGCAGTACCGCTCCGTATTGCCGGTAGCGTCCCAGACGATCGAACCGCCCTCAGGCCCCTGCTGTAGCTGGCCCTCGAGGGCCGCCGACGCCATGAACTTAGAGAGTTCGTGGGTCAGGCCACCCCCAAAATGCACTGGTTCCTCGTCCTTATCCATAATCACGACACGGGCGAATTCCGCAAGGGAGTCGAAGCCCAAATCGCCGACAATTTCCACGATCGCCCCCTGAACCTCGCGAGGGTATCGGCCTAGTTCGGTGAGGTCTATTGGGCCGCTCGGTCCTCCGAGGTCCGAACTCCCGAACTTCGCTCGAGCCTGTTCATCTCCGGGCGCCAGCGTGTAGGTTGGAAGAGTTGCCTTGTAAGCGTCTGGATCGAATCGCCGGTCGGGCGAAAAATCGCCACGTGGAGGTTGGGCACGCGAGTCATCTGTGTCGTAGACGTCCGCGGTTCCAACGTAGCGTTCGCGAATTACCGCCGTCTTTCCCGAGGCTGCTCCACCCAATACGAAGACCGCTACCGCCATCGGGCCACCCAATCCGACAGATACACAAAGCGGGTTCCAACATCAAGGCTGAGACCGCCTGCTTGAATAGAATAGCTATTCTGGCGATGGCGATAATGCGTTAACCAATTCTAGCCGCTACAAGCAAAAATCAGTTACAACGTCCTGCACATGAAACGCCTACTGCGACCACGTCGGCGGCTGTGCCCCGATCATCGACGCGATGCCGGTGCGGATGCTGTTCGACTCGGGGCAGCAATACAGCGGTCGCGCCTTTCGTGATTGCATGCACGAAGCGGCAGCGCACGGCGTTGTTATCGTCCGACCGCAACGCGGTTATCGTTGGTCGGACGACGGGGTAACGCTCGACATCCTCGCGCCGTCTCTGCCGGTACTCGCCGATACCGGAGACGACATCAACGAAAACAGCATCGTCGCGATGCTGCATTATGGAGACTTCCGCGAGTTGTTCATGGGCGACGCCGGCGAGTCAAGCGAAGCGCGCCTACTCGCAAGCGGCGCCGACCTCCATGCCGGCGTCCTTAAGGTCGGCCACCACGGCTCGCAATACGCCTCAACGCCGCCCTTCATCGCCGCCGTCCGCCCACAAACCGCAATCATCTCCGTCGGCCGCCACAACACATTCGGCCATCCTGGGCCGTCCACGCTTGCAACACTCGAACGCGCCGGAGCCACGATCTACCGAACCGACCGCTGCGGTGCGCTATCTCTATCAGCAGAATCACGCCCCACCCCTGTCATCCCGAGCGTCGTCGAGGGACAGCCACGATGCGCCCAAGTGCGTTAGCGCTGCCCAACTGAGATTTGTTCACGCACGCTGGGACAGGTGTGCCGCTGATGCTCGTCGCCGCCGGGCCGCTCGCGGTTGCGCCGAACGCACCGCAGTCCGGCGGCTTCATCGTCGCGGCGTCCCCAGCTATCCATAGCGCGAAAGATCTCGACGGACTGCAATTCAAAGGTCACTGCTGCGTCGGCTGTGAGCGACTCGTCTAAGGCTTCCGGATTTGCGGGCTGCATCGGTAGTCGGCATTACGGTCGAGTCATTCTGGTCGGCCGCCTAGCGATCACGGATTGCAGGAAGAGTGTCATTCATCGGTGCCATGCTGACGGCGTGATGTGAGTCAATTCCCTACTGCGATCATGTCGGTGGCTGCGCTCCGATTATCGACGCGATGCCGGTGCGGATGTTGTTTGATTCGGCCCCGATCATCCACGCGACGCCGGTTCGGATTGTGTTTGACTCGGGGCAATCTTACGATGGGCCTACGTTTCGCGATTCTTTGCACGACGCCGAGATGATGGCGATGGACGGCTTTCTCGCGATTGCCGGGCGCCCCGTCCGATTGCGCGTTAGTGATGAGATAGTAACGTAACGCCACCTTGCGCCGGACCGTTGACATAGATTTGATAGTTTGCGCACGAATACGCCGGCCATCCGATCATTGAGTAGCTATTCTGATTCGGATACGTCAGTGCGAAGCTCTCGAGCTCGGCCGTTGTTAGCTCGCCTTCGGCCGCCGAAGGGCCATTGAGGTAGGCTTGATACGACTCGGCGGACACCGAGAACGACCCAGTCCCGTCTTCACACCCGATGTCGCTGAAGGTTGACTGCACATTGAAGAATGGACTCGCGGCGCCATAGCAACCGGTTACCCCGGGGCCGGCTTCGAGGATGCACACACCGAGATTATCGTAGCTTCCGCCGGGAATAACGTTGCCGTCGGCATCATTCACCGTATCGGCGGTAAGAAAACAGGTTTCTTGGAAAAGACATTCCGCGGTATTGTAATTTTCCGAAACGAATGCCACTTGCGCGGGGACGCCGGCGAGTTGCATCGAGAAGGTGTTCTCTCCGGCCGCAAGGCCAAACACGTGGGACGTGTCCGCTAGTACGTTGCCCGCGCCTCCAACCGACAGGCTATCGTCGACTTCGGCAGTGAACGTATGTGGCCCCGACGTCGATACCCAGTTTAACGTGCACGGCAGGACGGCGTTGCACGGCTGGCGCGTTTCATACGCGCCGTCGATCCACAGCGTAGCATAACGCGTCGACGGCGAGACGTAGGCAACGTTGCGCCTATTTGCGGCCGTGCTCGCTTGTGGTATACCAATCGCCAACGTGCCGCTCGCGCGCTGCGAGGTTGCGGCGGGAATGTTGCTGGACGCGGAGACGTTCGTCGATGTAGGTACGCTGCTCGACGTCCCGCCCGAACACGCATTCAGAGCGAGCGCCGAGGAAATCGCGAGGGACAATGGGAGTGTTCGCAGGTTCACGGTTGATCCTCTCGGTCGTATTAGCTGATCGTTCCGGCCGTACACGTATACGTTGGAAAGAACAGCATGGCGTAGGTTTGATTCGGATAGACGAGTGCGTACGTCGCGAGCTGCTGCGCCGACACTTCGCCGGCTTGCGGTGAGCTGTTGAGAGCCACGTTTTGGGCCTCGCCGAGCGCTTGGAACGTTCCGTTCGCACCCGGCACGCAAGTGGCGATAAACGGCGTGCCGTCGGTGAAGCCCGGCACGCCGACGAGCGAGTAGCACGACGACCCACTCGCGCTCGAGAGATAGAACAGCCCGCTGGGGTTGGTGTGTTGGACGCAAACGCCGCCGTTATCGAAGCTGCTTACCGCCGAGTTCGCCGAGGTGTCGCTGATGAATTGATAGGCGGCGTCCAAGACGTAATAGGTGCCGATGTAGCAATTGAGGCCCGCATTCGTGCCGGGAATTTCTTGACTCGTGCAGGCCGGATTGCCGGCCGCATAGCGAGATTGTTGTACGAACTCGATCTGCGCGGCGACGCCGTTGAGCGTCAGAACGGGCAGCGTATTGGCGCCGGCGGTGAGCGTCACGGTTTCGCTGTTGTCGGAGAGCACGGTGCCCCCGCCGGAGATCGAAGCGCTATTGTCGAGGGCCACGGTGAAGGTGTGTTGGCCGGACGTCGATGTCCAGTTGATCGTGCACTGGTCGGAGGACGATTCCGGACAGGCGACGCGGGTGGCGGCAGGGCTGCCGTCGATCCAGAGGTTCGCAAACGTCGTCGCACCCGAGTTGTACGCCGGTCGTCTGAGGGCGGCCGAAGCGCCGCTCGCGGGCGTCCCGACTGCCAACGTTCCAGTCGCGCTTCGCGGCGCCGCACTCGCAAGCGGCGGCGTTGCGGACGCGCCGCTCGCTCCGCCGCCGGAGCACGCGTTCATCGCGACGGCGAGAACGGCGAGGGGTACGAGGAGTCGCGGATTCATGTGGCGTTCCGGATCACGTCTTAACGGCGTGCGATTCCACCGTGATCGGCCCGTTGGCCGGTCCGGCTACACTGATCGTTCCGTTGGCAGCGCAGGTGTAGGTTGGAAAGTTATCTACCGCGAGCGCATTTTGGTTCGGGTAGGTGAGCCCGTATGATGCGAGCTGAGCGGAGGAAAGCTCGCCCAAGTTATTATCCTGGTATTCCACGGGAACCGCCGAAAACGTAAATGTACCCGGAGGAGCCGCCGGTACGCAGCCGGCGGTAAAGTACTGGAACGGTACAATCTCGATGCCGCTACACGTTCCGGCGAGAAATCCAACCGTCGATGTCGGCGCGGCGCAAACCCCGAAGTCATCGTAGTCGCCGGGCGGGACGATGTTCTGGCCGCTCGCATCGACGATGTAGAACGTGCCGCTGAAGCAATTCTGGCCGGGGTTCAAACCGGGGCACGCGTTCGGGCCAAGGTCCGTCTCCCCAATGAAGTCGATTCCGGCGGGTACGGCGTTGAGAATAACGTTGGGTAGGCTGTTGAGACCCGTTGTGAGGTTTTCTTCGAAGCTGTTATCAGCCAGCACGGTTCCCGGCCCCGACGGCGATGAACTGTTATCGACCTCGAGGTTGAATGCGTGTGTTCCGGCCGTCGACGTCCAGTTGATCGTGCACTGCCCTGAGGTCCCGTTGCCCCCACCCGGCGTACACGCTTGTCGAACGCCGGTCGTGCTCGAATCGATCCAAAGAGTAGCGTACGTCGTCGCCGGCGACACATATGCGGGCTTGCGCGCGCCGGCGGCCGTACCGCTGGTCGCCGGCATTCCGATTTTCAGGGTGCCCGTGGCGACTTGTTGCGATGAAACGGGCAAAGCCGACGTCGGCGCGGAGCCGGTGCTGCCGCCGCCGGAACACGCGGAAAGAGCGAGGGATAGGGCGACGAGCGGCGCGGCGTATCGGACGGTCAACATGAATTCCCTTTCAGTGGTGTGAGCGATGACGAATTACAAAGCGACGGTGATCGTGAGCGATGCCGTGATTCCAGGCTGCGACGTGAGCGTGAGCGTCGTCGTTCCGGCGCGTAAGCCGGTAATGCTGAAGTAGGTGTAGGTCAAGTCGTTCGCAAGCTGCACGGAGGCGATCGTCGGATCGGCGACCGCGATCGTGAACGGTCCGGCGTAGCCCGGCTCGGTGCAAGCGACGATGTTCGTTTGATCGACGCCGACGATATCGGCGGTTGGATTGCACGCGATCGGTGCTGCCGTCGGGATGCTGATCACTGCGGCCCCGCCGGCTGCTGCAGACGGTGTGGCCGTCGGCGCGGCCACGATCGCGCTCTCGGTGAGTGCGAAGACGTATTGTTCTTGCGCGGCAAGGTTGAAAGCGGTGGTGCCGCCCGTGCACGTAACCGTCGTGCCGATCGGCGTGCAGGTCTCCACGGTTTGGTAGCCCGCCGATTCGGTAACGGGATCAAAAAGCTTGAGGTGAAGGGTAACGGTGCCGCTTTGCGGGAGCCGCCGGATACTTTCTAGCGCCGCGTCCGGGACGGCAAACGTGAACGCCGGCACCGTCGTCAGCGCGACGTTCGTGCCGGTCACGATGCCGACGAATACCAGCGGTTGGTCCGTACCGGTCGGCGCCGGCGCTCCCGGCGGCGGCGAGGTCCCGAGCGACACGCCCGCGCTCACGCCGCTCGCCGAGCCGCCGAACGTCACCATCATCGTCCCGCTATAGCCGCCGGCGCTCGGGAGTGCGACGGACTGCTGCGTTCCAGCCGTCCCGTTGAGAACGACCGTTTCCAAAGTGGACGACGAACCGCCGGGCGGGGCCACGGGTGCGCTCGACATCGTCCCGGCGCACGCAGCCAGCGCGGCCATGGCCGCGAGGGCAACGAGCCCGCGTTCCGGGTGGGTTCGGCGCGCTTCAGGCACGTCGCTCGCTATCCTCGAGGTTGTTTTTCGGGGTGTAGGCCGTGAGGAACGCGACGAGGTCGACGATCTCGGTAAAGTAGCGCCGCTCTTGGGTCATGAGATGGACGACGCTGCCGCGCCAGGCGACCGGCCGAGCCTCGTCGGGCTCGAGCGATTCAAACCACAGATTGACGAGAAACGCGTCTTTGTGCCGTGCCATGCCGCCATGCTAGGCGGCGACCGTTCCGGGAGCGTTCCGGCGGTCAGCCCGCGAGGGTGAGGGCGACCTCGCGGCCGGCGAGATAGGCAAAGATGTCGATGTTCCAGGGCATGCGGCCGTACGCTTCGGCGAGATCCGGGGGGATGCTCAGTGCCTCATCGGCGAACGCTCGCGCGGCCTTCCGGGCAAAGTCGTCGGCCGCAGGGGCATCCTCCAACAGTGCGCTGGCCGCGGCGAGGTCCCACCAAAATTTTGCCTGCAGTTCGTGACTGGGCGTGTCCCGCGTCGTGGCAATAGCCGCGGCAATCGAAGTACGTGCCGCCGCCTCATCGAGCATTTCCGCGTAGACGCGCGCCCCAAACGCATGAGCTTCTGCTAGCGCCACGTGCAACTCGAGCTGCGCCAGTTCCGCCTTTGCCGCATCCAATTCGACGCACGCCTGCGAAAGGCGCCCGCTCCGTGCTTCAACCTCGGCCAGGTAGGCGTGGATATGCGCGGCATACGGGCCGGTACCCAATTCCCGTGCGTGCGCGAGTGCCGAAAGAAAGCAACGTTCCGCCGCTTGGACGTGTCCGGCCCGCAAAAGCGTCGTACCGCGATGTGCCTCTCCTTGCAGGGTGATCCAAGGCTGATCGAGCGCAAGCGCATCGAGTTCGTCGAGCAAGCGCAACGCGCCATCGGTATCGCCGAACCAGCCACGAGAGCCGGCAAGATTGAGGATGGCGGTCGCCAGGCCCGACATCTCGCCGATATCGGAGAACACGGCGATGGCTTGCTCGTACTCGACATTTGCCCGCGCGCTGTCGCCGACCACGCCTGCCGCCCAGCCTACGGTCAGCCGTGCGTTCGCCTCCGCGAACCGGTCGCCGATCAATAGCGCGCATTCCAGCGAACGCGCGGCGTCGGCCAAAGCGAGCGCGCGCCGTCCGTCGGTTCCGGTTGTCGCCGCCACCTGATAGAACTCCATCTGCAGCGAGAGGTCCCCGCATCCTTCGGCAACCGGACGTAGTTCGGCGATGAGATCCGACGCTTCAAGCGGCTCGCCGAGAAAGCGGAGCGCGTGCACGTGCAGCAGCTGTGCTCGCAAGGACGCATCGCGATCCGCGAGCTCGCCGAAATGCCTCGCTGCGCGGACGGCCGCCGCCGATGCCAGGCGAAACTCCCCATCCGAGAGCGCCTCGCTTGCAACGGTTTTTTCGAAGATCGCTGCGGCGCGCTCGGACGAGCCCGCGAGGAGCTCCAGGCGGGCGAAAGCGACGCGTTGGGCGGGCTTATCGTTCCGAAGCGCCGCGATCAGACGTTCGAGAGCTTCGCAAAGGCGCTGCTCGTCTTCGCCGGCGAGTTCGCACAGCAACTCGGCATCTTCACGTCGTTCCGCCGGCGCTACCATTCGCGCGAGCGCACGTTCGCGCGTCGCAACCAAGTCGTAGCGGAGTTCTCGATCTTGCTCGCCGGCACTCGTGAGCGCCAGGCCTGACGTCGCCGCTTCGCGGGCATCGACATTTGCGTAGACGCCGAGCGCGTAGCGCGCGCCGCCGGCGTAGTACTCGGCGGCGTGCCGCGCATCGCCCGCTGCCGCATAGTGCTGGGCGATCTCGAGCGCGCGTTCGCCGCCGGTGAAGAGCGTCCGCAGTGCTCGCGCCACGAAGGCGTGGATACGCACCCGCTCCGCTTCGGCGATGCCCGCAAGTATCGCGCCATGAATGAGGTGATGCGAGAAGGCGAACGTCAGACCACGACTGCGGCCACCGGCTCGGATAAGACCGAGCTCCATCGACGGCGCCAACGCATCGACCAGTTCGTCGTCACGCCAGCCGGTCGCCGCAGCTAACGTCTCGAGTTCGAAGCGCGCCCCCAGCACCGCGCCGTAGTGCAGCGCCGTTTGAACCTCTGAGGAAAGCCGCGCCAATCGCTCGCCGACGACGCCGCGAAGATCCGCGCCGCTGAAGGCTCGGCCGGCGGCGATGTCGCGCGCCGCCTCTGCCAGAAGCAAGGGTACCCCCTCGGCCCACGTGACCGCCGCGGCGAGCGCCGCGTCCGTCAGGTTGGGCGGCGCCGCACCTCCCACCGCGCTTGCGGCGTCCCGGTCCGTGAGGCGACTCAGAGCCAAACGTCTCACCCGCTCCGAACGCTCCACATCGCCAATCAGCCCGCGCGTGCGATGCGAGCGCGGCAACTCGTCGTCGCGATAGGTGCCCACGATGAGCACCGGTGCCAGCGCTAGCCGTTCGATCAGATAACCGATCAGGTCGATCGTGGCGGGGCCGGCCCAGTGAAGGTCTTCGAGCACGATCGCCAGCGGACGTGCGCGCGCGAGTTCCCGCACCGCTTTCTGGATCGTCCCGAACAGGCGAAGGCGCGCCGACCGATCGTCACTCAGGGTCGCCTGCGAATGCTCGTCGAGGAGTTGATCGAGCCGGGACGCGTCGCCGAATCGCATTGCCGGGGCGCTACGCAGGGCCTCAATCACCGCCTCGTAAGGATGACGTTCGCCGCCGGCCGAGGTCTCCCCGACGATCGTCATACCGCCCTCGCGCTCGATCGCTCGCGCAAGTTCGGCGACGAACCTGCTCTTCCCGATGCCCGCTTCTCCCGCGAGGAAAAGCGCCCCGGCGCTGCCGTCCGCGCTGGCATGCCATCGTTCGATGGCGCGCCTCATCGGCTCTTCGCGGCCGACGAACGGAAGCGCCGCATCGATCGCCGCGCGCTTCACGCTTGACGGTTCGCTGGTTGCGAGTCGCGTACCGCGAAGGATCGCATCGCGCACGGCGACCGTTTCGAGCATCGGGTCGGCGCGCATCTCATCCCTCATTCGGGAGGCGAACTGCGCAAACGTTGCCAGCGCACCGGCTCGATCTCCCGCTTCGTATCGAACGGACATCAACTGACGGACGATATCCTCGCGCCACGGGTCGTCTTCAAGCAGGCGGCGCGCCGACGCCGTCGCGGCATCGAACCGGCGCAGCGAGCGATCGCGTGCCACGGTGCGAGCGAGAGCCTCATTCGAAGCCTCGCGAAGCCGCTCTCGGTCGGCCGTCGTCCATTCGTCGTAGAGCGTTGGGAGCAGCAGTCCGGCGTACTCGGCGAGGGCATCATCGTCTCGGCCGTCGGCGATTGCGCGCTCGAAGGAAAAGACATCGACGCGCGCCGGCGCTGCGGGATTCCATGCCACCCGTTCCGGGTCTGCGTTCACGAACGGTTCGCTACCCTCCGTCGCCGGCAGTGCCGAAAGCAAGTATGAGAGGTTACGCCGCAAACTGCCCCGCGCTTTCTCTTCATCTTCGTCGGGGAAAAGTGCAAATGCGACGGCATCTCGCGACGGCGGCCGTTTGCTGTTGAGAATCAAGTAGCCCAGCACGTTCAGCGTCTTGCGCGGAAGGGGGTACTCGCGCAGGCCGTCTTCCGAAAGAACGCGCGGCTGACCAAAGAGGGCGATGCGAACCGTACCCGATGTCATGATAACTTGCCGCCCAAAGCGAGAAGATTGGGCCGGAAGCTACGGTTCGACAGTCTTTTGTCGCATCCCGTGCGCAGGCGTGCGACCGCGAAAACGGACGTCGCTATCGGCGCAAAGCGATAACTCGCGACCGCGTCGATTAGCGGCCGGCGTGTCAACGAAGAAGGTTGCTACGGAGCCGTTCCGCCAGCCGAACACTCGCCTCGATCTCCACTTTGCGAATTGA
>Ga0302140_10002207_pt1 | contig 25377 bp, 28 predicted proteins | sample I_Bog_E1_1_FD_202095 | JGI IMG/M metagenome (GOLD analysis project Ga0302140, IMG submission 202095) | Peat permafrost microbial communities from Stordalen Mire near Abisko, Sweden - I_Bog_E1_1 | ecosystem: Environmental > Terrestrial > Soil > Wetlands > Peat | place: Sweden: Abisko, Stordalen... | reverse complement strand
GGCTGTTGAGTTGGAAGGAAGGCGAGCAGCCGACGCAAGCGCAATGCAATGAAGCCGTAGAAATTCTGAAACGGCATCTCGGTATGAGCAGCGGCCATCTTGCCGTTTTTGCATTGCACCGCAACACGGAGAACTACCATCTTCATGTCGTTCTCAATCGCGTTCATCCCGATACATTGCGCGTCGAAGACAAGGGATGGTGCATCGACAAAGCGCACAAGGCTATCGCAGAGATTATCCGCGCGCAGGGTTGGGAGGCAGAGAGAAACGCTCGCTATGTCGCCGATCGCAGCGGCCAGCTCACACGAGCCAGCAGTGTGCGCGAACCGCAGCCCCATTCGAAAGCGCGGGACCATGAGAATGCAACCGGAGAGAAGTCCTGCGAACGTGTTGCGATGGAAAGGGCCGTGCCCATCTTGCGTAATGCGTAGTCGTGGGCGCAGGTGCATGAATGGCTTGCCCAGGTTGATATGCGCTATGAGCGGAAAGGCAGCGGCGCAATGCTTTGGGTGGGAGACCAGCCGCTCAAGGCTTCTTGCATCGGTCGTGAATTCAGCGGGATTAGGATGGAAGAACGGCTGGGCGAATTTCAGCCTGATAGCCGCGGCAATTCAATGCCGATCCAGCCGCGCACAGCCGAACCTCTTCGCCCAGATATGCCAGCGAACTGGGCGGAGTATCGCAAGACACTCGGAGCGAATCGCAAACAAAAGGACGCGGCCCAGGCCCAGCAGCGCATGGATCATCTCGCAGCGCGTGAGATGCAGTCTGCGGAGTTCCGCAAAGAGCGGCCCGCTCTATACCAGGGCGGCAAGTGGTCCGGCGATGCCTTGAATGTCGCCAGGAGCCTCTTGGCCGCCGACCACGCCAAGCGCAAAGCTGAACTGATGGAGCGGCAAAAACGTGAGCGTGACAGTCTCCGCATGAGGTTCGGCCGGCGGAAGACCTTCGAGCAGTTTCTTTTAGAGCAGGAAGAGCCACAGCTCGCGGAGCAATGGAGGTATCGGGATACGGAAACGCCCGGTACCGTAATTCTCGGAGAAGGAGATGAGATACCACGCAAGCGCGACATCCGCGACTTTACCGCGCAGGTGCGTCAGTCCGCCCACACGCGGTTGGCTGAAATTCACTATTCATCACGCTCCGATCCAAGCCACGTCAGCTTTACGGATCGTGGAAGGCGTATCGAAGTTTGGCAAGCGCAGGATGAGGCTGCGGTTTTGGCCGCGCTCCAGTTGGGCGCTCAGAAGTGGGGAACACTGACGATTACCGGACCCGACGAGTTCAAGCAACTGTGCGCGCAGCTTGCCGCGCAACATGGATTCAAGATCAGCAATCCAGAGTTGCAACGGGAGATAGTTCGCGGTCCCAGCGAGAGCCAGCCAGTTCCGGTAATTCCGGCTGGAATGCCGTCGCCGAGCAGGTCGTATCAGTTGCACAAAGCCGACATCCTCAACCGAATCGAGGTGCGGAACGCCTCGCAGCTTGATTGGATGATTGTGGTAAGAATGCGCGTAACCGGCCACGATCAACAGGCCGTAACGCAAGCTCTGAAGGAAAACGCCAGCCAGGGACGCGAGGCAGAGAACCGCAATTGGGTTAACTACGCGGAGCGCACCGCTGAGGCCGTCTTTGGCCCACGCGGCGACCGGGAGCATGACAGAAGCGCACAGCGCGCCGAGGCATGGGCACGAGTCGAAGGCCGCGATAATGCGCGCGAACGCCAGGTGCAGCACAGCCAGCGCCGAAAGATTCCAGAGCGTCGCCGGGGGGACTTTGAGATCGAATGAATGTGACCATGCCCGCTGCCGCCAAGCAAACCGTCAGCCCTGGCCCGGAACCAAAACCCGCACTTATCCCAACCACGCCTACGTGCAATCATTGATGTAACGTGCAACCCACCTATACCGTCGCCGAATACGTTAACCACCGGAATCCAAGCTCATAAAATACGCCCGAGAGTATCAACGCGGATACCGTGGAAAGGAAGTTCGAATGCCGAACAAGCCAAATGACAAAACGGCTCCATCCAGCCACGAGATGATCTTCTACACCACGCCGGATGGAACCGTGCGCGTCGAGGTGCTTTATGAGGGCGAGACCTTTTGGCTGAGTCAGAAGAAGATGGCGGAGTTGTTTGGAATCGGCGTCCAAACAATCAATCATCACCTTCAGGAAATTTACAAATCAAATGAATTGAATGAGATGGAAACTATACGAAAAATTCGTATAGTTCAAACTGAGGGTTCGCGGGAAGTTGCCCGTGAGGTGGTTTTCTATAATCTGGACGCGATTATCGCCGTCGGCTACCGGGTGAACAGCCGGGAGGCCACGCAATTTCGCATTTGGGCGACCCAGGTTTTGCGCGAGTACCTTATCAAGGGCTTCGTCATGGACGACGAGCGCCTGAAACAGGGCAAGCGCTTTGGCAGAGACTACTTCGATGAACTGCTGGAGCGGATTCGGTCGATTCGCGCCAGCGAGCGCCGTTTCTATCTCAAGATCACGGACATCTACGAGCAGTGCAGCATCGACTATAACCGGAACGCCGAGATCACCCAGACGTTTTTCAAGACGGTGCAGAACAAGCTGCATTGGGCCATCACCGGCAAAACCGCCGCCGAATTGATTGCCGAGCGCGCCCAGGCCAACCAGCCCTACATGGGTCTTAAAACATGGAAGAATGCCCCCCAAGGTAAGATTCAGAAGGCCGACGTCTCCGTTGCCAAGAACTATCTGGAAGAAGACGAGATCAAAGCGCTGGAGCGCATCGTCTCCATGTATCTGGACTACGCCGAAAACCAGGCAGCCCGCCAGATTCCGATGAGCATGGCCGATTGGGTTGAAAAACTCGACGCATTCCTCAAGTTCAATGAATACGATGTGCTCAAGAATGCGGGCAAGGTCTCCCACGAGGTTGCCAAGGAACTGGCTGAGCAACAGTACGAGTCTTTCAGGATTGAGCAGGATCGCAGCTTCGAGAGTGACTTCGAGCGTGCATCCAAGAAAATGCTTAGACAAACGCGGACTTCAGCGGATGAGAAGAAGTCGAAACTCGATTAAGCCATGAATGCGCTCAGCGTGCATTTATGGGTGCTTGTGGGTGGTTTTACGGGTGTGAGTCCGATTGCGATTTGCTCCCAGAAACCGCAGGCGGTGTCAGCGCGATGCGGATTCCCAGCGTTTGCATGACGATTAGAACCTTGCCAACCTGGCAGGTTTCCTTGCCTTTTTCGAGGTCGATGATAAAACGCAGTCCCGTGCCCGAGGTCAACACCAAATCTTTTTGCGTCACGCCCAGCCGCTTCCGGCTTTCCCGGACGAGTTGGCCGATCCCTTGCACTGTACATTTCATGAATCCACCGATAGATTACCGTACGGGAATAATTGCACTCTCGAACGGAATAGTCATAACAATATTACCGTGCGGGAACATCGACGCTAATTCATTTTGGGGGCGGCTTGTGAGGAATTGGCCAGACGGTGTCTGGCGAATTTATGGAGCCGAAATCGCCCAGACTGAGTCTGGGCAATTGGGGTGGTCGAGAATTGTCCAGACACCGTCTGGATAATCTGAGTGCTTCTGCCCGCATTATCCGACTGAGTTCTGTGGGCGTGCGGTACTCTAGCGGTACACCCATCAGCTTTGCCCAAACCCTGAAAATTGCGCTAAACTACGGTCGCTCAATTACTTACAGCTTTTCTAAACTGCGCCAACATTCTCTTTATTATCAATAACATACAGTGTTCTCCGTCAACTCAAAATCCGCCGACCGCAAGGTCATGGGGGTTCGCCCCCCCTCCCGGCACCATAAACGACAATGTAAGCCAAACAAAATGAACTAACTAGACGCAACTGTCGGATCGGGCACAGTCTTCGGAATATCGAATGCCGAGTTGCCCATGCTGTTCGGGCACAGTGCGGGTACTAGCGAGGTCCTAACGCGCTCTCCGTAGACCCAATTGCCATTCTCATAAGAACCCCGTCAGGCACGTGGAAGCTAATCATGCGCCGGAGCGGTTAGCCGATGACAGTTGAGCGTTTCGGACCAAGCGAGACGCAAGAAGCTCGACTCGTCGTACAGAGGACGACATGGTGCGGGGGCATTCCTTCAGCTGGCTCTCGAGATCGCATGACGGTCGCTGCGGCAATGAGGCGCTACCTGGCCCCTCGTGGTGCAACTGGTTTATCGTCTCGGGCAGAGAAATGAACATGTTCAAAATGGTGTTGACAACAGGACAAGATAGGCCCACTCTTTTATTGAACATGTTCAAATCTAATCCAGCGCCGACTTCAACCAAGAAAGCAGAAGCGACCTCCGTGCGGATTTTGGACGCGGCATTGGATCTATTTCGCCGCCAGGGATTCGAGAAAACCACCATGCGCGGGATTTCTGCCGAGGCCGGAGTCTCGCTGGGAGCGGCTTACTACTACTTCGAATCGAAGGAAGATTTGGTGATGGCTTTCTATGAACGGGCCATCGAGGCAATGACTCCGAGAATGGAAGAGGCGCTGGCGGGCGCATCTACATTTGAAGGACGCATTGCCGCGCTTATGACGGTGAAGTTTGAGTATTTCCAGCCGAACCGCGCCTTCCTTGGCGCTCTGTTCCGGCACGCTGCCGATCCAGAGAACCGCTTGTCGCCGTTCAGCGAGGCCACCCGGTTTATCCGTGAACGCGACCAGTTGTACTTTGCGCGGGCCATTGAAAGCAAATCTGGCGCTGTAGGTGTACCGGAGGATCTTGCCCCGTATCTGCCGAGGATGCTCTGGCTCTATCAAATGGGGCTGATCCTCTATTGGATTTATGACCGCTCACCGGGTCAGCGGCGAACTCAGCAGTTGCGAGAGAAAACTTTGGCGCTTCTGATTAGCAGCCTGAGCTTGGCCCGCTTTGCGATGCTTAAGCCCCTCCGGTCGAGGATCATAGAACTCCTTGATCTGGTGGAAGGAGCGGATGATCATGCTTGATCACACGATGCCCAGCAGCAAATTGATCCGCCTCTCCATTGCGCTTGTTTGGCTTTATCAAGGCCTATGGTGCAAGGTTTTCGGCCGATCTCCAGGCCACGCAGCGGTGATCTCAACTGTGCCTTTCATCGGCCCTGCTGGAAGTCGGGACGCACTGATCGCGCTGGGCCTGCTCGAATGTTGCATCGCAGCGTGGGTCTGGTCGGGTCGACGGATGTGGGAGGCGGCGATGGTGCAGACCGTGCTGCTTGCCGTAATGAATGCGGACGGATTGATCTGGGCCTGGCGCCTGATTCCGGATCCCGTCGGCATGATCCTGCAAAACTTCGCTTTCCTGGTGCTGATCTGGGTCGCTGCGGAGGATCGCCATCATGCGCTTGCTTGAAACGCCATCCACACCGTGGCGGCACGGGCCCCTCAGGGCTCGGCAGCGAGGGTTGATCTTTGGCCGCATGTATGAGGATTCCGGCATAGAGCTGCGCGCATTTAAGCCGCAAAGCCGTGTCTTCTGTATCGCCAGCGCGGGATGCACGGCTCGTACCCTGGCTGCTGCGGGACACGAAGTGACCGCCGTGGACATCAACCCACTGCAACTGGCTTATGCAAAGTCGCGTGCCGCAGGCGAGCCAGCACAAGCGGGAAGTGCGGAACGTTTGATGGCGTTCGGTCGCAAGGTTGCATCCCTGGCTGGCTGGGACCAAAGAAAGCTGACGGATTTTCTCAACCTCTCCAATCCCGATGAGCAACTCGAATACTGGGATCATCGGCTTGATACGCGGATTTGGCGCACGGTTGTGGATACTTTGCTCGCCCCTCGCCTTCTTGGGCTGTGTTATGCCGGCCCTTTTCTGGAATCGTTACCGAAGGATTTTGGGCCGAGACTTCGCCATCGCCTGCGTCGCGGCTGGGCCAGCCATAGCAACAGAACCAACCCGTATGCAGCGTCTTTGCTGTTGGGAACTTGGCCGGCAGAGCCCGGCACTGCTACATCTCCTATCAAATTCGTCTGCACTGACGCAGCGGATTACTTGGAAAATTGTTCGCCAGTTGTATTCGATTCGTTCGCACTTTCAAACATTGGAGACGGAGCACCCGCGAAATATCTGCAACGATTGCATGGGGCCATCGAACGTGCCGCGGCTCCGGGAGCCGTCGTCGTCACTCGTTCGTTCTCGGAACCAACCCAAAACAACAGCCTGAACTGGGCGGCCCAGGACCGTTCCATGCTTTGGGGCATTGTGCAAGTGACTCGCGTCGGGAGCGACATACCATGTTTCATCTGCTAAAGCGCCATCCCATTCCAATTTCGGCGTTCCTCCGTCACTCGCTTGTGCTGACCTACGGGTTTCCGCCAGAGATTCTCCAGCCTTTGCTGCCGGCTGGCCTGGTACTCGATACTTTTCGGGGACTAGCATTTCTCGCCATTGCCCTGGTGCAAACCGAGAAACTGCGGCCCAGTTTTCTTCCCTCTGCGATGGGCTGCGATTTCTTTCTGAGTGGCTACCGGATATTCACGCGGCTCGCAGGCGCAGCGCATTCAAAGCGCGGGTTGCGCATTCTGCGCAGCGATACCGACAATCCGTGGATGATGCGCGCGGGCAATATGCTGACGCACTACAACTATCACCTTTGTGAGGCAAACCTGGAGGGTCGCCGCCAGGAACTCCACTGGACGATCCGAACTCCGCGCGCCGAGGCCGACCTCGAAGTGCTGGCGCGATGGACGGAAGATCCAGCGCCGCTGCCAACGACTTCTCCATTCGAAACGCTAGCAGAGGCGCGGCGGTTTGCTGGCCCTCTTCCTTACACATTTGACTACGAAGAGGCAACGCAATCAATTATCGGCATTCGCGCGATGCGGCAAATGTGGAATCCAGAGTCCGTGGAGGTTGAGGTGCGACGAAATACATTCTTGGATCACGAACCGTTCTGCCAAGCTAGGCCACTTTTGGCCAATGCGTTTCATGTTCAGGATGTGCCCTACCACTGGCAGCGAGGGAGGCGGCTAACATGACCACTGCTCCCGCTCGAAAGCCCTACCAGGGAGTCGTCCAGATCTTTCAGTTCAATCGGCGCTCATATTTCCTTTCCGGCATTGGTGTCGTTGCGGCAATGCTCGTGTTGCCTTTTCTGCCTCCACTCGGGCGCGCCGCTCTTCTGCTTGGCGTCGCGCCTGCGATCTTCTGGATGGCGTCCTCTCTCCTCGTATCGCACTATGTCTATGACCGCTTTCCGCTCTACGACCTGAATTGGATCTCCTGCAACCTTGCGCTGACGCCAAAGAGATGGGTCAACATCCACTGTGGCTTGGACGAAACCAGCGGATTGCTGACGGCAATCTTTCCGGAATCCGTCGGTCAGGTGGTCGATATCTACGACCCACGGATCATGACCGAGACCTCGATCCAGATAGCACGGCAGTTTCAACATCCCGCCCAGATAAACGTTATGGGGCGATACGATGCTCTGCCCTTAAGCGATGGTTCGATCGACGCAGCATTCTTGCTCTTCGCTGCGCACGAGCTGCGTAACCACGATCAACGGCTGAGATTGTTTCAAGAAGTCGCACGCATTCTGGTCCCCGGCGGAGATTTGATCCTGATGGAACACTCGCGGGATGGGTGGAATTTTCTTGCCTTCGGCCCTGGATTCCTGCACTTCTTCTCTCGCCGAGAGTGGCGAAGAGCCGCTCTAGACGCTGGCCTCGCGCCGCAAGCCGAGTTTTCCAGGACGCCCTTCGTCCGCGTTTACCAGTTGCGGAGGAGCGTATGACACTCTCCAACCATATGCAAATTGTTGGCATTCTACTCATGTTGCTCGGCCTGAGCCATGTCTTCTTCAATCGATACTTTCAATGGGAAAAGGAGCTGGCGACAGTCTCCCTGTTAACGCGCAAAATATTTTTCGTGCATAGCTTCTTCATCGCATTGACCGTGACGCTCTTCGGTGCATTGTCATTTTTCTATGCCGATGCTCTTCTGCAACCCACTGCATTGAACAGGGCAATCCTCGTGGGAATGGTCACGTTCTGGCTGTGCCGCTTGTTCGCGCAGTTCTTCGCCTACGATGCAGCCATCTGGCGAGGCGACAGGTTCCGCACATTCGTGCATGTGGCATTCACTCTCCTGTGGTGCTATGTGAGCGCAATTTACGGTATTTCGCTCGCCGTCGTATGGAGATTGTGATCATCCGATCAGCGCAGGAGATCACTCTTGCTGGAGTGAGCAAACCGGGAATCGCGAAGACCAAATGACCACCGTGGCCAGGCCCAGGCCTTTAGACATCGCAGAATCTTCCTTTTTTCAATCCAACACCTCGGATAACTCCCCGTAAACGCCGCGGGTTCCGGGTATTCCGGGGCCGCTCGACCCTTCTTCCGCCTAGCGGAGCTTGGCGAGGAACGGACCGCAGACGGTCTAAGGCTCTTGCCGCGCTCCGGTGTGCTTCGGAAATGATCTGCAAGGATTTGAAAATAGGTTAGAGGTACAGCGGGGTATGTCATTTCCTAAATCCAGAAATTAAGAACGAAGGACTTTTCGAAACGGAAAAGAAACAACGGCGAACTAATTTGCAGACAGCTGCGGCCCGGCATCGATGCCGGGCCGTCGTTTCACTTGCTTGCACCGCTAGTTCCGCTGCCTGCTCATATCCGCATCGGCATCAGCACATAGCGGTACTTGTACTCCGCATCTGGATCCTCGGGGCGCATCTGGCCCGCCGACTGTGAATCCTTGAACTCCAGCCGCACCTCGCCCTCGTTGCTCAGCGCCTTCAGAAAGTCCAGAATATAGCCGGAGTTGAAGCCCACCATGATCGGATCGCCCGCATACGGCGTATCGATAGTGTCTTCGCTCTCGCCCGATTCCGTAGAACTGGAGCTGATCTTCAGCTCGTTCCCTTCGAGCCGCAGTCGAATCGCGCCCGACCGCTCGTCGGCAAACTGCGCAACGCGCTGGATGGCCGCCGACAGCTCACTTGATCGGACCACCGCAAATTTTGTGTTGTCGCGCGGCATCACCGCTTCAAAATTCGGGAACTGCCCAGACAGCTTGCGCGTGCTCAGTGTGCGATGGCCCACGCGGAAGAACAGCGTGTGTTCGTCGTCGGCAAACTCCACCTTGTCGGCATCGGTGGCTGAGAGCAGTTGTTGCAGCTCTTGCAAAGCTTTGCGTGGAATCAGCACCCGCTTTTCGCCGCTGATGCCTTCCAGTGTTTCATTTGGCTTCTCGACAAACGAGAGCCGGTGTCCGTCGGTCGCCACCATGGCCAGCGACTCTGCCTTGATCACCAGCAGCGCGCCGTTCAGCGTGTAACGCGACTCCTCGTTTGAGATGGCAAAGATGGTGCGTGCGATCAGCGTCTTCAGCGCCATGGTGGAGATGCTCGTGGCCGTAACGGCTGGGAACTCTGGCACCTGCGGATAGTTGGCCCGCGCCATGCCCACCATCTTCGTATTCGACCGCCCCGAGCGGATTTGCACCCAGTGGTTGTCGAGCAGTTTGATGGAGATATCGCCTTCAGGCAGCAGCTTGATGTAGTCGTAAAGCTTGCGCGCCGGAATAGTGCATGCACCCGGCTTCTTCACCTTTACCTCGAGGCTGGTGCGGATCGCCTGATCCAGGTCGGTCGCGGTGATGTTCAACCGGTCGCCCTCTACCTCGATGAGAAAGTTGGACAAAATCGGAATCGTCGTCTTGCGCTCCACCACGCTCTGCGTCGCGGTGAGCTCCTTCACCAGATCCTGGCGGCTTACGGTTATCTCCATCGCTGCCCCCTGCGCGGCCGGCTTTTCGACTTCAGTTTCCACGATCGACATGGACCCAACCTCATTTCAAACCCTGCGGGAAAAACCTTAGTCCAAACAATCCACGCTGGCCACACTCTATCGCACATTGCCGCCACGTGGAAGTGGCTGTCTTTTCTATTTCTTGATTGTATTCATCTCCGCGCGGATCTGTGCGTGGAAAACAGGGGTTCTTCTCTGGATTCCATGCACTTGTCCAGTTTTGCCGCTCTCGTTGGCCGTTGGCAGCAAACCCCGAGCCGCGAACGAATCGACCTGAACACCTGGCTGCGATATGCGACGGGGTATGAGGGAAAAGGGAAATAGATTAAAAGAAAAGACAGTAATACCCGTAGTTGCGATAGGAAAAGTGGAAATGCTTCCGAAGAGGTTGTGGGATAAGGAGTTGACCAACTGTCCAGTTTTCTAAATCCCGCCTGTGCAATTCTGAGTTTTTTGAAATCTGGCCACTCTCAGGAGTCACCCTGCCCCTGTTTCCCACGTCTCCCACAGGAGCTCCTAAATGCCCTGTGGAATGCCGATGGCTTATGTGAAAAGCGCGTCCATCGCCGCATAGGGCAACGGGTTCGGGGCGGCTAGTCCTCCACAGAATGCTTGGATTTGATCGCCTGGTTGGGAGATTGTAATCAGGAGGAAAATCGTCTTGTGACAGGGTAATTCCCGTCTTCGGTGCGCAGCCCAATCAGATTCCCATTGCAGCAGTACTTCTGCGTGGATGAGTGGATTTACCGCGGGGATGGTTCCGTTAAGCTCCTAGACTTTATTGAAGGAATAGGGCTTCGCTCATGGCGATTGACATTGGCGTTCTGGAAGATCAACTGCTGCGTATGTCCGCGGAAAACGCGCCGGGAAGGGAGTTCTGCGAGGCCATCTCGGAGCTGGCAAGAACGGGGCGCTTTGCGCAGTTGAGGAGTGTGCTTCCAGATGTGGTGTACAACGAGCTTTGGGCGCGTTACCTGCAAGATCAAGCGGCGTTTGTGGCCGGGTGGCGCAAATTGGCTCAGGAGATGCGCCAGGGCTTCATTCACCACGCCCGCCAGCGGCTGACATCTCTCACCCGGTTGCAGCACGCGGGAAACGGTTCGGATACCCCGGCATGGCAAGAGATTCAGCGCGCTCTGGACGGCCAGCAAAACGACCTGCTGCGAGCAGCCTTTGCCCTGGAACTGCTCGAACTGGTCGAGCCAGCGGTGTTGCGGGCCACCCACCTGCGCGAATGTGTAGTGGCCGCGCCCAGTTCAGAGGAGGCAGACCGCTACCTTGACGAGGCCACGCGCTGTTATTTCTTCGGCATGTTTACCGCCTGCGCCGTGATGTGCCGTTCGGTGCTTGAGGAGGCAATCAAGCAGAAGCTCCCTGCCGCGCTGACTCGGCTGCTCCGCACCCGCTATCGCAACGCCGCCACGCTCGGCAACCTGCTCCACGAGGTAAACAACAATCTGCAATTGACGGGGTTTGACGCCGACTTTCCCCGCGTAGCCAACCAGGTGAACGATGTGGGCAGAAAGGCGGTTCACCAAGGCCTCTTGCAAGAGGATGAGGCCCGCGCTTGCCTCCAGAATGCGCGCCAGGCTCTGCAACTTCTCCTAAGCCGGTGAGCACTACAGCCGGTGAGCACTACAGCCGGTGAGCACTACGCGCGCGAATTCCGCAGAAAGGTTGACCCAATCCGTAACCCCTAACCCCTGACCCCTTTTCGCTAGTCCCTAACGCCTTATACTGAAGTTTCCATGTCCTACGCAGCCGCAGTCGATCAATTAAATGCTATGGTGCCGGAGCTCCATGCTCACTCCGGCCAGCCACGGCGCAAATTCTCGCTTGACGAGATCCGCATCCTGCTGGATGCGCTGGGCAATCCTCACCGCCGCTTCCCCTCTGTATTGATTGCTGGGACCAATGGAAAAGGCTCGACAGCCGCCACGCTGGCCTCCATCCTGACGGTTTCCGGTGTCCGCACCGGCCTCTATACTTCGCCGCATCTGGCGCGCGCTAACGAGCGCATTCGTCTGGACCGCGTCGAAATCGCGGATGATACCTTTGCCGAGCTTTATTTTCGCGTTCACGACACCGCGCAGCAACTGGTTCTCGATCGCCGTCTTCCGCAAATGCCCAGCTATTTCGAGATTCTCACCGCGCAGGCGCTTTTGCATTTTGCCGATGCGCGAGTCCAGTTAGCTGTGCTGGAAGTGGGCATGGGTGGGCGCCTCGACGCCACCAACATCGTCGATCCACTGCTCTCCATCGTCACCGACATCTCCATCGACCACACGGAGTGGCTGGGCTCGACCATCGCCGCCATTGCTCGTGAAAAAGCCGGCATTCTGCGCCCCCGCGGAACGCTCATTACCCTTCCCCAGCACCCTGAGGCCAACCAGGTTCTGGGTGAGGTGGCGGCTGAATTGGGTGTGCGCGGGGTCAGCGCGGTTCCCTTTATGCCCGCCATGGAGACTGAAACGGCTGGTCCTTATTGCGTTCAAGCTCTTGGCGCAACCATTCGCGTCGATTCGCCCTTGACCGGCGTTCACCAGCAGCGGAACCTGGCGTTGGCCATTGCCGCGGCGGTTGAGCTGGCATGCAACCAAGGCTTCGCGGTCAAGCCAGGGTCCATCGCCGAAGGTATTCGTAAGACGCGCTGGCCGGGTCGGCTGGAGCGCATCCAGAAAGACGGCGCGGAGTGGATTCTGGATGTGGCGCACAATCCCGCCGGAGCCTGGGCGTTGCGCGCCGGCCTGAGCAAGATCTTGGCTGGCGATTCTAATAGGATTTTGAATAAGATACTTATTTTCAGTTGTTTACGTGACAAGCCGGTTACTGAAATGGCGCAAATCCTCTTTCCACTCTTTGATCGAGTTATCCTCGTGCCCATCCAAACCGCCCGGGCCGCTGCCGTGGAAGATCTATTGGCGGCGGCAGCCACCACAGGCGTTCCGGCAGTTGCCGCCGAATCCGTCAGCCAGGCGATGCAACTTGCCCGGCAGGACACTGCGGGCGGAGTCATCGTCGTCTCGGGATCGGTCTACCTCGTTGGTGAGGCGCGTACTCTGCTTCTCGCTGAAAGTGGGGCGCAACCGTGAGCCAACGTCCATATCCGCTTCCCAGGCTCTACCGCTGGCGTACCAATGCGGTTCATATTCCGCTCATGGCCGTAGTCACCATTGCCTGCGGTTCGCTTTCCTTGCTGGTTTCCTTTGTAGACAAGAGCGGCGGCGCGCAACAGCGCATTGCTCGTTTTTGGGCGCGGGCCATGGTCTTTCTCGCTGGCTGTTCGGTCCGTATCTGCGGAGCTGAGAACCTGTGCAAGGTGCCTGTTGCCGTCTACGCTTCCAACCACACCTCCTACATGGATACGCCCGTTATTTTCGCCTCACTACCGTTCCAGTTTCGCATTCTAGCCAAGAAGGAATTGTGGCCTATCGCATTCATAGGATGGTACTTAGATCGATCTGGACAGATTCCTATCGATACCAACAACCCGCACTCCACTCTCTCTAGCCTCGGCGTCGGCGTCAAGGCGCTTCGCTCGGGAATGTCTCTCTTCGTCTTCCCTGAGGGCCGGCGCACGCCCGATGGAGAACTCCAGCCCTTCCTCTCAGGCGCGGCTTATCTGGCTATTCGTGCTCAGGTCCCACTCGTTCCGCTCGCGCTCAGCGGAGTCTACGATCTGCTCCCGATTCATACCCGTCACTTGTACCCCAGAGAACTGACGCTCACGGCGGGCGAGCCCATCGATACGAAGGGAATGACCCCGCGCCAGACCGAGCAGTTGACCGCGCAACTACGCGACGCCATCCAGGCGCTCAGGCAGCCTCAGACTGTAGCCGCCCATAATGAGGTTCAGGAAGTTGCGGTTCGCGCCGAGGTTTGATCCAAGGCGTCTCGAAATCTCTATCGTTCACGCCGCATATTTCATTACACTGGTCTTCCATGCCCATTCGCATTGCCATCCCCGAGCCCACCACAACTGACCACGCCTACAATCAGCGCTGCCTGCCGCTTTATCTTTCTTCCCTGCATGCCGTAGGAGCAACGCCGATTGTGGTGCCACTTCATGAACGGCAGGATCGTGTTGCCAGAGTGCTGGCCGGGGTGCAGGGGATTCTGTTGCCCGGCAGCGGCTTTGATGTTGACCCACAAAGATATGGCGAAAACCCAATTCCCGAGTGTGGCGAGCAAGACCCCGGCCGCGCCGCCGTGGATGAGCTCCTCTTGCAGGACGCATTTAACCTGCGCAAGCCGATACTCGGCATTTGCGCCGGCGCACAGGCCGTGAATGTCTGGCGGAATGGCTCACTGATTCAGGACCTGAAGACACCCGTCAATCACCGGCCAGGCCGAGAGGTGGTCGAGGCTCACCCAGTCCGGATTGCGCTGGGGTCGCGGTTGGCAGCTCTTCTGCCGCGTGAAGATCAACCGAGCGATCAGATCGAAGCGCAGGTCAACTCCAGCCACCATCAAGCCATCCGCACCCCCGGCGACAATTTGCTGGTGAGCGCAATTTCTCCGCGGGATGGCGTCATCGAGGCGGTCGAGTTGGACTCCCCTGATCACTTCGTATTGGCGGTGCAGTGGCATCCTGAGCGAACCTATACGCAGCAGGCACTTTCCCGCGCCATCTTCGCGGCCTTTGTGCGGGCGGCCGAGGCCTGGCAACCCCCGCGGATGGATGATTCGGCTGGTTGCAAGTGAGAGCCTTCCATGAATGATGGCTCCGAAGCCGTTGAGCTGCGACTCAATGCTCTCTTGGCCGAAGCTGGCCTGGGCCCGATGGACGCCGTACTCTCCGTGCGCTTCCAGTCCTATCTTTCTCTCATCATGCGCTGGAACAGCCGCATCAACCTGACAGCAATCCGGGACGAAGAGGGCATCCTCACCCGTCACTTTGTCGAGTCCATCGCTTGTGCCCACGCACTTCCCGCCGGCATCGCCACCCTGCTTGACTTTGGCTCCGGCGCCGGTTTCCCTGGGATTCCCATCGCACTATGCCGCCCAGAGATCGCCGTAACCCTCGCTGAGTCGCAGGGCAAGAAGGCCGCCTTTCTTCAGGAAGCGGTCCGAACACTTGAGATTTCCGCCAATATCCATTCCGGTCGAGCCGAGGCGCTCCGTGCAATGTTCGATTGCGTAACCTTACGAGCTGTCGACAAGATGCAACAGGCCGTTCAGTCAGCAGCTCGACTCGTCCGCCCCGGCGGCCGGCTGGTACTCATGACCACAAACGTTGAACTCGCTAATCTCCGGCAGGCGGCCAGTACAGCCTTTCTCTGGCGCAATGTCGTTCCAATGCCCCGCAGTGGCGACCGAGTGATTGCCTTGGGTGAGCGTCCAATTAGTTTGCCAGCTTAATCAGGGCGAGCTTGCGAATTGCGGGCAGATCCTTCGGCACTTTCACCATCAGCCGGACCCCAGTCCCCTCAGGGTATTTCGGCGCTTCGTCGAGCAATTTGAGGGTACTCTTTGAGAGGTCGCTCACGCGCGCGGCAGCCATTGCCCGGTCGCCAAGGACAAATGCCACCCGAAAGCAACCGCTGCAAGGAGCAAGATAGACGATGTTTCTCTTCTTCACCTTCAGCCGCATAGCCCAGCCTGACTTTGCGGAGTAGGAATTCCACTCCTGGACAGTGACTTCCTGCTTGGCCATCCAATCCACCAATTGCCTCCATGCATCGGCAGCCGGGCCCAGAGCGGCAGCTACTTCCTCAGCCGTGGGCATGGCAGTTTTCCCGATGAAGGCGTTGGGAATCTCCAAGGCGCTTTTATCTGTACCTGAAATCGGTCCAGAGGTTGGGCGTCCTGAGATTACCTGGGTATGTCCAGGCAACGATTCGGTTTTCGCTTTCACAGATCATCTCCTGGTTTTTATTCCGACCCGATATGCTGGCGTAGCACTAACGAGCAAATTCCCGCCTTGAGCGAAGATCGAATCGAATTGTATCCCCAATCGGCAAAGCTGGCTGTGATGTACTTGTTCCACGTGGAACTTCAAGAAAACTCAGTCCATCAAACGCCAGACTCGTTCCACGTGGAACAACAGCTGCATGACCCATTTTGGGTATAGAACTAATTTAGAACTGCTGCTAAAAGCGAATTGAAACAGCCTCTATGCCACCACCAAAACTCGGGAGTTTTCCACTGTTCGCGCCCTCTGCTCCGCCTCAACCCTCTTCCGCATGACCGGCAAGCAACACCTTTCTCCTCAGTCGTTTGACTCCCCGCCCTCCCTCCCCGCCAAAAACGCTTTCCACAGCTTTACCGCGTTCTCCACAATGCAACTCGCTACCCTAAATTCCGCTCTGACCTGTACTCTGGATTGCCATGGGAAAGATTCTCGGTGTTGTGAACCAAAAGGGTGGAGTCGGCAAAACCACCACCGCCATCAACCTCGCTGCCTGCCTCGCTATTGAAGGCCTCAAAGTTCTCTTGGTCGATTGTGACCCCCAGGCAAATGCCTCTTCAGGCCTCGGCTTCCTGCGCGACGACAACCGTCACTCTATTTATGATGTGCTTGTGGGCGACGCTCCGGCGGAGCAGGTCATCTTGCCCACGCAGATCGAGCAGCTCTGGCTGCTGCCCGGCTCAAAGAACCTGACGGGCGCCAACGTCGAATTGGCCGCTGCCGAAGACCGCGCGCTTCGCCTCCGCCGTGCGCTTGAACCCATCCAAGAGAACTACGATCTGGTGGTTCTGGACTGCCCGCCTGCGCTCGATCTGCTCACTCTCAACGTCCTCTCGGCCGCCAACACTCTGATTGTTCCCATGCAGGCCGAGTATTTCGCCCTCGAAGGGATCTCCGAGCTGATCTCCAATCTCGAACGGGTGCGCGCGGCCTTCAACCCGTCCGTCATGATCGAAGGTGTTTTGCTCACCATGTACGACGACCGCACCAACCTGGCCCAGCAGGTGAGCGAGACTCTCCGCGAGTACTTCAACGATCAGCTCTACCGCACCGTGATTCCGCGCAACGTGAAGCTGGCTGAGGCACCCAGTCACGGCAAACCCGTGGCACTTTACGACCCCCGCTCCAAAGGGACAGAGGCCTATTTCGAACTCACTGGAGAGTTCCTGGCGCGCAACAACATCGAGAGCCCGCGCAGCGTTCAACGCAAGGCTGCGGCCTCTGTCAGGCCGGCGGATGCGTCGGCTAGGAAGGTCCGCTTCTGGCCTTACTCGTGAGCCCGGTTGTTTTCAGCCGCTCTGATCCAGATCGCCGTCCGCACCAGGATTTTCTTGTTAGAAATCAGAATTGAAGAGCCCCGGCCCATCGTGTCGGGATAGAGGAATTTGAAATATGACCATCGCAGTTGTCCCTGCTACTGACCCCAAACGCCGTGCCCTGGGCAAGGGTCTGGATTCTCTTCTTCCCCGTGTGCAGGCTCCCGCCACCGTCGCACCAGTTGAATCAGAGGGCGGCAAGCCCCGCGAAATTCCGCTCGATCAAATTGACCGCAATCCATTCCAAACCCGTACCCAAGTCAATGAAGACCAGTTGTCTGAGCTGGCTGCCTCCATCGCAGCCAATGGCGTGGTCCAGCCCATTCTGGTCCGCCCCCAGGCCAATGGCCGCTTCCAGCTCATCGCCGGGGAACGCCGCTGGCGCGCCTCGCAGCTTGCCGGCAAGCCCACCATCCCGGCCATCCTTCGCCAGGTCTCCGACGAACAGGCGATGGAGATCACCATTGTCGAAAACCTCCAGCGCGCCGACCTGAACCCCATGGAGCAGGCACGCGCCTTTGAGCGGCTCTCCCGTGAGTTCCACATGACCCAGGAGCAGATGGCTGTGCGCACCGGCAAAGACCGTGCTTCGGTTGCCAACTTTCTGCGCCTGCTGCGCTTGCCGGCCACGGTGCAAACCCGCGTCGAGGCTGGTGAACTTAGCTTCGGCCACGCTCGCACCCTGCTGGCCTTTGAACACGCGGAGGAGATCGAGAAGGCCGCCAAGCGGGTCGTCGATCTTTCGCTATCTGTTCGCCAAACGGAGACTTACGTCCAAGGCCTCCTGCACCCCGAGCGCGCCGCCAAAAAGGACGCCAAGCCCGAAACGCCCGTCGATCCCAACGTTCGCGAAGTCCAGCAGCGCCTCCAGCGCGCCCTCGGCCTCAAAGTCCACATCGAAGACCACAACGGCCACGGCAAAGTCATCATCGACTACGCCCGACTGGAAGACTTCGATGCCCTCCTTGAGACGCTGGCGGGAGAGTGAGGTGGGATGCCGCGGTCGTTACTCATTTGGATTTTAGGCGGAAAGAAACCAAAGTCTTGAGCCAGTTACGGAAGCGCACAAAGCCCGTCATACCTTGCGCACCAGGAACCACCTGTTTGATCTCCCCATGTGAGGTGAACAAGTGCCGTAAATGCAGCGCAATGGAGTATGGATCCGTGACTCCTGGCACGATATGCGCATGATAAATGTTCGCCTCATTTTCTGGTTCCAATATGGGAGATGGTACGACCGATAAAGCCGTACCACAGGGAGGATTGCTGAGGAAGCGTGCCCTTAAGACTGACCAGCCATCGAACCGTTTCGGTGGCCGGAAGCGCTTGGCAGCGCTGGAGGCAAGAGGCAACAAATGGTTTAGCACGCGCTTGTCGACGCTTGACTGACCTAGTCGATCTAATGAGACTTGACCGTCATCTCTCTTTTCGAGGAAATGGTCGAGCAGAATACCGGTAAACGGCCTTTGATCCTGGGCACCAGCCAGGAGGGGCTCGTCAAAAAGACGGCGACCCAAGTGCTCGTTAGACCCAATTTGCTGGTCAATTACCGGTTGCCATCGAGCCATTTCGCCCCATGCGTAGCGATTCAGTCAATTGTCTGAGTTCAGATCGCAACTCTTCAAAGCCGCTTTCTCGTTCGACTTTCTTTTCCATCGGGGACCCATCTACAACCGCAAACAGTAAGATGAATTTTGGCGAGACTATGCTCGTCAGCGTGCCGCGCACGGCGGTAAATTCCGCTACTAAATCACCCTTCTGCGAACTGTAGATGTACGGCTCACTAGGCAGAAGATCGCTAGTCGCCTTGAAGAACTCCAAAGCTCTCATAGCGATTAGCTGGCTCAGCCAGCGACGGTCATCCTTCAGATTGATATTGGTTTGCACGGACATGATAATGCGTCGTTCCACAATGCGGAACCAAGTTGCCTCTGCCGGATGGCCGGGTGTAAGCGCAGGGTTCTTCAGATCCAATTGCGGCATGCCTTGGGCTTCTTGAGGGATCTTGAAGAGGCTCGCAAAGCGGCGGGTTCTCTTGGCATCTCGCACCGGGGACCCCCTGTACTCGGGCTGCAAACCACGGACTAGTAGACTGGCGTTTGCTGTTGCTTCCATTCAATTCACCACCAGTTCTTGGATGGTCTCATCTTTCAGTAGTCGGAAGAATTGCTTCTTCTCCTCAGTGTGCGCAAATTCGGCCCATCTTTTCACATCCTCGATATCTGTCGTCTTAAACCCCGGTTTTGTGTATACGTCGACGTCTACCAAAAGGGCTGTTCCCGAGGGCGGCAGACCTGCCACCAAATCGGCGGTTGCGATTCGAACAATACTCTGAGTATTTCCAGGATGTTCGCTCAGATAGATAACGCTGATACTCTTCTGAACTTGCTCCTTCGCGATCTCTACCTTCAAGTCTAGGTCTGTGATTGCGTCGATGCCGTGGAGATCTTTCCTGAGAGAATTGATGTAGCGAATCCCTAGGCGCGACACGCTGCTCAGGCCTTCAGCTTTCTGGAAGAGAGCATCGAAGACCTGGTTCAGCTCTGTTCGAAATACTTCCCAGCCCACATACGGCGCCATCCGGTGGTAGGAAAGCACCTGTTGGCCGATCCTTATTGATCGTAAACCACCTGGTTCTGACAGTTGAATTACAGGCTGGTATCGAAGATTTGGGTCGGTCTGGCGCATCAAAGGTGGGATGTTACTGGCCGGCAAGGCATCCTGCTGAAATCCCCTCCAAGGACCAAAATCCGCAAGACGGCCAAAAAATATTTCTGGGCTACCCGTCATATCGAAGCGAATCTCAAATACAACCTCGACGATAGCGTCGTGCTTGAGCTTCTTCGGAACTGAATCTCTATTCTGGGACATCGCTAATCCGCCTCAGGCTTGCCCATTCGGTTCACCAACGAGCAATTGTAGCCCACTCAACTCGCACCCCGCGCGCTCTCTATCCGCATCGATGTCGCTTCAACCATATCGGCATCTCGCAATTTGTCGACAGCGGAAGCGATTTCCGGCTTCGTTCGCTAGCAAGCGCGCTTCATGTCCTCCAACTACGTGGACGTTGTTTAACGAGACTCCCTTTTCAGTATCCATGCGGACTTCTCGGTACGGTCGAACACCTCTTACCTGAAAAATCTATTCAAATAGATATTATAGTCTATTTGAATAGATTTTGATAGACTCTACTCTATGCCCTCAGGTCAAAAACGCGGACGAAAGCGGCGCATCCTCGGTGCGGCAGAGAAACAATTGATCGAAGAATTTTCATCTCAACTTTATTCCCTTTTAAGTCGACCCGGTCGCTCAGTCGAGGCGATAGCGAGTGATCTTAAAGTATGCCGTGCTTCTCTATATAAGTATTTGAATGAAAACATGTTAGCAGGCTACGACGTACTGAAGCGGGCGCATGACATTTTCGGTTTTGAGTTCACGTACATGGACTTCGAGAGAACCCCAAGCCTCAGATCGCCGGGCAAGAATGGAACGGATGCACAAGGAGTCCTTCCCTTTCTGAAGACTGTACGGCAGGACGATATCCAAATCGTGGGAACAAAGCCCGTCGAGAGAGACACACTCGAGCTAACTGTCCAAATTCGATTCACCGGCTGATTCAAGTGTTCCCAGCCAATTGGCATTATTTCCCTATGGTGGTTGGCCCATATCTGGGAGTGAGACACCTAGGGTACCGATTCGCATAGTGCATAGCCGACAGATGGGCGATCCGCCGGGCGTGTCCGGATGCCCGATAATGCAGGAATGTTGGTTCTCGCCTCAGCCTCGCCGCGCCGCCGCGAACTTCTTACCCAGGCTGGGTTTTCGTTTCAGGTCCGCGCGGCGCACATTGCGGAAGACCCCTACCCCAACGAAGACCCCATCGCCTACGTCACCCGGCTCGCTCGTGAGAAAGCGCAGGCCGTCTTCGATCAGCTTTCAGCACCCGATAAGAATCCGCCGGAAACCGCCGCCGGGGCCGCCGACAACCCAGCCGGAGAGCCGCTTGTGGTCCTGGGAGCCGACACCACGGTTACTCTCGACAACCGTATCCTCGGCAAGCCTGAAGACGTCGCCGATGCGGCGCGCATGTTACGCCTGCTCAGCGGCCGCACCCATCGAGTGATCACGGGCGTCGCCGTTGTTACTGCTAAATCCGCTGAAGTCGCCGCCGAAGTAACTGCCGTCCGCTTTCTAACTCTGTCAGACGATGAGATAGCCGCCTACATCGCTACCGGCGAACCCATGGACAAAGCTGGCGCCTATGCCATCCAAGGCCGCGCCGCTCGCTGGATTCCTCGCATTGAAGGCGATTACTTCAATGTAGTCGGCTTGCCCATCGCTCTGGTTTCCACGCTGCTTGAGAGTTATAAGCTTCCGGTTACTAACTTCTAGCTTTTATCCTTTCGCTGGCAGAAAATTCTCCGGCATGCACCATGTCGCGCCAATGCGCTCATCCTCGATTTTCACTCTGCCGACCTCGCTCCGGCCCGGTATGCTGGTAGCTGCATGTTGTACGTTCTTCTCGGATTGGGTGTCTTCGGGCTGGTCACTTCCACGGTCTTCGCCGGCATGGTGCTGTGGGCCGTGCCCGGCTACCTGCGGCAGCGGCGGGCAGCATTGGCGCAGCTTGAGGCGCGGCCGGGGTTTACGCCCGCGCTGACCCTGCTGAAGCCTCTCCATGGCGATGAGCCGGGGCTTGAGGCGCATCTCGCCACATTTTTTGAGCAGGACTACCCAGAATTCGAGATTCTTTTCTGCACGCGCTCGCCCGAGGACGCTGGATTGGCGACGGCGCGGCGAGTTGCGGCGCGCTACCCCAACATTCCAGCGAAGTTTCTGTCGACCGGTGGCCAGCCCGATTGGATCAACGCCAAAGCGGCTTCAATGGAACACATGCTGGCCGTGGCCGCGCACGAAATTCTGGTCATCAGCGACAGCGATGTGCGCGTAACGCCCGACTATCTCCGGGCCGTGGCGCTGCCCTTTGCCGACGCGGAGGTGGGTGGAATGTGCTGCCCCTACCGCGGCGTGGCGGCGGAAGGCGGACTGTGGGCGCGGCTTGAGGCCGTCGGCATGTCCGTGGAAATGACCGCCGGGGTGCTGGCGGCGCGCGCCATGGAAGGAATGCAGTTTGTCCTGGGGCCGACGATGGCCTTCCGCCGCGAAACGATCCGGCGGATTGGCGGCTTTGGCGTCACGGCCGACTACTGCGCCGACGACTTTGTGCTCGGCAACGAGACCTTCAAGCTGGGCCAGACGGTGGTGCTGAGCCACCACGCCATCGACCACATGGTCATCAACTCCAGCTTCTGGTCGTCGATGAAGCACCAGGTGCGCTGGATGAAATCGACGCGGTTTTCGCGGCCCAAGGGACACTTTGGCACCGCGCTCACCTTCAGCGTGCCCTTCGGGCTGCTTGCCTGGGCGGCGGCTGCGGGTCTGGGCCACCCATGGGTCGGCCTGGCCACGCTGGGCTGGGCCGTCGCCACGCGGCTGGCGCTGGCGCTGGCGGTAGGCCGCGGCGTGGTGCGCGATACGAGCTGGTTTGGCCTGCTCGTTCTCTATCCCTTGCGGGATCTCATGGGATTCGGCTTCTGGGCCGCCAGCTACTGGGGCAGCCGCATTCTCTGGCGCGGCGAAGTCTTCGAGCTCCTGCCCGGCGGCAAGATGCGCGCAGCGAAATGAACGCGTGGCTTCCTGTCCGATCGCGAGGCAAAAACGCGAAAGGGTGAGAAGCCCACAATTTGCATACCGGAGAGCGATCCGAAATTCCCTACAGAGTCCGCCCCACCGCCGCCGCAATCACCCGCAGCTCGCCCATCAGCTTCTCAAATTGATCCAGATACAGCGTCTGAGCCGCGTCTGAGGCTGCCTTATCTGCATTGGGGTGGATTTCGACCAGAATCGCGTCCGCGCCCGCCGCCACCGCAGCCTTAGCCATCGCGGGGACCATATCGCGACGGCCAGTGCCGTGTGAGGGGTCGGCCACAATCGGCAGGTGCGAGAGCTTATGCACCACGGGAATCGCCGCAATGTCCATGGTGTTGCGCGTGGATGTCTCATAGGTGCGGATGCCGCGCTCGCACAGGATCACGTCGTAGTTGCCGCCCGCCATGATGTACTCGCTCGAAAGCAGGAGCTCTTCGATCGTGGCTGCAATGCCGCGCTTCAGCAACACCGGCTTGCGCGCCTGCCCCAGCTCGCGCAGCAGGTTAAAGTTCTGCATGTTGCGCGCGCCCACCTGAAAGCAATCGGTATACGGCAGCATCGGCTCAATCTGCGCAATCTCCATAACCTCGCTCACCGTGAGCAGGCCGTTGGCGCGGGCAGCCTCGTGCATCAGTTGCAGCCCCGGAATCCCCATTCCCTGAAAAGCGTAAGGCGAACTGCGCGGCTTAAAGGCGCCTCCGCGCAAAAAGCCCGCACCCGCAGCCTTCACGCACTCCGCAATCGTAAAGATCTGTTCGCGGTTCTCAATGGCGCAAGGCCCGGCGATGACCGCAACCTTCTCGCCGCCGATCTTGGCGCCGTTCGCAAACTCCACCACCGTGCCTTCCGGGCGGAATGCGCGTCCGGCCAGCTTATAGGGCGCTGTGATCCTGTGGACGTAGAGCACGCCTGCGAGCAATTCAAACTTTTTCAGCTCCAGGCCGCCTGTCGAGCCCACGCCGGCCAGAATAGTCTGGGTCGCGCCCGTGGTTCGGTGAACATTCACTCCCGCTTCCACCATGGCATTGATCACTGCATCGATCTGCTCTTCGGTGGCCAACTCATGCATCGCTACAATCATTTCTCAATCCCTGTCTCAGGCGCGGCTGCGCCCGTGGCATGGCCCGGCTTTTGCGCCTGGGCGTTCCTCTCAGAAGCCAACTCGTCCCTTTGCAGGGCTCGCATCACGTCGATGATCCGCTCGTAGATGTGCGTCAGTTCGATGTCCGGCAGCGGGCCCTTGTTGGCCGCACGCACGTTGGTGTAGATCACCTTTTCGCGCGCCGGCTCGTATACCGGCAGTGAGGTGGCAGCCTTCAAATGACCGATCTGCTGCGCGGCGCGTGCCCGCTCGCTCAACAACTCCACCAACTGCCGGTCCAGAACATCAATGTGATTCCGCAATTCTTCCAGCGTCATTCCATCCTCGTGGTGCGCCCTGCCTGCCATGTCCGGTCTTCTTTAGCTCGAAAAACCGGCGTCCAGCAGGCAAAAGAGCAAGAGTTGAATCCATGTATGCGGCGTCAGGCGCCGCCTGCGGGGTGTTTTTATCGGGCCAGCGCTGCCTCAGGCAGGTGCAGGCCCTTGATAAATCGAGCCACTGCGCCGGGCGCTGTCTCCGGAGTCGATTTTTCGATCAACTCTACGATTGCGCTGCCGATCACCGCGGCATCTGCGAACTCCGTCACCTGGGCGACGTGTCCCGCATTGCTGATGCCGAACCCCACGGCTACCGGCAGCCGGGTCCATCGCCGGATGCGCGCTACCAGTGATGCCGCGTCGGTGGTCAGGCTCTGCTGCGTGCCGGTAATGCCAACCCTGGAGATGGCGTAAACAAACCCTTTTGAATGAGTGGCGATGGCCTCAATCCGCTCGTCAGGACTGGTGGGCGCGGCGAGGAAAATCGGCGCAAGCCCCACCCGGGCCATCTCGGTGAGATATTCATCCGCCTCTTCCACAATCGTGTCCAAAACCAGCACGCCGTCTGCTCCAGCCGCAGACGCCTCGTCGGCGAACTTGTGCAGCCCATAGCGCAAAATCGGATTCAGATAGCCGAAGATCACCAGTCCCGCCGCCGGCCGTGCCGCGCGAATCTCCCCAGCCAGTGCCAGTACGTCACCCAGGCTCACTCCGCGAGCAACCGCCCGTTCCATCGCCCTCTGAATCACCGGCCCATCCCCCAGCGGATCGCTGAATGGCACACCCAGCTCAATCACCGCCGCGCCCGCATCGATGGCCGCAACAGCAATGGCGCGCGTGGCCTCGATGCTGGGATCTCCAGCCGTGAGATAAACCACCAGTCCGGGTTTGTGATCGAAACGTATCGCCATCGAAAAAATGTCCCGTACCCCACCCATGCGACGGTTTCTCTGTCGCATGGGTGGGATACCACGAATCTCAAATACCCCATTCGCCGGGTGCCCCAGGTCTCGATCTTGAGACCTGGGAATGAGAAAACCACTGAGTTCTGGTGCCCCATTCTCGCCGCGTTTTTGTTTTTGCGGCTAGGATGGGATACCTTAAAGCTTCAACTCCCGCGCCAAAATCCCCATATCCTTGTCGCCGCGTCCTGAGAGGTTCACACACAGTATGTCACGGGCATCGAGTGTCGGGGCAAGCTTCAAAGCCTCAGCCACGGCGTGCGCGCTTTCCAGCGCGGGCAAAATCCCCTCCGTCCGCGCCA
>Ga0302140_10002203_pt1 | contig 25402 bp, 20 predicted proteins | sample I_Bog_E1_1_FD_202095 | JGI IMG/M metagenome (GOLD analysis project Ga0302140, IMG submission 202095) | Peat permafrost microbial communities from Stordalen Mire near Abisko, Sweden - I_Bog_E1_1 | ecosystem: Environmental > Terrestrial > Soil > Wetlands > Peat | place: Sweden: Abisko, Stordalen... | reverse complement strand
CGCCGAGCTAACCCCCACCGCCTGCGCCGCCAGACTGGCGAACTAACCTCTCAGCTCAGCGCCCAGACCGTCAACCGTGTAGTTGCCTGGATGGATACAAATGAGCTGCAGCGCCGGGAGCGCGAGGTCCGCAGTCTCTCTGTACTCCTCAAGTCTTAGAGGATGAATTTACGGCAGTAAACCAGACACTCATGCTTACCGGGCTATCTGTGAGTGCCTCGTAATGAATGCCGCGGAAGGATGGCGTCAAGTGAACTGAGCCGGTTAGTAAAGACGGCTAGATCCACTAAACCCAATGTCGTCTCAGTGTCTCAGTGCCAGTATTCCGCGCGGAAGTCCCAAAATTGAAAGAAACACAAACAAACTGCCGCGTCCCGTCATCAAGAATCTACTCGGCGTTCAAAGAAGCTTCTTTTGTCGCACTGAATACCGAACCGGTCTCGAACGTTTTTCGAGAACTTCTTCATCCACAAGCTTCTGGAGCCACGTTCGTGCTTGTGCAGTCGTAACCTGCAAAACTTCAGCAATCTCGCCTTCGTCCTTGGGACTCCGCAGGAGACTCACGAGGATATCGCGGACGCACTCAATGAGCATCCGAGCGGGTTCGAGACTAGGTGAATTACATAGGGAGGAATGAGGAATTTCCGAACCTTGTTCGCCGTTTGGGGTTGATTCTTCCTCCTGAACCTTTTCCAACTTCGGAATGTTGCCTGCGATTTCGTCCGAAGAGTCCATCTGAGTGCCCTTCGATTCTTCAGGAGTCACTGGCGGCGTTTGGAACGTCAGTTGTCGTTGATCAGCTTCTAGCGGCACATCGCTTTCATCAAACATGGCTAAGAGTTCATCAGTGCCTCGCGGATTTGGCCACGGTCTCGCGCCGATTGTTGACAGGGCCTCCAGCCCCCGCCCAATTTCCCCGGTAGATCGGACATAAATTGGAACAAATCTCAGTTTCTGCAGTTGTTCAACCGCGCCTGTCCATGTACCACCCTTTTCGTAGTCAGCGGTCACGACCAGCGCTGCATCGGCCAGACCATAAATCAGCTTGTTCCTCTGCATTGCGTGACCGACGTTGAACCCTGCGCTGGGATCATAAGGGGAAATAAGAACCAACTGTTCATCAAGCAGCCAGGACCGATTCTCTCGATTGAGCGCGGTGCGTTCTAGACTGTCGGCAAGAATGCCGGTCACACGGCCGCCTGCATCCAGGGCTCCACGCATCGCTGCCCGATCAATTCCTTGTGCACCGCCGGAGATCACACCCTTCTTGGCAACTGCGCACTGCCGACCCACCGCTTCAGCGTATTCGATCAGTGGCTCGTCCACATGGCGTGACCCAACGATGGCGAGCCCCCCATAATCCAGTAGCTTGGCTTGACCGCAGCCATAAAGAACAGCAGGGGAATCCTCCTTGAGTCGATTCTTCATTTTTCGCGGGTATTCGGAATCGGCTCGACTCAAGACCCAAATTGCGCGCGCCTGCCACCGTTCGACAGCTTGACTGATCAAGAACCCTCGATCTAGTAGGCGTCCAACTCGGTCATCCGGAACGATGTCGTTTAATTCCCTAAGTAATTGAGCTGAGCCGCTCAGAAGTAGGTCAGAAGGTGCGCGCCCGATCTCTCTGAGCCGGCGTGCGAGGCGACGATATTCGCCGGGCGTTAGCAGTTCTTCGACTTTTGCCCCGTTTTGACTTGCAATTAGTGGGGCAGTCAGGAGAAGAATTGCCTGAGTGTTGGGGGAGATTGGCAAACTCATTGACCATTCCCCGCATATGAAAGCGCGACCGGGAACACTTGCCCAGAGCCGTGAGATCGCAATAACCAGCCTGCCACAGTCATCGTCCAACGCGAGTCAACGAGATCGTCGACCAGCAATACCGCTCCGTCGGGCAATCGTTCAACGATCAGTTCAAGGGATCCATCGAGATTTCGTGCCTGCTGTGTGCTGTTGGCCATACTTTTTTGCTCGGGCCGATTATCCGTTTTTCGAAGGACAATTTCGAAGCGCAATCCAAGCTCAAGCGCCAGCTTTTCCGCAAAATCAGGTACAAGTCTAGGGTGTCGCAATGAGGGAATGCAAGTGATCCACGCAGGGGGCGGCTGTGGATCCCAAGCTCGAACCATCTCAGCACACGCCTGCACCAAGTCGTCACCAAACTGGCGATGGTGATATTTCCCATCCCTCACGATCGCGCCCCAACCGGCATCGGCCCAAATCGAGAGTGCCTTACCAGGTTCGACCTGTTGTGCGACTTGAATTGTCCCTTGGACTCCATACGCGGGCATTCCCCCCGCAGGCCACTTCTTTCGAGGGTCTATTGGCAGGCTTGTGCGTTTGAGAAAACTTACCGCTTCTTGCACTAGAACAGGGTTGGGTTCGGTCGAAAGGGGAGCAACTTGAAGCGGAGTTGGTCCGACCGGAGGGCCGTCAAGAGCGCGAATCAAGAATTCCATATGGCCCGTGGGCAAAGCAACGTATTCTTGCATTTGTCGCTGTTCCAATCGTCTCAAGGCCGTGAGCCTCTCCGCTCTTTGCCAAAAGTCATCACTCAGTCGTGCAGCTGTGAGTTGCCACTTCGTTCCTTGCTTGGCAATCGGAGACGGCGATTCTAACGACAATAAGTCCATCGTCTTTTGGATGCGCCCCATCGTCAAGTTCACACGTGCCATGAGTTCGGGAATAGAGAGTCCACCCGGGGCAGCCTCGAGCGCACGAAGTACTTCGTTGACTTCTGGAAGCGTCGGAAAGGCACTTTCAATAAAGAAATCTGTGATTTCACGATCCTCGTCTCCCGCCAGGAGAACACCATATGCGGATGGAATTGCACGGCCTGCCCGCCCAACCTGTTGGTAGTAAGCGACCACAGAGCCGGGCACCTGATAATGGATTACAAATGCGAGATCGGGCTTATCAAAGCCCATTCCTAATGCGGGGGTTGCTACGAGTGCCTTGACGCGGTTGTCTAGGAGCGCTTGCTCAAGCTGTTCGCGTTGATCGCCCGTTTCGCTTGTGTACGCTTCGACGATTAGGCCGCGAGACCGCAGCCATTCGGAAACTTGTTTAGGCCGTATCGACATATACACTTTGCATTCTGGTTTTTAGCTGTTGAAGTGGGAGTATGCCACCTAGCCGTTATGAATTGAGTGATTTGCAGTGGAAGAAGATCATGGATTTTCTTCCTGGGCGCAAAGAACATGTGGGCCGCACGGCAGTCGATAACCGTTTATTTGTAAACGGCGTTCTGTGGGTACTGCGCTCGGGAGCGCGATGGTACGACCTTCCGGAGCGTTACGGCAAGTACAAAAGCGTACATAAGCGCTTTGTGCGCTGGGCCAAGTCTGGCGTCTGGGAACGGATCTTTCACGAGCTTGTGCGCGACAAGAAGAACCAGTATCTGATGCTGGATTCGACCATCGTACGGGCACACCAGCAGGCGGCCACGGGCCGCAAAAAGGGGGCGCGGACAAGGCTTTGGGGCGTTCCCGAGGAGGTCTGACGACCAAGATCCATCTGCTCACCAATGAACTGGGCCTGCCCTTGGACTTTCTTGTCACCGGCGGCCAGGTAAATGACTGCACCCAGGCCATCGCGTTGCTGGGCCAGCACAAGGCCGAGGCCGTGCTTGCCGATAAGGGATACGACTCTGACGCCATCGTAGAGCACGTTGAAGCCATGGGAGCCAAGGCCGTGATCCCTCCCAGACGAAACCGCAAGCTGCAGCGCGAGTACGACAATGATCTCTACAAACAGCGCAATCGTATCGAACGCTGCTTCAATAAGCTCAAGTGCTTTCGAAGGTTCGCCACACGATACGAAAAATCGAAAGACTGCTTCAAAGCCATCGTCGCCCTCGCTTGCGCTTGGTTGCACCTCAGACTATATGTCGATACGGCCTAGCATCTCGGACTGTCAGCGTGTAAATCACTCCGCTTCCGACCAGAAGGGGGAGTTGTTCGGCAAGCCATGCAAGGCGTTTCGCCTGTGTCCCCATTCTAATTGTTTGGAGTGCTAAGGACGGTCTTCCCAAATCACCACGTGATACGCCCAACTCTGGGCCAAGTACCTCTCGTAGATCGTCCATTACGCGGTTATTTGCAGTTGCCGTCGTTGCGAGTAGCCGCAGGTTCCGGGGAAGGGTCCGGGAGATGCGTTCAATCAATCGGTAGTGAGGCCGAAAATCGTGACCCCAATCAGAAATGCAATGCGCCTCATCAATCACGAGCAGCGATATTCGATGAGCGATTCCAGCTAGGACTCTGCTATTGAATCTTTCGTTCGCCAACCGCTCGGGCGATATAAGCAGGATATCCACATTGTTATTCCCAATTTGTCGCTCAATGTCGTCCCACTCGTCAGGATTGTCCGAGTTTATGGTGACCGCACGAACGCCCATTCGCTCAGCCGCGGAGATTTGGTTTCTCATAAGTGCCAGCAAGGGAGAGATTAGAAGTGCTGGACCTGCACCAGACTCGCGCAGCAGTTTGGTGGCAATGAAGTAGACGAAGCTTTTTCCCCAACCAGTTCTTTGTACAACCAGTAGTCGGCCGCGATTCTCCACGACGTGCTGAATCGCTTCCTCTTGCCCTTCCCGAAATCGTGCAGTCGAGAGTTTTGAGCCAGTCCGCAACAGTTCCAAAGCCCGTCTCGCATCGTACGGCATGGGATCACGTTCTCCCTATTCTTCAGAGGATTCTATTCTCGATGGTAAATCAGGGACTCGACTGAAGGGCACAAAAACAATGGATTGAAGGGTTTGGATGCTCACCTGAGCACATCAAAGACGCTGCCAAGCGCAATCCGTGAAGACGAATCTCCATCAATGCTGAGTCGCAAAGTCACTCGCGAACACCGATTACTGCCCAATAGATCGGCCAGCGTTCACGCAGTGTGTGAACGTTTCACCGCCAACACTGAGCTGCACACCGCAACATTTCCGCTTAACGTCGTCATCCCACCCGTATATGTGCTTTCGCACCAAAGTGGGCGGCCTTTCACAGAAATTGCGCACTGAAGCAACGCAATCGGGTGTTATTAAAGTTTCCCCAAAACGAAATAGACTGCTTCGACTCGCTTATCGCGGAGAACGATTCGGCATAGAATTGACTCGCTCCGCTATCGGAGTCAGTACTTACCTGCACGGATGGTTGGGCAGGAGAAAGGGAGTATAGCCATGAGCGATTCAGATCAGCAACAACAGGAACTCAGTCACTTCCATGTTTGCGTTCATTCGCATGGCGGCAAGGATCGCATTGTCGCTCATGGGCCGCGTGTTGCTCCGTGCGCTTGGAAAGACGTACTTGCCGTGTCCCGTGACCGGGAGCACTTCGCGCAGGATGTCCACCGCTTGCTTCGACAGCGGCACGATATGGTCTCTTTTCGTCTTTGTCACAAGATAGCGCCACTCGGCTGTGTCTAGGTTGATGTGCGCCCATTCAGCCTTGCGCAGTTCCCCCGGGCGAACAAAGAGCATGGGCATGAGGCGCATGGCGCAGCGCACCGGCAGCGTTCCCTCGTACGCATCAAGCGCGTTCAGAATTCCACCGAGCTGTTCCGGTTCCGTAATCGCGGCGAAGTGTTCGGCATTTACGGGTGGCAGAGCGCCCCGAAGATCGCCAGACGGATCGCGCTCGGCGCGTGCCGAAGCGACCGCGTAGCGGAAAACCTGTCCGCAAGCGACCAGGGCACGGCGTTCCGTCTCTCGCACGCCCCGCTTCTCAATTCGGCGCAGGACACTGAGTAGTTCGGGGGCTGTAATTTCAGCAATCGGCCGTTTCCCGATCCATGGGAAGATGTCGCGCTCGAAGAGGCGAATCTTCCTTGCGGCGTGCGCCTCAGCCCAACTCGGGGAGAACTTGGTGAACCACTCCCGCGCCACTTCCTCAAAGGAGTTTGCAAGACGGTCGTCTTCGGCGGTCTTTTGTGCCTTGCGGTCCTGGCTGGGATCGATGCCGTTGGCCAGCTGCTTTCGAGCTTTATATCGGCGGTCACGAGCATTGCTTAGGGTCACTTCGGGATAAACGCCGAACGAAATCCGCTTCTCCTTGCCATTGAAGCGGTATTTTAGCCGCCACCATTTTCGACCATTGGGATAAATCTCCAGGTAGAGTCCACCCATATCGGAAAGCTTGAAAGATTTGGCGGTCGGCTTGGTATTGCGGATTTTGACATCGGTCAATGGCATGGGGGCAAATCCTTGGGGCAGGAATTCATTTGCCCCCAAGTTTGCCCCCAATTGCCCCTAGCTGTCAACGGACAGAGATGCACCCCGATGGACTCGTTCAGGCGCTAAGTGCTTTATTTTTGTAGTTTTGTGGACTTCGGTAGATGTTCTTGGAAGTCCTTGGAAGAGCTTATGGTAGCGCTAACGGGAATCGAACCCGTGTTTTAAGATTGAGAATCTCACGTCCTAACCCCTAGACGATAGCGCCACACTTGCGGGGAGCGGCCGTCTCCGACCACTTGATTACTCTAACAAAAAAATACCGATGCGCCAAAATACCAGCCCCGGTAGACCGTCTTCGCCCGCCAGCTAATTCCAGCTGGCCAGTGCTCAGATCCCCAGTTTTCTGACCTCATCGTTGTAATACTTGCGATACAAGATCTCCCACTCCTGCGAGCCTTCGAGAATGATCTTGCGCTGCGAGGCAATCTTGGCCCGGGCAGCCATGTCGATCCCCGCCTCCTGCGTGAGCAGCACCTCAAGAGCCTTGCGCGCTTCCTGCCGTATCGTGTTGCGGTCTTCGTTAAACCCCACTTCGTTAATGTCAGCAAGGGTGTCCGCCACCGTATGCGCCAGCTTGTTGAGCTTATCGCGGCTAACTCTCATAGCACCGCCTTGTATTTGCGCGTCAGCTCGCCCTTCACCTTCTTGAACATCTCTGCGTATTGGGCGCCCGATTTGCGCATCTCTTCGGAGTAAGCCTCGAGAATCACCCGAACTTCTTCGTTAATGCGGTCCTCGAGCGACAATTCCTCGATGAGCCCTGCGGTCACGCGCTCCTCGGTCGCCTTAACATTGCTGGTCGTAATCAGCTTGGCGTCAATGAGGTGCTTAACCGTGCGGCGGCCTAAATAACCAATGTATTCGCGGGAAAAGATCATGGACTAGTGGTCAGGATAACGCATCCAGCTCCCCTCTGTACACTTATGCCCCAACTAACTCTCAGCGGCAATCCCCACACCGTCTCGATCGCGGAATTCCGCTTCACAATCAAAATCCCACCGAGAAACTGAGCCGCGTCGCCCCTGCCGATGAAGGATAAGGCACAGCAATTCCCCTTTGTGTCACTGTTTTCAGCGTAACTCCCGCTCCAGAAATCAAGCGAACCTCAAAGCTCAACTCAGCCCCACCCATCGCACCGCCCGCCACCCATGAAAACGGAACTTCAACCACGCAGCCGGTAGGCGCGCCAGTCCCAGCCCCAGTGATCGGCTGAGCGCTGAGGTGCTGTCCTACCGGCAAAACTGGGGCAACCCACGCCCTGCACGCGATCGTCGATCCCGACGAAACCGGAACCGCAACATCCCCCATCCGAAACAGGATGGAATAGACGCCGCTCACCGTCGCCGCCCCGGCAACCGCCCGACCATCGATGGGAGCCGGCCATGCCAAAACCGGAAAAATCCCCAGCAGCAACAACAAACATGCGCACTTCATGTCGAGGTCCTCCGTACTGACCTATCGGAGAACCGCAACCTGCCATGAGTCGAATTCAACAGCTAATAATCGCCACAATCGGTACTTAGGTGACACAACCGGCCAGCCAATGTACAGCCGTGGACAATCAATCGTTCCACCGGCGCCGCACCCTCAAAAACCCTCAACTCCGATGCGGGCACGTCTTGCTATTAATGCACTCATCGGCAACCCTTAGTCGATCCACCGGCTGGCCGCCCTTCAAATGAACCTCGACGATCTCCGCCGCGTCTTCCGGCCGCACGCCCCCATACCAGACCGCTTCGGGGTAAACAACCACCATGGGTCCGTGTTCACACTGGTCCAGGCAGCCGGATTTGTTGATCCGCACTCGGTCGCCCAACCCGGCAGCTTTGCTCAATTGTTGTAACTGCGTAAAAAGATCGCTTTTTCCATCACTTGTGCACGACGGACGCGGCGCCCCTTCAGGCCGCACATTATGACAAACAAAGACATGATGCTCATACAAGGCCAATCCGGAAATCCTCCTCGTTCTAGACTAATTGCACCGCCTCCCTGCCAAAGTTTCCACAATAGCGGCGACCCCACCCGCCCCCATCTGCGAAAATGAGTGATTGACTATGAGCAAAGATAATCTCCTTTCCTTGAAAGACGACATGGTGGCCTTCATCGAGGGTCACGGCATGCGCCGCCTCCCTGGCTACGTCACTGAAGACATCCCCTCCATCCTGTGGGAAGGCCAGGACAATCCCGACGCATGGAAAGACTTCGTCGAGATGGCCAAGCACGTCGGCGCGCCCTTCGTGAGCTTCAGTGAAATGAGCCTCGAGCGCGAAGAACTCGAAGCCCTTATCGAAGAAGCCGGCGAAATGAACTTCCCCGATGAAGAAGCCACCGAGTTGGTCGAGGCCCAATGGCTTCGTAAATACTCCGGCATGTTGGGTTACATCCAACTCGGCTTCGTCTATCAGGGCCTGGTCTTTCTCCACGAAACCACCACCGAATGGTACGAACGCTACCAGGCGCTCCTTGAAGATATCGAAAGCTTCCAGGACATCGTGATCGACGACGCCCACGAGGGCAGCGGCGACGAGGACGAGTAAGCCCGGTGAGCACCGCAGACACGCTACCGGGCCAATCTGCGGTTTCTCGCGCCCGGCCTCGCCAGCGCTGGATCCTCGCCGAGCCGCACCCGGAACAAGCCGAATCCCTCGCCCACGCCGCCCATTTACCCCTCGTTCTGGCTGAGTTACTTGTCGCTCGCGGCATCACTCAGCCCGATCAGGCCCACGCCTTCCTCAATCCTGAATTAGCCCAACTCCACGACCCGTTCCTGATCCACGGCATGGCCGCGGCCGTCGATCGTGTCGAACTCGCCATCACCGCCCGCGAACCCATCCTCCTCTACGGCGACTACGACGTTGACGGCACTACCGCCGTCGTCCTCCTCAAGACCGCCATTGAAATGCTCGGCGGCATCGTCCGCTTCCACGTTCCTCATCGTTTGAACGAGGGTTACGGCCTCCAGTCCACCGTCCTTGAATCCGCCTATGCCGACGGCGTCCGCCTCGTCATCACCGTCGACACCGGCATGCGCGCCTTCGCTGAGGCAGACACCGCCCAGCGCCTTGGCCTCGACCTCATCATCACCGACCATCACCTGCTCAAGGCCGACGACTCCGTCCCCCACGCCCTTGCCATCCTCAATCCCAATCAACCTTGCTGCGGGTATCCTGAAAAATTCCTCTGCGGCGCAGCCATCGCCCTCAAGCTCGCCCAGGCCTTGCTCTCCCGCCGCGACCCCGTCCGCACCCGCGAAAAGACCCTGCCCAGTTTTCTCAAGATGGCGGCCATCGCCACCATCGCCGACGCCGTTCCCCTGCGTGGTGAAAATCGCGTCATCGCCGCCCTCGGCCTCCGCGAACTTCGAAAGCCCGTCGGCCCCGGTCTGCGCGCTCTCTTTACCGCCGCCGCCCTCGATCCCGCCGCCAAGCAGCTCACCGGCTTCGACATCGCCTTCCGCCTCGCCCCGCGCATCAACGCCGCCGGTCGCATGGACGTAGCCTCTGAGGTCATTGAACTCTTCTGCACCCGCGACTCTGCCCGCGCTCTCGAATTGGCCACCAAGCTTGAACTTCTCAATCGTCAGCGCCGCGACACCGAAGCCTCAGCCCTCACCGCCATTCACGCTCGCCTCGCCGCCGACCAGCAACTCGCCGACGCCCGCATCCTCATCGTCGATGGAGACGGCTGGCATCGCGGCGTCATCGGCATCCTCGCCTCCCGCGTCGTTGAACGCACCGCCAAGCCCGCCATCGTCGTCAGCATTGAAGACGGCGTCGCCCACGGCTCCGGCCGCTCCGTCGACGGCTTTCAACTCCTTGAGGCCATCGAAACCTGCAGCGATCTCTTCACCCGCTTCGGCGGCCATGCCTTCGCCGTCGGTTTCGCCATGCCCGCCGCCGGCCTACCTGAACTCAAGCGCCGTCTCTGCCTCCACGCCCTTGAGCGCCTCGGCTCGACCCAGCCCGAGCATCTCCTCCGCATTCACGCAGAGTTGCCCCTCGATCGCATCACGCCTGTTCTCGTCGGCTGGTTGCGCAAACTCGAGCCCCTCGGCCACGGCAATCCCGAACCCATCTTTCTCGCCCGCCGCGCCCGCCTCGTCTCCGCTCCCCGCACCATGAAGGAGCGCCACCTCCGCCTCGAACTCGCCCAGAACTCCGACCCCGCCATCCCCAGCTCCGCATCCATCCGCGCCATCGGCTGGGACCAGGCCGTCCGCGCCGCCACTCTCGGTCTCACCCAGGGCAGCCTCATCGACATCGCCTACCGCATCCGCGAAAACGACCATCCCCAATACGGCGGCATCGAAGCCGAAATCGTCTCCCTCCGCCTCCCCGAACCCTAGCGCAACAAGCTCGCCCAAACAAAAAGGCCCGCGATCATCCGCGAGCCTCTTGGCCATTCGTATCAAATTAACCTACCGCTTCGGCTCTTTCTCCTTTTGCGGCTTCGGTTCCCCATGAGGCTTCTCCTCATGCTGCGGCTGCACATTGTTCGGCCGCTGCACATCGTTAGGCCGATTCTGATAGCCGTTCGACGGCGGAGTCTGCCGGTACTCCGGCGTTGCCGGCCGATTCCCCGGTTGCGCCGTGTTGGGCCGATTATTATACCCATTCACAGCCCCCGGCCTCGCCGCCCCGCCCGCAGGCGCCGGATGGCTTTCATGAGCCAGAGGCCGTGACACCGCCAGATTCTGCGGCCTTCCCTGATTCGCCTTGAAATAAGCCGTCTTGTCGCTCCGGAACTGCTGAACATGCTGCTGTTGGAAGCTCGTCGGACCGATGTGCCGCTCACTCATCGCCATCCGCTCTTCCGGTAGAGGATCGTGATGAATTCCCCCAGGCCCGCCCACATATGCCACATGACGATCGTTAACGATCGTGTTTCTCTCCACAATCGTCCGGTCAACATATACGTTCGTAATCCTGACATTATTTACCCGGACCACGGCCGTGTTGTAGGCGAAATCGTGTCCGCGCCACATCCCCCCCACAAATCCCACGCCCATGTAGCCAAAGCCGTAATTCACGCCGCCATAGTACCCCACATGCTGTCCCCAGTAGCCATCATGAAACACATACAGGCCATTCGACCAGCCCCAGTAGCCGGGCGTCCACAGCGCTCCTTCATACGGTGCCGGCACCCATGCCCCAGGCACCCAGTAATACCCATCCTCGCCGTACGCCCAATAACCCGGCGTCCACATCAACCCAGGTTCAGGGCAAACCGGTTGCTCGTACACCGGCAATATTGGGGGAGCAAATCCCACGCTGATAAACACCCCCGCAAATGATTGAGCGGGAACAATCGAAAGCAATAACGCAAGCAAGAGCCAGCGCAAAGAACGGGTGACTCGCATAGAAAAACCTCCTGAATCGTTTCGTCTGTCCTGGCAGCGGGAAATCGTATCCCCTGAAACCAGCCCAGCAATAGGTTAAGCCGCGCTACGGAATCGCATCAAATCGATCTGCCTGCCAGACTTACTCAAGCGGGAAACGGTTCGCCCCAACCGGCAGCCAATCAAGCACTCCCGAACTACTCTACCGCAATTGCCCCGCTCCGACTTCGAGCAAAGTCCGGTTACTCCCTGAAACCCGCCCCGCCCGCGAAAGTTGCCCAAAGTCGCCGCAAAACTCGCCCACCTCATCACACACCACCGTTCCACCGCATTCGGCTTGAAATCCCGACCGCGGCCAGATCCAATGGTTCCGCCTGCCATCAGTTTTGCACGCCCGCACGCCCGCACGCGCCCCACGCTGTACACTCTCTGTTTCGGAGATAATCTGATGACAAAGCGCATCCCAGGCTTTTCACTAAGCTTGCTGATCCTGTTTCTCTCCTTCCATTCCACTCCCGCGCAGGCGCAAAAACCCGCCGATAACCACGTGTTTGGCGGATACTTCGAAGAATGGGACGTGCGCTACTCCGGCTATACCATGGCAACGCTGGAAAAGACAGGCGTGGCCGCCAAGCTGACCCACCTGATTTACGCCTTCGGCAACGTCACCCCTGGTCCATCCCCCGCCTGTGCCATCGACGACCCCCACGCGGCATGGCAAGACGCCTCCATCCTCGCCATTAACGGAAAGCCCTATTCCGGTTCCGTGCACGGCAACTTCGCCGGCATTCTCGAATTGAAGGCCCTCCATCCCCAACTGAAAACACTCATCTCACTGGGCGGCCAGGCCGGCGACGTCTCCGGATTCACCCTCTCAGCGGCCTCGCCAACCGCACGCCGCGCCTTGGCCGCCTCCTGCATCAACCTCTTCGTCAAAGGACATCTCGCTCCCGGCGTAGAAGCGCCCGGCCTCTTCGATGGCTTCAACATCGACTGGGAGTTTCCCCTGGCTGCCGACCGTGAAAACTTCACCGCCCTCCTCCATGAATTTCGCACCCAGCTCGACGAACTCGGCCGCAGCACCGGCCGTCATTACATCCTCACCTTCGATTCTCCCGCGAACCCCCAGCGGTACGCGAACATCGACTTGAAAGCCGCAGCCGCCGAAGTCGACTTCCTCACCATCGATGGATACGACTACGCCGCGCCCGACGAGAAGACAACCAACGCCAGTTCCGCGCTCTACAACAGTCCCGCCGACCCACTCCACGACAAGGCGCGAGCCATTGACGACACCGTGCAGGCTTACCTCAAGGCAGGCGTGCCCGCCGCCAAGTACACCATGGGACTGCCTCTCTACGGCATCGGCTGGAGCGGTGTATCGGACCAAAATCACGGCCTCTATCAAAGCGCAGCGCGTGAGGCGCCCGTATTTCTGTCCAATGGCCGCGCCCCGTGTCCCACGCAAAGCAAGCAGGCTCCATCGCCCGGCTGCGACACCATTCTCACTCCCGGATTTGCCACCGATCGCACCCTGACCCAACTGCTACGCCGCCCTGATGCGCGGTTCTGGTACGACCCTGCACGGCAAGGCGCGACCCTCTACCTGACAACCAGCCGCACGTTCTACACATTTGACAACCTGCGTTCCATCGCCGCCAAAACCGCCTACATCCACCAGCACAAACTGAGAGGGGCCTACGTGTGGGCACTCAACGACGACGACACGCAAGCCACCGTCACCAACGCCATCGCCGCCGGATTGGAATAAGTGCATAGAGGAACGGTCGCGCCCGGTGAGTGACGCGGCGTGATTTTGCATTATTCTGCGCCAGCAGCATAGGCAGGTTCATGTGGAGCGGGGTCAGTTGCAGAGAAATTGTCCTCACCCGTGCAAAATAGACAAGACTGAAACAAGCCGACATCCCCTGAAACGGAACAAAGCCACCCTACCCCAGGGGTCAATTCACCCTTTCATCGCCTTTTCGCCTTCACGCCTTTCATTATCAACAACTTGCAAATCGACTCCGACTCTTTTCCCGCTTAATACCGCAGACTGAGCCCCATTCCAATCACATTTCGAGCCTGCAGATTCACCGGCACAAAGCCCAATCCGGAAATGTAAGTCGTGCCGATCTGGCCCGCCACTTGGCCCACGCCTATATCGAACGCAAAATGAGGATTCTCCTTCTGCGTCACGCGCACCGCATAGTCCAATGTCGTCGGCAAATCGGCTTTCCCCGCCACGAGAATCGAGCCCAGATTCTTTGACGTCGGAGGCTCCTGCGTAAATCCAATCGCCGGAACGATCGCCGTATGCAGCGGACCCGGCAGCGGAATCCCCAGCCCACCGAAAAGCCGTCCGCCAAACCGCGTCGCCTGTCCGCCAATCCCATAGATCGACGCGTTGGTCGCCTTCCAGCCCAGGTTCGCCAGAAAAGGAACTGGAGCATGAAGCCACGTCTTGGTCACCGCCGCATAAATATCGCCGTTGGTATAGCTCTTTCCGTCCAGCGCCCCGCTCACAAACTTGTCGCCCGTACGCACCACAAATCCCGCCGCCAACCCCGGCGTCCAAGGCCCAAACTGCCCGTCCTTGACCGCCACCACCTTGCCATTGAAGATGTTCATTCCACTGTAGTTCCATAGGCTGCTGAACAATGGGCTGTTGCCCTCAGTGTGCACGCTCCGCGTATAGCCGCCCTCGACGCGGTTGGCGACGCCCTCTTCAATGCTGAACGTATGAATGTTCCCAATCACGCTCGACGCATTCACAAAGTGATATCCCACCGCCGCGTGCGAAAAGAGGTGGTCTTTGGCTGTATAAACCACATAGGCTGTTGGAGTTATGAAACCGCCCGTCTGCCCTTCCAGCGTCAGGTTCTGGGCATTTACCCGAGGTATTGCCACAAAAGCCGCCATAACGGCGCCACAAACCACGACTTGAAACAGTCTGCGAATCGACACGATAGTTAAACTCCTGTAGGGTAGGACCCATCTCGCCCTTATTTGCAAAACACTCTCTTGTAACACAAACGCAACAGGGTCGTCTCCCTCCCGGCCCTGAATGGTAAACTCACCCCATGCCGCGCGGTCTTTTCATCACGCTCGAAGGACTGGACGGATCAGGTAAGACCACGCAAATCAAGCGCTTGGCGGCGTGGATGCAAAAACGCGGAATCGTCCCCGTCCTCACTCGCCAACCCGGCGGAACTACTACCGGCGACCACATCCGTGAGCTGCTTCTCGACTCCCGAACCACTTCCATCGCTCCGATGACGGAAATGGCGCTCATGTTCGCCGATCGCGCTCAAGCCATCGCTGAAGTCATCGAGCCCGCCCTGGCCGCCGGAAGCTTGGTCCTCTGCGATCGCTTTACCGATTCGACTGAGGCCTACCAGGGGGGTGGACGGGAGCTCGGCTCCGCCGTCGTCCTCGACCTTAACCGTCTCATCTGCGCCGGTTTACAGCCGGATTTGACCCTCCTGCTGCTGCCCTCGCTCACCTCGAGCCTCGAACGCGCCCGCCGCCGCAACGAACGCTCCACCGGCAAAGATGAAGGCCGGTTCGAGCAGGAAAAAGACGCATTTTACAGCCGGGTTTGGAACAAATACCGCGACATTGCCGCCCGCGAGCCGCAGCGCATCGTCCTCATTCAAGGCGACTTGACTGTCGAAGAAGTGTACGAACAAATCATCGAGGCAGTAGCCCTGCGGCTCAGCGGTTTCAAGGCCTGAGCTCTACTTCCAGCTCCCCAGCATGCGCCGCAAAAGAATGAACTGCCCCAGGTGATAGGCGTTGTGGTCGGCAACCAGCAGCGCTTCCCGCAAAATCGTCTGCCCGTCACCATGCGGAATTCGCTGATACAAATCAGTTGACGGATCCTGCACCAACGCACACATTGCCTGCAAATCCTGGCAGAAAGCGTGCACAGTCCGGTCCCAGGCTTTGCCGTCCGGCGGTTCCGGGCTGGCCGGCCAATAGCCCTCAGGCCACGCCGGCGACTTGTGTTCCGGGTTGCGCGAAAACTCGAGAATGTCCCACTGCGTGATGCGCAAATGTTCTAGTTCTTCCCATGGTGAGTGCGGTGCTCCCTTCGGCCGTTTCCCTCTCAAATCGCCCGGAAAATCCTTGATTGCCTCCTGAAAATCCGCGTGCGCATTGCCGCCTTTGATCAAATTAACGAGGCTTTCTCTCAAAATCGCGTCGTTTCCCATGCTTAAATCCCTCTTTTTCAAGCCGCATTTCTACGTTTTCGCCGCCCGAATCAATGATTCGCCACGCCAAAGAAAAGATGCTTCCCGTCGCAACTCTAGTGAATCTGATGAGGACGAGATCGATCGGTCTCTAAAAGTTCACTCGAGGTTTAATGGATGGCCACTGCCGTCGCTTCCCCTGCTCGCCCCGCCGTGCGGTCCGCCATCGTCAAGCCGCCATCAATCCCTGGGTCATTGCGCTCACCGTCACGCTCGCTACGTTTATGGAACTGCTCGACACGTCGATCGCCAACGTGTCTCTGCCCTACATTGCAGGCGGATTGGGCCGTTCCTATGACGAAGTCACATGGATTCTGACGACCTATCTGGTCGCCAACGCGGTGGTCTTGCCGATGTCCGCATGGCTGTCACGGGTGCTCGGCCGCAAAAACTACTACATGGCCTGCGTCGGCCTTTTCACCGTGACATCGCTTCTTTGCGGCATCGCGCCGAGCCTGCAGATCATGCTGATCGCGCGCGTCCTTCAAGGCATCGGCGGCGGCGGTCTGGCTCCGGTTGAACAAGCCATCCTCGTCGACACATTCCCGCCCAACAAGCGCGCTTCAGCATTTGCGCTCTATACCGTGGCCATCGTCACCGCACCGGCAATCGGCCCCGTGCTGGGCGGCTGGATCACCGACAACTACAACTGGCGCTGGGTCTTCTTGATCAACATTCCCATCGGAATTCTGTCGATGTTCTTGACCACGCGCTTTGTTCACGACCCGCCGTCCTTCGCTGAGGAACGCAAAACGGTGCGCTCTGCCGACGGCAAACTGCGCGTTGATGGCATCGGAATCGCACTCATCGGCCTCGGCTCTGCAGCCCTTGAAATCCTGCTCGACCGCGGTCAGATCGACGACTGGTTTGGCTCACGCTTAATCCTTTGGATGTTTGTGATTGCCGTCTCATGCCTGGTGACCGCCGTCTTTTGGGAACTCAACCACAAAGATCCGGTCATTGAATTCCGTCTACTGCGGACGCGCAACTTCGCTATCTCCTGCATCTTTTACTTCATCTTCGGCTTTGGACTCTTCGGCTCAACCACCATGATTCCGCAGCTACTGCAATCGCTCTACGGCTATCGTGCCATCGACGCCGGACTGGTGCTGGGGCCGGGAGCATTTGTGATCACATTGCTGGCTCCGGTGGGCGCACAATTGGTGCAGCGCGGCATCATCCAACCGCGCATCCTGCTCTTCGGCGCAGTGATGACGGTGGGCATCTCGTTCCTGCACTACAGCCACTTCAACCTCGACACAGACTATAACCACTACGCCTGGGCACGGGCCCTGCAAGGCCTCGGCTACGCGTTTTTCTTCGTGCCGTTGTCTGTCATCACCTATTCGCAGCTCAAACCGAATCAGAACAACAAGGCTTCGTCGCTGACCAATTTTTTCCGTAATTGGGGAGGCAGCTTCGGTATCGCGTTTATCACCACGGCATCCGAGCGCCGCCGCAATCTTCATCAGGATATAGTCGGCAGCAACATTGCTTCATCGAATTCCGGGCTGCAACAGCAGGTGCAACAGTCAGCCGCGTATCTGCAGGCGCATGGCTTTTCGCACGCCGACGCCCTGACCGCTGCCTACGCACGCTTCTACAACCAGCTTGACGCGCAATCGCACTTTTTAGCGTTTATGGATTGCTTCCACGTCATCGGCATCATTACGCTGATTGCCGCGCCGCTGGTGCTGCTGACCAAGTACTTCAAGATCGGCGGAGGCGCACCGGCGGGCCACTGAACTAGACGTGAAAAAGCAAAAAACCCGACAGCCGACAACAAGCCTTTGTGGTCTCCCACCCATCGAGCAAAATACGCTCGATGGATGGGGCACTCAGAGTTTCATCGCCTGTGGGTCGGTAACACTGGCGGCGACTATTGCTGGTACTTGAACGATTTATCAGGATGCTGAGGAGCAGGCGGAACCGGTCGTGGATCAGCCTGTATCTCCTGTTGCAACTCGTTGAGCGCAGCCCGCAGTTGATTGTCATCGCCCGTGAAGCTCTGGTGGGGCAAATTATCGACCACCATGTCCGGCTCTACGCCGCGACCCTCGATCAGCCATTTGCCGTCGGCGTAAACTCCGGTCTCTGAGGCTGAAGCAATGCCGTTATCAGCCTGCGTGTTGCTGAAGCTGAGCCAGATTTCGCCGCCCCATGTGCGCTCGCCGATCACCTTGCCTAACTTGAGGCGACGAAATCCTTCAGCGAAAGCTTCGCCATCAGAAGCAGTTTCGTGATCGCAGAGCACAACGACATGGCCGCGGAATGCGTATTGCATGTTCCACGATGGATTGCCGGTGCGCGGCTGAAAATAAAACCATGCCTGACGCAACAATTTGCTGAGCAGCCATGAGTCGATGTTGCCGCCGTGATTGTGGCGCACATCGATGATGAGCCCTTGCCGATCGAATACGGGATAGAAGTCGCGCGCCCATTGATCGATGTCATCCGAGCCCATGGCACGCAGATGCACATAGCCGATGGTTCCCTTCGATGCTTTCTCGACCGCGAGCCGACGCGAATACTCCCACTCGGTGTAACGCAAGCCAGCGTCATCACGAGCACTAATCGGCGTAACCAACACATCACGGGCATCGCCGGTAGCAGGCTTCACGTGCAACAGCACTTGCGTTCCAGCCTTGCCGCGCAGCAACACGCGTTCGTCCGGCACACTGAGCGCATCCACTCCATCGATGCTGGTAATCACCTCGCCTTCTTTGACCAGGGACTCGGGCCGCGCCAACGGTGGTGCAAGGTTAGGCAGATCCGGATCGTGCAGGTAGATATGGTCAACCACGTAGCCGCCGGCCCTCTCATCACGCCGCAACTGTGCGCCCAGCGTGGCTAAATCGATCTGGTCGGCGGGCTTGCGGGCGTCGCCACCTTGAACGAATGTGTGCAGCGCCGAAAGCTCGCTCACCATCTGTGAGATTACGTCGTTGAGTTCATCGCGATCTGAGACGCGATCGACAAGCGGCAGATAGCGATCGCGCATGGCCGTCCAATCGACGCCATGCATTTTCGGGTCGTAAAAGTAATCGCGCTCCAGTCGCCATGCATCGAGAAAGAGCCCGTGAAATTCATCGCGCGGATTGGTCGTGATCGTCCAGCGCGACAGGTTGATAGCGGCCTTGGGCAGAACCTTGGGATCGCTGAGGCCAGCACCCTTCACGTCGGAATCGAGGACGTAAAAATCGTCTGCCTTGCGCACGATCATCTTTTTGCGATCGGCCGAGATTTCATAGCTCTTCGCATCGCTCAACACCGTGTCCACTTCATCGCCCTTATTGGCAATGTCGAGGCATTGCAGGGAAAGATGCTCCTGCTGGTCATCATTGGCGTTGAGCCAGCAAAGACGCTTGTCGGTCGCCTGCAATTTGTCGTAATTACCGGCCGGCGCGGGAACTTCGCTCAAGCGCGAAGCGAGATCGGTGAAGTCGATTTTCACTTCAGACGGCTTTTTTTCGTCCTTCTTTTCATCAGCCTTCTTTTCGTCGGCAGACTTATCGGCCGCAGTCTTGTCGGTACTCGCTTTCTTGCTGTCGGCAGTCTTCTTGTCGTCCTTCTTTGTATCGTCCTTCTTGTCCTTGTCCTTATCATCCGCGTCGGGATGAAGTTCGTCCGCAGGCAAGAACGGAGAGCGCAAGCCGGGCGTCAAAGCTAACTGATAAACCTTCATGGTGTGATCGAAATGAGGCTCGGGTTGGCGCGGACCCCACGGCGATTGAATGGTGGTTTTCAACATGCGGTCAGACAAAAAATAGAGCCACTTGCCGTCGGTACTCCAAACAGGATTTGCGCTATTGAAACGATCGGAGGTGATGGCCTGGATCGCGCCGGTTTCCACGTTGAGCACTTTTATCTGCTGGAATTGATTGTCGGTGCCTTCAGCGAAAGCCAGCCAGCGGCTATCAAGAGACCACGACAGATCACTGAAGTCTCCGTTCATTGACTGCGCAATGCGCTTGTCCTGCTTGGTCTTGATGTCGTATAGCCAAAGTTCTTCGTCTTTGTTATGGTGCGCGAGCCAATGACCGTCGGGCGAGGTCACGCCATCCCAGCGAAGTACCTTTGCACCCTTCGTCCATTGCTCTGCAGCACCAATGCCATTGGCCGAGTACTTCCAGAATTCCGTTTCGCCTGTGTCGGTCGAGAGGGCGACGATCGATTTTCCATCGGGCAGGAAACGAGCCTCGCGATAGCGAACCGCGGAGTTACCGGCAACCTTGACGATGCGACCATTCTTGGCTGGCATGGTAAAAATCTCGCCGCGCGCCGTGAAAACTGCATTCGAACCGTCAGGCGATAGATGCACGGCGGTGAGATAGTCAAGCGGCTTCTTGACCCAGTGTTCCCTCATCTGGTCGAAGTCGGAAACAAGCGTGATGGGAATGACTTCTTCGTGACCACTGGCCAGGTCGAGCGACCAGAGATCGGCGCCGCTGGCATAGACGATGTGCCCATCAGAAAGCGATGCGGCTTCGATGTCAAAGATTTTCTGATGGCTCTCCTGTTTGAGACCGTGTCCGTCAGGGTCGATGGAGTACACATTCATAACGCCATCGCGATCCGACAAAAAGTAGACGCGCCCATTCCAGAACATGGGATGGGCTGAGGTGCCTTCATAGTCGGCCGTCAACGGCACCGCTTCACCGTTGCCGTCGAATCGCCATAGGTTTTCGACCCATCCGCCCTTGTAGCGCTTGGTCGAGCTCCACTGCTTGGTCCAACGCGTAAAGAAGAGCGTATGTCCGTCTGCACCATAAGCGACCTCGGCGGCCTCGGCGAGCGGAACAATCTCACGCTTGCCCAAGGCATCGACGAGCACCAGCTTGTCGCCCGGCAGCGTGGAGTAACGCGACGTCGCAATGACGAGTCGACCATCCGGAGCCCATCCCGCAGGCTGCGCTGCGCCATCCCAAGTGCGGCGCTCGGGAAGACCTCCGGTCAACGACATGGTGTAGACCTCTTTTGGTCCCTCGTAGTTGGCGAGGAACGCGACCGACTTGCCATCGGGAGAGATCGAAGACATCGACTCCATGCCAGGGCTGGTGGTCAGTCGCTGGGCGGCGCCGCCGTGCACGCTCACCGACCACAAATCTCCCTCGGAGGTGAAGACGATGGTTTCTCCATGCACAGATGGATCGCGGTAATAGCCGCGATGCGTTTGTTCCGCGGCAGTGGCCGGAGCAGCGACCAATGACTGATTAGGCAGGATAACAAGGCATAAAGCTGCGGACAGAGCCGCACGGCGCATCGTCGTATGGAAGAGCATGTGGAACTCCCGTTCGTGGAGTGAGGTAGCAAAGTAACTGAGATTTGAAGGAAAGGCCCGGCTGAATGTTCGGGGCAACGAAACACAGTTGAAGGGCCGCGTCCGCAGGATACTACGAGAGGCTACTTGAAAACGTTCTGGGAGCTCATCCCATGGGCGGAGGCGCCTGCGTCTCTGAACCGCATGGCGGACACTTACCGGCTTATTTGTGGCACAATATGAGACGGAAGCTATAAATGCCAACCAAACGATACAGGAGCGCGTGGATCTGCCTGGCGGTTGCCGCCATGACGATTGCGCTCGTGGCGCGCGCACAATCCGGCTTGCAGAGCGCGAAGGCGTACACCGATCCTGTCTTCGAGTTCCTGGCTGCCGCACAGCAGGACGCCAACTTGGTTGGAACATACGGCGCGCTCCGGACGACGCACCGCCGCACTGCCGGGCAATCCGCCCCGGTATTGCTGCACGGAATCGATGCCGGGGCGTGGATGGCGATGTTGCCCATCTTGTTCGTCGGGCTTATTTCGCCACTGAATCTGCTGTCGCCAGGCGCGGTACTCTGCCTCGGCCGCACGCCCGACGCTCCGCTCCTTCCCTTCTCTTTTCAGCGTCCTCCGCCCTCACACCTCGTCTAGCGCGCAGTTTTGGTCCAGAATTCAGCGGCAACTTGATTGCGCTGATTGCTGGCCGTTCTGTTACCCGCTATTCGCGTGCAGGGTGCTGGGCCACCGTTGCATGTCGGCTCTAACCTACGACATTTACACTGTTATACGGAGATTCACGTGTTTTTCGATACGATACTGACCAAAATTTTTGGCACCGCGAACGAGCGCATCATTAAGAAGCTCGTGCCCGTGGTGGCTACGATCAATGCCCTCGAACCAGAGATTCAACAGCTTTCCGATGAGCAGTTGCGGGCCAAGACCGTGGAATTTCGTGCTCGCATCGCTGCCCGGCTCACAGGCATTGAAGACGCCGATGCAATCAAGGTGGCTGAACGCGCGGCGCTCGACGAAATCCTGCCGGAAGCCTTTGCCGTGGTACGCGAGGCGGGTTGGCGCGCCGTGCACATGCGCCACTTTGACGTGCAGTTGATTGGCGGCATGGTTCTGCACCAGGGCAAGATCAGCGAAATGAAGACCGGCGAAGGAAAAACGCTGGTCGCCACCCTCGCTTGCTATCTGAACGCCCTTGCCGGGCGCGGCGTACACGTGGTCACGGTCAACGATTACCTGGCCAAGCGCGATGCCGAGTGGATGGGCAAGATCTATGAATTCCTCGGGCTGACGGTAGGCGTGATCGTTCACGATCTCGACGACAATCAGCGCCGCGAAGCCTACGCCGCGGACATCACCTACGGCACCAACAATGAATTCGGCTTCGACTATCTGCGCGACAACATGAAGTTCGACATCAAGGATTGCGTGCAGCGCGGTCACTACCACGCGATCGTCGATGAAGTTGACTCGATCCTGATCGACGAAGCCAGAACTCCACTCATCATCTCCGGCCCCACCGACCAGACTACCGACAAGTACGCACGCGCGCACAAAATCATTCCCGAGCTTGAGTTGGGTGAAGAGATTGAGGAGTTTGAACACAAGAGCTTTACCGGCGACTACTTTGTCGACGAAAAGCAACGCACCATTGGCGTGACGGATCAAGGCTGGGAGACGATCGAAAAAGTGCTCGGAATCGACAACATTGCCGACGCCGAGAACTGGGACATGAAGCATTACATCGAAACGGCCATCAAGGCCCACGCGCTCTACAAACGCGATGTGGACTACGTGGTCAAAGAAGGCGAAGTCATCATCGTCGACACCTTTACCGGTCGCCTGATGCCGGGTCGCCGCTGGAGCGACGGGCTGCATCAGTCCATCGAAGCCAAGGAAGGCGTTGCGATCCGCAAGGAAGACCAGACGCTGGCAACGATCACCTTCCAGAACTACTTCCGCCTCTATCGGAAGCTGAGCGGCATGACGGGCACGGCCGAAACAGAGGCCGCCGAATTCGAGAAGATTTACAAGCTCGAAATCGTTGTCATTCCCACCAACAAACCGATGCTGCGCCTTGAGAACGCCGACGTTGTTTATCGCACGGAGAAGGAAAAGTACAAAGCTGCTGCGGACGACATCGCTACGCTGCATGAAAAGAAGCAGCCCGTTCTGGTCGGTACTACATCCATTGAAAAATCAGAACGGCTTTCCGGAATTCTGCAACGGAAGGGCGTTCGCCATGTCGTGCTCAACGCCAAGTTCCACGAGCGCGAAGCGGAAATCGTGGCCCAGGCCGGTCGGCTGGGAATGGTCACGATTGCTACCAACATGGCTGGCCGCGGCACCGATATTCTGCTGGGCGGCAACCCGGAATTCATGACCCGCCAAGAGCTCGTGAAAAAGGGTCATGCACGCGCCATCAGCGTGGCTGAGGGAGCCATCAATCCCATGGCGCCCGCCAGCTTCCTGCGCTTCTATTACCAGGGCCAGGAGTTCGAAGTTCTGGAAACGGAATGGACAGAGGCATTTGTTGTCCACAACGAGGCCGCGCTCAAGGATCACGAACAGGTAATCGCTGCCGGCGGCCTGTTCATCCTCGGCACCGAACGTCACGAATCGCGCCGTATCGACAACCAGTTACGCGGACGCGCAGGCCGTCAGGGCGACCCCGGCGAATCGCGATTTTACCTGTCGCTTGAAGATGACTTGATGCGCATCTTCGCCAAGCAGTGGGTCAGCGTGCTGCTTGAGAAGCTGGGCATGGAAGAAGGCGTGCCGATCGAGTCGCGCATGATTTCGAACCGCATTGAAGGCGCGCAAAAGGCCGTCGAAGCGCAAAACTTCGAGTCACGCAAACACTTGCTTGAGTACGACGATGTCATGAACAAGCAGCGCGAAGCCGTCTATGGACTGCGCCGCCAACTGCTTGAAGAGGTCAATCAGCGCGACCTGATTCTCGAAGACTACGTGGGCGGAATTCTGAGCACCATGCTCGATGAGTTCGCAGCAGAAAATCAGCATCCCGACCAATGGAACATCAAGGGACTCGAGGAGCGGCTCGTCGGTCAATTTGGCCTAAGCCTGGCTGCTGCGGGCATCAATCCCCTCGAATTGTCGCGCCATGAATTGGGCGACGCCATCTTTGAAAAGCTAAAGGTGAACTACGAGGACAAGGAACGGATCCTTAGCCTGGAAACGATGCGCTATCACGAGCGCATGGTAATGCTCAGTGTTATCGACGGCCTATGGAAAGAACATCTGCTCTCGATGGATCACTTGAAAGAGGGCATCGGGCTGCGTGGCTATGCGCAGCAGGATCCGCTGGTGGCCTACAAGCGCGAGTCCTTCGACATGTTCGAAGCCATGATGCTCAAATTCCAGGAAGACACGGTGCGGTTCCTGTTCCGGATGCAGATTCTAGGGCCAGACGGTCAACCAGTGGGCGCACCGCCGCGACCGACGCAGGCTGTCCCGCCCGCTCCGCCGGTCGCCAGCGCTGCGCAACCACCCACTCTTGAAGCTGCACCACGGGAGATTGCAATCCCGACCCGCGCTCCATCGACAACGATCGATGCGATTGAAAAAGAGTTTGCCCGCAAGAAACAGCGCGAGCTCCAGGCCGCGAGTTTGGCGGGAGGGGGCAATGGCGCCAGCCCGGCTGCTCAACGGCGCACCGGCGAAAAAGTAGGCCGCAACGATCCTTGCCCCTGTGGCTCGGGCAAAAAGTACAAAAAATGCCACGGCGTCGACGCATAACCCATCACCTGCTGCTGCAGAGAACCCAAATCTCTGCAGCAGGCAGAATTATTGCGCCATGGCGAAGTTGATATCGACATCGACAGTGGAAACAGCCGGTCCGGAAACAAACCTCCACTTGCGTACGGCGTCCTCTGCCGCCAGTGACAAAGCGTGGCTGCCGCTGAGCGTTTTAACGTCGGTCACCTTGCCATCGGGATCCACTGTCACCTCAACTTTGACCACGCCGGAAATTCTCATGCGCTTGGCCAACTCTGGATAAACAGGCGCGACGCGCGATTTAACAGCCCGTTCGTCAGCAGCTCTGCCCGGCATGGCGAGTGCCACCATCAGTGCCAGCGCCGCCACTTGCAGTGCTTTCTTGACCATTCCCTTGCCAATTTGCTTAGAACTTCCCTGAATGTCTCTGTTCATTAGTGCCTCCTCCGAAAGGACATAGTGACCTTATCGACGCAGGCAGCGCGCGCATGAGAAACCGTTCAGATTGTCGTTTTTGGAACAGATAAAAGCCGGCCGATGAGATGGTGCTAATTACTGCTGACTCTA
>Ga0302140_10002202_pt1 | contig 25409 bp, 21 predicted proteins | sample I_Bog_E1_1_FD_202095 | JGI IMG/M metagenome (GOLD analysis project Ga0302140, IMG submission 202095) | Peat permafrost microbial communities from Stordalen Mire near Abisko, Sweden - I_Bog_E1_1 | ecosystem: Environmental > Terrestrial > Soil > Wetlands > Peat | place: Sweden: Abisko, Stordalen... | reverse complement strand
CAAGTTCGCGCCACGCGTAGCCGGACTGGGGTATTCGGGATGAACCTGGTTCGAATGTCGCCCGCAAGAACACTCAACCCTTCCAGTGCGCGAGCCACGTTAGGCCCGGCCAGACAATAGTAGCGATACTTTCCCTGCGCCTGCACTTTGACCAGGTTCTCCGCCTTCAGTCGATTCAAGTGCACGCTTGCAGTGGACGGCGTTACCTCGGCCACGATCGCAAGCTCCGTGGCCGTTTTGGCAACGCCGTCCATCAAGGAAAAGAGCATACGAGTACGTGCCGGTTCGCCTATGGCTCCAGCAATTTTTGAAACAGCTTCGTCGGCGGAGTGGGTTGCATTCATACTTTGACATTAAGCGAAGTGTCGCGATCGGGCAAGCAGCATACTGAGGTTCATGCACGCGGAGAACTCGACCAAGTCGCAGAACCGCCGCGAGGCGATCGCGAGTATCGCAGCGCTAGGCGCGGCTCTCAGCGTTGGTCGCAATTTGCAGGCAGGAGCCGGCGCGAAAGGGAGACAAATGACGATCACCTGTGTCATCCGCTACCAGATTGACCCGTTTCAGCGAGACGGATTCAAAAAGTATGCCGAAAATTGGGGCCGGATCATTCCTCGATGCGGCGGCAATCTGGTGGGATACTTTCTCCCGTATGAGGGCACAAACGATGTCGCGTGGGGCTTGATTGCTTTCGAAAGCCTCTCGGCGTATGAAGCCTACCGCGCCCGATTGAGGACCGACAAGGAAGCACGCGAGAACTTTGCCATGGCGCAATCCATGCGGCTGATCCTGCGCGAAGAGCGGAATTTCGTCGAAGTCGTCGACGGAACCTTTGCTGTCCCCGCAGCCCCCACAGGAAAGGAGTGAGCGGCCTATGACCACGCAAAGCGAAAAGGGACTAGTCTTTCGCGACCTGCACCAGCATCCCGGCGCATTCATTGTTCCCAATCCCTGGGATGTCGGCACGGCGCGAATGCTCGCACATCTGGGCTTTGAAGCGCTCGCCACCACGAGTGCCGGATACGCCTTCTCCCTTGGCCAACCGGATAACACCGTCGGCCGCGACAGGATGATGGAGCACATCGCAGCGATTGCGTCGGCCACCGATTTGCCGGTGAGCGGCGATCTCGAGAATGGCTTTGCAGACGCTCCTGAAGTGGTTGCGGAAACCATTCGGCTCGCTGCGTTTGCGGGTCTCGTCGGGGGTTCCATCGAGGACGCGTCCGGGCTGTACGGCGACCCGATTTATGAAAAGAGCCTTGCGGCTGAGCGTATCCGCGCTGCCGCGGAGGCCGCTCATGCACTGCCTTTTGCCTTTACCTTGACAGCGAGAGCCGAAAACTACTTGCATGGCAAGCCTGACCTGCGCGAGACCATCGATCGCTTGCAGGTGTATCAGGATGCAGGAGCGGACGTTCTGTATGCTCCGGGACTGACCACAAAAGAGGAGATCGCCACTCTCGTGCGTTCCGTCGACCGGCCGGTCAATGTCCTCATGGGATTGCAGGGAGTGCAGTTGAACCTCGCCGATCTCTCAGAACTCGGAGTCAGGCGAGTCAGTATAGGCAGCGCGCTCGCACGCACCGCGATTGGGGCCTTTCTGCGCGCGGCACGGGCGATGCGCATGCATGGAACCTTCGCTTTTGTGGAAGAAGCTGTCGGCTTTGCGGAGGTCAGTGAGTTTTTCAAGCAATGATCTGCCTTTGCGGACCAAGGGAGAGAGGATGAAGAAGATTGGCATTGTGGGTGGAGTGGGCTGGCGGTCGACGGTGGACTATTATTCGGAAATCTGCTGCCGCAGCGAGGATTTGCATTTCGCCGCAAATGATCAAGGCGCGCCCTACATCCCCGAGATATCGATCGAATCCTTGAACCTGAGCACGGCCATTTCTTACCTGGGCAATGAGAACGACGAGGAGTCGTGGTGTCAGTTTGACGAGTATCATCGCAAGGCCCTTGAACGTCTGGAAGCAAGCGGGGCCGAGGTGGCGCTCATCGCCAGCAATACACCGCATCATCGCTTCAGGGAGATCGTTCGAGGTATTCGAATGCCCGTAGTCAACATCTTCGAAGCTGCGGCAAGAGAGAGTGTCCGAACGGGAGCCCACCACGTTCTTATTCTGGGCACAGCGTTGACCATGGCTTCGGCCCGTTTACGCGATGAGTTTGCAAGGGTCCGCGTGCATGCGGCAGGACCTGCCGACGAGTCCGCACGAACGGCGACGACGGCTTTGATTGCAGAGTTGCAGCGGGGCAGGTTCGAGGGAGCCGCCAGCCGGCTGGGAGCCATTGCCCGAGATTCAATTGAGCGCCAGTTCCCAGGCGATGCGGCAGTGTGCCTCGCCTGCACGGAGCTGCCACTGGCATTTTCTGAGTCCAAGACCCGCTCCGTCTTCGCCTATGATGGCCTGTCCTATATCAATACGACAGCGGTGCATGTCAATGCAGTCATTCGTCTCGCTGCACAAGACTCCAGAACATCTTGAAGGCGGCTGGTCGACTCGTGATGACAGGCCGAGTCACTCGTTTAGCCGCGTTGCTCGTGCGTCTGGATTCTGAGTGGATTGTCAGCAACCCTTCCGTTACGCTTAAGGATTGTCCGCCCTCGCTGAGCGCATCGGCGATTTTGCGCAAACCGATCAAAGGTGTCAAAGGCTCAGTATGCATCGTAAAAATATTCCCTGATCACGGAAATGAGGTTATCTGCTTCAGGTGGACAGTATTTTTTAGAGTGAGCAAGAATCATGTGCGTGAATCCGGCTTGCGAAAACCTATTTGCGGGCGACCATGTAAACGGAACCTCCGATTCAACCGCGATTGGGGTAACAGATCCGCCGCCCACAGCATTCCCATACCCTCTCTTGTCCAGATGCCTAAGCTGGATTGCTCCAGACTCTGGCTTCTGATCTTTGAAGAGGACGCAACTGAGATCTCGCGGAATTTCATTGAAGGCTTCATTGCGCCGCCTTTCGAAGTCGGACCAAAGGCAGACCGGATAGGCATACGACAGACGCTCAACCCAGCGATTCGCTATAGCAAAGGTCAAATAGGATCCCTCGTTCATGCAATCGATTTTGCGCGGAGGTCTAGACCGCCGATCCAACGGCAGAGCAAGTGTTGTCTTCAAGACGTAAGCCGAACTCGCATCTCCAAATGATAAATCCGAATGACCGTCTAGATGAGCGACCTCGAATGGATTGTCCAGAGTGCCTTTAGCGAGCCACTTCTTCCAGGCATAAAACGCACCATCATGTTTCTTGCAAAATCGCCCCGGTAGCTTATTCGTTCGGGATAGACCACACTGCCGTTCTAAATATCCCCTGACTTGATCCGCAGAAGCGCAGGGATGGGCAATGTACAAGGGGCGCGCCTTGACGCGGCCGCGCACCACGGGATATACGAAAAAATCGAGGTCCAAATCCAAGACTTTCGACATAGCTGATTCGAGGATAGTGCGGCCCGGATCAACTCGCAACGGGTGGGTGCCCAAGTTGCCGGATCTTCGGAACTGGAAGGGTCGCTAAGTCAACTGAGGAGAACAGCCCAATGCACTTATTGAGAAGGTCTGCGGTCATCCTCCGGGTTCCGGTCGAATTCACCAGGTGCCCCAGGCCCCGATTCTGGGACCTGGGAAACTACAATCCTTTCCGTGCCCCTTGCGTAGTATTACGCCCCGCTGGCGCACAATGGGGATAGAGAAACCCATGAAAGAAATTGCCGCAGGGGTGGAAGTTGCGTCCGCGTTCCCCGAACCAATCTGTCGGATATGTCCCCGGTCCGTACCACCAATGACCCCCCACCCCCCCCTAACCCCCAGGGGGTATCTATTCATTCCAAAATTTCCAGTAAAGATCTACGCATGAGTAGTTTACGAATTCAATATATTAACTGATTGGTAATCTTTACCTTTCGATTTTAGCCTCTAATCAGCCGAAAATACCGCTTCGGCTGGGGTTAGGTCTCGCCCGCCGCGGCGGATGAGACCTGGGAAAGCTCGCCCCGACGCTAACCGCGCGGTGTGCTCACACGCACACTTTTTGCTTGCGCATCTCTGCTACCATAGGGACGATTGCAGTTCCTGCCGCCCGACAGGCTGATTTCTCGCCCGCGAGGGCCGAAACACACCGGCGGCCGGACCAAACCCACAAAGGAGAACCTTCTATGCCTCTAGTCTCCATGCGGCAACTCCTCGACGAGGCCGCCAAGGGCGGTTACGGCGTCGGCGCATTCAACGTCAACGATATGGAACAGATTCAGGCCATCATGGGAGCGGCGAAGGAAACCAATTCGCCGGTCATCATCCAGGCCAGCCGCGGCGCGCGCCAGTTTGCGCAGGACAAATATCTCTTTCACCTCATCCTGGCGGCCAGCGAGCTTTATCCGGAAATTCCCATCGCAATGCACCAGGACCACGGCAACAGCTTTGAGACCTGCAAGAGCGCCATCGAGCTGGGCTATACCTCCGTCATGATGGACGGCTCGCTCAAGGCCGACGGCAAGACTCCGGCCAGCTTTGAAGAGAACGTTGAAGTCACGCGCAAAGTGGTCGATTACGCGCATGAGCGCGGCGTCACCGTCGAAGGCGAGATCGGCGTGCTCGGCGGTGTGGAAGACGGCCACGGCGCAGGCGGCAGCGGCCTCGATCACATTACCGACCCCGACCAGGCAGTCGAGTTTGCCGAGCTTACCGGCGTCGACGCTCTGGCCATCGCCATCGGCACCAGCCACGGCGCTTACAAGTTCACCAAGAAGCCAGACGGCTCGGTGCTCAAGATGGATGTGCTTATCGCCATTCACAAGCGCTTGCCCAACACCCATCTGGTCATGCACGGCAGCTCTTCGGTACCCAAGGACCTGCAGGACATCGTCAATCAATACGGCGGCAAGCTCAAAGAGACATGGGGCGTGCCGGTCGAAGAGATTCAGCTCGGCATCCGCAACGGTGTCCGCAAGATCAACGTGGACACCGATAACCGCCTGGCCATCACCGGGGCCATCCGCAAGGTTCTGTGGGAGAGCCCGGAGAAGTTCGATCCCCGCGACTATATGAAGCCCGCCCGCGAAGCCATGCAGAAGGTGGTTTCCACGCGCATGACCCAGTTTGGCCAGGCTGGCCACGCCGGCGACTACAGCCCCATTGCGATCACCGAGATCGCCAAGGGCTACGCCGACGGCACCCTCACCACCCAGCCCCTGGTCGCCGCCAAGTAACTACGGCTGCATTTCAAAACTGACAAGGGCCGCTCCGCACAAGCGAAGTGGCCCTTGTCAGTTGTATAGAGATAGTTTTCAGTGATGGGTGCTACTGCTGCCCGTGCTCGCGGCACTGGAACCGCCGCTGGATCTGGTTGAACTCGGGCTTCCGGCGCTTGAACTGCCCCTACTCGAGCTACCGCCTCCGCCAGCGTGCGATCCGCCACTCGCCCCATTGGAACCGCCTCCGCCGCGATTGCTGCCGATCGCATGGACACCGCCGCTCACGGGCTGTAGACTGCCGCTGCGGTTGGCGACAGGCGCTACCACGGTTACACTTCTGTTTCCTTGCGTGATCTGCCGGGCCGTCATAAAGCTCTGTGACTTCGGATCGAAAATCAGGGGAATTCCCGCTCCCGGCCTGGCGAGCCCGCCTTTGCTTGCCGATGGTACCCGGAGCAGTTGCGCTTGCATCCGCGGCGCATCCGCTGCCCTCAGTGGCGGCAGAAACGCGCTGCGAAACTCCTTTGGAGGCTTCTCTGAGAATTCAATCGGGCTTTGGGGATCGAGCTTGATCCGTTCGAGCGACATGCCATCCTTATCTCTCAGCGCGAAGACCTCCTCCTTGCGATTCAAGGGCGGTCGGCCCTTTACATCGTAGGGATGGAGCGGGACAAAGGACACGGTATGCCCGCTCATGATCCAACGAACGGGCTCAAGATGGTGTCTCTTGTGACCGACAACCCAGACATAATGATCGCGCTGGCGAATCCAGCTTCCCAGGTGGCATACAGCCCACCGGTAGGGGATCGATTCCTGGTTGAAAGGAACGCTGACGACGTTCTCTTTGCCCGTGACAGGATCACGGGCCAGCCGGTAACGCAGGGCTGTTGGCAGGCAAGGAAAATTGGCAAGATCATACGGCGCTGCCGAGACATTCTGTGCGGTTTCTGCCTGCCTTTGGGCGGCGGCTGTAGCCGGCTGCGATTCCACGGAGCCCCTGCTCGCATCCTGCGGGTCTGGCGAGGCAGGCTCCCAGCAGGTTCCATACGGCGCACAATCGAAGAATGTACCCCGGCCTCGCAACTCCGCTAGGCCCGGGACGGGAGCCGTCAGCCCTGAGGCCTGCATCACCTCGTTCATCGCTGCCGCCCGCTGGGCTATACGGTCCGCCACCCATCTGTCCCATGCGTCGAACTCGTTCGGATCGTTGTTCCGGGGTGCATCCATGCGGCGCCCCTCGTGAAAGTACACGGTTTGCCCATTCGCAATGGTCTCTCCACCCACACGAAGGCTCCAGCCATCCAGCGGCGTGACTGCGGTGCCATTCGCATAGCTGCTCACGCGCAGGCACGCATGGCCTGGATTGCTGGTCAGGTAGCGGTCATCGGTCAGTGTTCTCAGCAGAATCGTTTGGCGCTCCGAATAAGGAATGATGTGGGCCGATACCGTGCCTGCGAGCAGAGCCAGTTCGGCGTAGGGGACGCCGCCTGTGGTGTGCAGGTCGTTGAAGCTGAGAACCGAGTTTTCTCCGAGATACAGAGTCGAGGCATCTTCAAGCTCGATCTCTGCACGCCCCGCGCCCGTAACCAGACTGAAGCCGGTTTCAAGCGGCAGATCGGCTTCGGCCTTCTCCCAGCCGTCGCCGGTAATCCGCTCGTTTTGCCTGCCCCGCGCAATGCGTACATCGCCCTCGATGTAACTGATCCTCGCAATCTGCGCATAGGTAGCACCCGAGTAGTGGTTTCCCAGAATAAACTGAGCTTCATTTTTAAGCTTGTCACTGGAGTTGCCATTCAGAATCTCTTGAATCCGCGCCATAGCGCGCGGCTCGTCGGTGCGCAACATGGAATTGAGCGCCAGCAGTTTCAGGTCGTCGCTCTTTTCCGCATTCAATGGCGCGGGCTGGCCGGATTTGGCGTGTATCTCAATCTCCAGCGCGTCGCACTCATCGATCCATAGGCTCGACGGAAAATCGCGGCGCAACTCCATGCAGGAATGCATCGCCAGTCTCGATTGTCCAAGCCTGTTTTCGGCGTACGCCTTCCAAAAGAGCGATCCGTCGGCATGGTAGTTTCTTTGTTGGGCAACTTTGGTGAAGATCGACACCGCGTTAGACCAGTCGCTTCTGTTGATGGCGCGCATTCCCTCCGCATAGGCAGCGCTGTCTGGCGCATTGCTGGCCGAGGGGGCGCTCTCGGCTCTCGCAGGCGCGGCGCTCAAAAAACTCTGTCCCTGCGTGAACTGGGCGAGGCCGGCGGCGGGCGCGCAAAGCATTGCGCCAAGCAGAGCGGAATAGAGCATGGATGCGATCTTCATATCGTGCCTCCCTGCGGCCGATCATTCGCGGTTGGCCGTCGATCCGGAATTCTGGAGCGCAAGACGCGTACTTCAAAGAGCAGGCTATCTGATTTCATTTCGTTTTGCAGTTGGCTAAGAGCCGCAGCGTCTAGCCCTCCCTGCCGATTGGCCAATTGCGCCAGCAAGTGATCCAGGCGATCGAGCGCGGTAGCCAGTGTCGGATCGTCTTCCTGGTTCATGTTTTGCTGGCAGATGCGATTCGCTGCCAGCAGGCTCCGCGCTTCATCGCGCAGTGGAGAGAGCATTTCCTGGCTGCTGGCATCGGCGTGTTTCAGTTGAACAAGAAGCCGCTCCGAGCGGTCCAGATGGTCGCTGAGAACCACAACGACAACGCGCTCCTGAGGATGCGCGGCCGGTTGCTGCGCTTGCTGCGGATTGACCCTCGCGGTCGGTTGTGGGTGCTTAACTTCCCAGATGCGGCCTGCGTAAAAGGCCCCGGCAACCAGCAAGCCGCACGCGGCGGCATAGCTCAAACCCCTCATCATGCCGATTCCCAGCCAGTTCCGCTTCTGCCTTTCATAGGCAGGCAGCGAATCGGAAATCGATTGCCAAACAAGGTCGCCATACGCGGCATCGCGGGCCGGCGGCTCGTTAAACTTCATCTCGTCCAGGTCGCTCCGCAGTTCGGCGTATGTCTCGGCGCAGAGCGCGCAAGTTTCAAGATGCTGCCGGGCGCTGCCGGTTCCTTTGCTGTAATACTGCTCGACTAATTCCTCTTTACTTAAATGATTCATCGCTTCACCCTTAATGGCGCCAGACGGCTCCGCAGCTTTCTAACCGCGCGGAAGACCGCCTGCTTGGCCGCGTTCGGTGGCATGCCCAGCGCGGCGCCGATCTCTTCGCTGGTGCAATCTTCCATGTGCCGCAATACAAAAGCCGTTCGCTCGGTAACCGTCAGGCTGCTCAGCGCAACCTCGTGCATGGCTCCAATTTCTCCGCTCAACAGCAGGCGATCGGGACCGGCCGCCTCATCCGCCACTTGGACCTGTTCCTGCTCCGGATCGGTCTCTTCGGCCACGCGGCTGGCGTCGTCCCACCGGCGGCCGCCGATCTTATCCAGCGCGCAGCGCACGGCAATCCGATAGATCCACGTGCCAAAGTTGGAGCGGGATTCAAATCCTTCCAGCTTCCGATACCCGCGCAGGAATGCCTCCTGGACCACATCCTCCGCGTCGGATTCGTTGCGGGTAATGCGAAACGCGACCCGAAAAAGGCTCTGGCTGTGGCGTTTCACCAAAACCCCATAGGCGTCCCTGTCTCCATTGAGAACAGCCCGGATCGCCTCGTGGTCGTTCGTTCCCATGCGAAACATTAGACACCAGTTTTCCGGGTGCGGTTAGGAGAGATTGCCGGAGGGAAACGCAAAGTTCCATTTGGGTCATACACCGGCGCTGCCAAACCGCAGAGGATAAAACACCCCACGTCCATTCTCCCGGAGGGAGAAAAGGAGAATAGCCCAGGACAAACGTAGTGCAGTCCTGGGTTGGCGTTGAACAAAAGATCCTCAGTCCCGTAGGGATGGATCGAAATAAGCCTCAAAACTGTTTTCTCTTGTAATCAACAACTTGCACCATCTCGAAAAGTACCTTCTTCCTATCCCCCGAGAGACAGATGCTTAGCAAGCGTGGCCTTTCCAAAGATTCCTCCGATTGTTTCCAACCGCTTTGATCGCCAGGATCACGGACCCGTGGCTGAAATCTCATCGGCAACCCCACTCGCGCCCATCAAAACCAGCGAGCGCTGCGCAAAAGGCGAATAGACCAGAAGCGTCGTGCAGGCCAGCGCCAGACCAAAATTGATGTGGTGCAGGAGCAGGAAGGGCGAGAGGGACCAGATCTCATCCAGAACAAGCAGAAACGGCCAGATCCTCAGGAACTTTCCCCGTGCCCCCGGCGCATGAAAGAGTGTCGCGGAGAGAACGAAGGCGCGGACGGGAATCAGGATCGCCGCAGTCACGATCAGCAGGAGAAGTGCTTCAGCCGCTTTCGGCAGTACGGAGAAAAGATCTTCAATCTCCGTCAGGTTTGCCAGCGCTCCAACATAGAAGCCAAGATACATAAACTGCAACAGGACGAAGAGCGTCCGCACGAGGGTATACGAGGCCTTCGGAAGTTCGTTCGGGGAGGCCAGAATACGGTCGAGAAACTTGGTCTCAGGCCCTGCGTGTGCTTCCGGTTGCTCACTGGGAACAGCCGCTTCACTTGTCGAAGGGGAAACGGGTTGAGCCACGGCCAGAGGCGGATTCTCGCCTGGATCGACTTGCTCCACAGGAGCTACAAAACGATAGCCGCGCCGGGCCAGGGTCTCAACGAATCTCGGATTGCTCGCCGTATCGCCGAGTGCTTCGCGGATGCGATTAACGGCTGAGTTGACGCCGTGTTCATAGTCGACAAAAGTACCGTCGGGCCACAGCTCTCTGGAGATTTCTTCGCGAGTCAGCAGTTCGCCGGGCCGCTCCAGCATCATCATCAGCACCTGAAAGGGCTGCGCGTTCAACTTGGCGCGGAGTCCCTTCCGGCGTAGCTCTCCGGTGGCAGTGTCTGCTTCAAAGACTCCAAAGCGATAGCGCCGTGCTGACGGTGAATTGGTCATGTCTTACAGTCCAGTGTATTGGATAGCAGTTGTAATACAAGACCAAAGTGCAATGTACAACTTCCAGGAAGTAACATTGCTGCAATCACTTGCACGGTGAGAAATAATCTTCCATAGATGAGATTTTATGCATTGCCTTCCTCGCCCGGACAGGGCAAGCTGCAATACATGAAACGACGCCAGTTTCCAGATTTCAGAGTATTCACCGTCATCGGCGGGCTACTGATCTCCCTGCTCTTCGCAGCCGTTCCCAGCCTGGCAGCGGCAGAGCCAGATCAGTTAGCTGTTTCAGCGTTCAATTCCTATGTCGGAACGGTTGAGTCGCGTCTCGCCCTCCAGCATCGGTCGCAGCAAGGCTTCCTCTCTCCGGTGGCTTCGGAGCAGCAAAGCCAGATTCGCCTGCGCCGCGGCGAGTTGATCGTCGAGCAGATCGCGTCCTCCACCGGGGCGACATTTCCCGGAGCCATGCTGCACCACTGGCGTGGCACCGCGTTTGCCCCCGGAGCCAAAGCGGCGGATTTTGAGCGGCTGATGAAAGATTTCAACGCCTATCCCCAACGCTTTTCCCCGCAGGTGCTTAAGGCAAGTGTGCTCTCACAGCAGGGTGATCGCTTCCAGGCAGTGATGCGGGTGCGGCAGAAGCATGTGATCACCGTGGTGATGGATACGGCCTACGACATCGCATTTTTGCGCCTGGATGCGCAGCACGGTTACAGCATCGCGCGCAGCACGCGAATCTCCGAGATCGGCGCCGCCGGCACGCGTGCCGAGCTCGTACTGACCGCAAGCGAAGAGCACGGCTTCCTCTGGCGGTTGAACACCTACTGGAGCTACGAGGAGCGGGACGGCGGTCTCTACATGCAGATCGAATCGGTCTCGCTCACGCGCTCCATTCCAACCAGCTTCGCCTGGCTTATTCGGCCCTTTGTTGAAAGCGTACCGCGCGAATCGCTGGAGTTTACATTGTGCTCCGTGTGCAACGCACTGCGCAAATAGTTAGCGCAGCCAGGCGGCGCGAAAACCGTCACGCAGAAAGGAAACGAAGATGAATGTACAATCGGCAGCAACCCGCAATGAAGTCGCATTTGCATCCGCCCGCCGGATCAACCACTCGCTGACAGCCTCAGTCGAGAAGCGCGCTTTGCAGTGGATGGCCGAGCGCGCGCCCCACTGGCTCACCTCGGATCAACTGACTGTACTTGGCCTCAGTGCGCAAATCGGCGCGGGAATCTGCTATGCGTGGTCGCATTCCAACCACTACGCGCTGCTTTTGGCAATCGTATGCATTGCGCTCAACTGGCTCGGTGACAGCATGGATGGAACCCTGGCCCGCGTGCGCCGGCAGCAACGTCCGCGCTATGGCTTCTATGTCGATCACATGGTAGACATCTTCGGTTCCGTCGGCCTGATGTGCGGACTTGGCTACTCCGGATTCCTGCACTGGCAGACGGCGATCGCCATGCTGGTGGCGTTTCTGCTGCTCTCAAGCGAGAGCTACCTTGCCACCTATACTTTGTCCTGCTTTCAGCTTTCTCAAGGCTTTTTCGGTCCCACCGAGATTCGCATTCTGCTCATCGCCGGCAACCTGGCGCTGCTGCGCAGCCCTTACTCGACCTTGCTCGGCCATCGTCTGCTGCTGTTCGACCTTGGAGGAACAATTGCCGCGGCAGGTATGTTCGCGATGGCTATTTTCGTCACCATTCGCCACACGGCGCAACTCTACCGCCAGGAGCCGTTGCCATGAGTACTTTGATCCGCTGGGGCAAGTTCAATCTGGTGGGAGCCATGGGCATGGTTGTGCAGCTTGGCTCGTTGGCGCTCTTCAATCACTGGTCAGCGGGTCATTATCTGTATGCTTCAGCCGCAGCCATCGAGCTCACGCTGTTGCATAACTTTGTTTGGCACCTGCACTACACCTGGCGCGACCGCCGCGACCGCTCCGCGCTCCTCGGACAATTCGTGCGGTTTCATCTCTCCAATGGCCTGGTTTCCATGCTGGGGAATCTTGTGCTCATGCGCATCCTGGTTCAGGAGGCGCGCGTACCCATACTCGCCGCGAACAGCATCGCTATTCTTTGCTGCTCCATCGTCAACTTCTGTCTGGGCAACAACTGGGCATTCCCTGTAAGGGCGCAGGCAATTCAGGATTAGGCAGTTTTAGTGGCCACTGACAACTGGTGGCTGACAACAGCCGGAATGACTGATCCCTGATCTATGACCCCTGATCCCTGTTCCTGATCCTTGTATTGCAACTGGTAGAGCTTCCAATAGAGTCCGCGATTGACCAGCAATTGCTGATGCGAGCCCATCTCGCGCAACTGCCCCTTGTGCATGACCAGAATCGTATCGGCCCGCTGCACGGTCGAGAGCCGGTGGGCAATCAGCACGCTCGTTCGCCCCTCCACCATCCTCTCCAGCGCGCCGCGGATGCGCAGTTCGGTATCGGTGTCCACGCTGGAGGTGGCCTCATCCAGAATCAAAATATGCGGATTGTAGGCCAGCGCACGGGCAAAGTTGATGAGCTGCTTCTGGCCCGTCGAGAGCGAGTTGCCGCGCTCCCGTACCGGCTCGTCAAAGCCCTTCGGCAGGCTCTCGATGAAGTCCAGTACGTTGACGTCGTTCGCTGCCTGGCGCAGGCCCGCCTCGGTGATCTTCTCGTTGCCCAGGCGAATGTTTTCCGCCAGCGTGCCGCTGAAGAGGAATGGGTCCTGCAAAACCACCGCGAAATGCTGCCGCAGCGCAGTCAAATCCTGCTCACGCAAATCCACGCCATCCAAAAGAATCTGTCCTGAGGTCACATCGTAGAAGCGCATCATCAGGCTCGTGAGGGTGGTTTTGCCTGCGCCCGTATGGCCGACAATCGCGACTGTGTGCCCCGGCTCGATGGTGAAGGAGACGTCCTTGAGAATCCATTCGACGCCTTCGAGAGTGGCCAACGAGGCGCCGGAGACGGCAGCATTGGCGACCGCCGCTTTCTGCTCCTCAGTGAGCGTCTGATAGGTAAACCACACGTGACGAAATTCAATTCGATTGCTTCCGTCACCGGTCACCGGATGGGCAGGGCTGACGATCTCCGGTGCAGTGTCGAGCAGCTTGAAGATGCGCTCGCACGCAGCCATGGCCGCCTGCAGGATGTTGAACTTATCGCTCAAGTCCTGGATGGGCCGCCAGAACCGCTGCGAGTACTGAATGAACATGGCCAGTGTACCGAGGAGCACCGTTCCCTGGAGCACCCCAAAGCCGCCGCGCCAGATGATCATCGCAATCGCTATGGCAGAGAGTAGCTCGACTGCTGGGTAGTAAAGCGCGTAGGCGAAGATGGTGTCCTTGAACGCGATCATGTGCAGGCGGTTGACGTCTTCAAAGTCCTTGTAGGCGCGGTCTTCGCGATTGAAGAGCTGCACCACGCTCATGCCGGAGACGTGTTCCTGCGTGAAGCTGTTGATGCGGGCTATGGCGGCGCGCACGCGTCGGTAGCTCTCCCGGACGCTTGCCTGGAAGAGCCGCGTGACAAGCAGAATCAACGGAAGCACGGCGAAAGCGGTAAGTGCGAGCCACCAGTTGATGGAGATCATCACGACGGCCATGATGGTGAGGTTGAAGAAGTCGTCCACGATAGCCAGCACGCCGGCGGTGAACATGTCGTTGATCGCGTCCACGTCGGAGGTGAGGCGTGTGACCAGGCGGCCCACCGCGTGGTTGTCAAAGAAGGCGATGTGCATGCGCTGCATGTGGCGGAAGATGTCGCGGCGCAGGTCGAACATGATCTTCTGGCCGGTCCACTGCATCAGGTAAGTCTGAATGAATTGAAAGAGATAAGAGGTGCAAAGCGCGCAAAGATAGAGAGCTGCCAGGCGCGTGATTCCATGATATGGATCGACCGGCAGACGGCGTGTGAGCCAGGTGGTGGCGGCGCTGGGCGTGCCGGTGAGATAGCGGTCGATGGCGACTTTCGTCAGATAGGGCCCGGAGGCGTCACAGAGGGATTTGAGGCTGATGGAGAGCGCGGAAATGGTAGCCTGCACCCAATAAGGGCGCAGGTAGTGGCCAAGCCGCCGCACAAGCCTGGAATCGTAGACTTTGCCGACTGGATCTTCATCCCGCTTTTTAGGGTCGGGCTTCTCCGGCTTGTTTTGTTCTTCTTCCGCCATGCTTTTGAGGATTCGGCTTCCGTCTCCATTGTACCGGCAGGGCGGAGAAGAGCAGGCATCGGTTCGGAGCAAACCCTACACGAAGCCCAGATTGTTTGTGGCGAAGTTGCCGATCGACGGCAGCACTGTGGGTAGATCGGCAGCGGGAACGCCGAACCATTGCGCCAGCGTAGCCGCATATTGCGAGCTCGCAGTGGAGGGAACCCACCTGCCATTGGAGCCGGAGTCATCGGGTCCGGCGAGGGCGAGGGTTGGGTATGTGCCGTAGATCTGGCCGCCGTTGACAGCGCCGCCGATGACAATGTGGTGCGATCCCCAGGCGTGGTCGCTGCCAGAGTTGGAGTTCGGCTGAAAGGTCCGGCTGAAGTCGGACATTGTGAAGGTGGTGACTTCGCTGGAAACGCTCAGTTCAATCGTTGCGTTATAAAAAGCGGCCAATGCGGGAGAGATCTGCGCCAGCAGTGCGTTCTGCAAGGTGAGCTGGTTCGCGTGTGTGTCAAAGTTGCCGAGGCTGGCAAAGAAGATCTGTCGCTGCACGCCGAGTGCCGAGCGAACCTGAATGATTTGCGCGATTTGTTTGAGCTGCGCGGCCAGGCCGTTGTTTGCGGGGAAGACCGTTTGCAGCGGGGCGATGGATTGCACGGCGTCAGAGAGTGTCTTGGCATAGGCATAAGCATTGGTCGTGATAGAGTCGTCGGCCTGGATGAGCGAGAGTCCCGAATCGAGCGTGAGCAGCGATTGTGCCGAGGCCTGGCGCGCGGTGCATTCGGAACCCTCGGAGCAACTGGCTGCGCCAATGTTGCCGGGGGAGATGGAGACCGGCGAAGTGGCGTTGCCGTTGCAGAAAAGCGTGTCTCCCGCGACAGAGGTGATCATCGGGATCGAAGCGCCCTGATTGTAGAGGGTTGCGAGCGAGTCTGCCATCCGGCCGGCCCAGCCTGTCTGGGTCACTGCGCTCTGTGCGGCGTTCTGCCACTCCAACTGCTGGTCGGGATGCGAGAAGAGATTGGTGGGAGCAGTCGCGCCGGCCAGATACAGGGTGCGCGTGAGCGGCTGAATGAGGGTACCGACATTGGCCACAAAGGCGGCGTTCTTATTGTTGAAGAGGGTTTGAATATCGGGCAGGTTGGGATTGAGTGCGAAGTTGGGCGCGGGGGTGAGCGGCAACAGCGTATTCTGCGCCAGCGCCAGGTCGCCGCGCAGGGAAGAGTATTTGCCGTAGCCCGTCGTATCGAACGGGATGAGCGTATTGTTGGCGTCGTTGCCGCCGAAGAGAAACACGCAGACCAGCGCCTTGTACCCCGGCGAGCTTTGGGCGAGGGCATTGAGCGCGCCAAAGGGACGAAGCCCCAGGGCATTGCCGGCGGCGGCGAGGCTTGCATACTTGATGAAACTTCTCCGGTTGGCTCTCATCTGAATCTCCCTTGCGCCGATCTTCCGGCTACGGCCTCGCCCATGCTTCCCGAGCGTTTAGTGCATAACTTTGTATTGCGAAGACGTAATAACCAGGTACACTGCGACGCGCACTCTTTGCGCAGTGGCGAGCGGGGTGATGGTGTTGATGATCTCTGTGCGCATGTCGGCGGGCATTTGGCCATGCATAAACATAGTGCTGAGCGTATCGACAAGATTTGCAGGGCTGGTGGCGGCAATCTGGCCCAGTGCACTGGTGGCGCTCAAGTCGACGCTGAAGCCGGTGATCTTGTTGTTGACCAGCGAGTCGGCTAGCGACAGGCGCAGGATCGCTGAGGCCGTATTCTCAAGATCGAACTCAGGCGCATTCAGCGTGGTCTGGGGAGTGACATAGCCGGGCGGGAAGAAATTGAAGACGCTGCCTGAGCGGTAAGGCCGCTCGTTCAGATTGTTGGAGTAATTCGACAGGGAGTAGTAGGAGCCGTTGGCATCCGTGTTCGTAAAGCCGATAGCGCGCAGGTAGTTCGTCATCCAAAGCATCGGCTCGCGCAGGTGGCCACCGTCGTAGACTGGATTTGTATCTCCCGCGCGCGCTTCTGTATCTTCCAGAATGGCGCGGATAACGGCCTGCATGTCTCCGCGTACTCCGCTTCCGTTGTTAGCGAAAACCGCGGCAATGCGGGAGACGTAGGCCGGACTCGGTGTGCTGGTCACCAGATGCTGGATCAACTGTTTGCAGACGAATGGCCCAACATTCGTGTGCGCGAAAATATTGGCGAGCGCTCCGCTAAGGTCCTCTTCAGCAGTCTGGTTGGCAGGCAGCACGGTGCCGTTCAGGAGCGTCTTCGCAGTCGTATCATGCTCTGATTCAACTGCGGCCATCGGCGCAAAGTAGTTAGCCGTCTTGTTGGGGAAGTTAGTCGGCGAACCGCCGCTTGCGGTGGCATAGGTCCACCCGGTATAAGCTCGAGCAAAGGCTTGCACCTGCGCCTCTGTATAAGTGGGGATGGGGTTGCCGCTGCTATCCAGTTGCAGTGTTCCATCGTCATTGAGTTGGTTGAGACCGATGGTGAACAACTGCATTAGCTCGCGCGGATAATTCTCGTTGGCAATCTGGCCAGCGGGCGCCTTGGCGCTGTCGAGCATGTTGAGATAGTCGCCCATGCCCGGCGAGAGAGTGACGTCGTGCATGATGGTGGAGAAGTTGGTGAATGCGTCCTGCGCCAGCGTGTTGTGGTAGTACGTGATAGTGGTTGCATTCACACTATCGCTGGAGATGACGAACATCTCGCTCAGGGCGAATGCGACACGTTGCCGTAGCTGATCGTTGCCAGTCAGCATGGTCTGCCACCACTCGGACTCTTCGCAGACCGTTGGCGTATTCGAGGCCAGGCAGATAGCGGGCAGCGGCGTCGGAATATTTGGCAGCGGCGTGTCCGGAGTGTTGAACTGGCTGGTGATGTAGCCATCGATTCCAACGGTTTGCACATTTTGAATCTGTGCGAGCGTGGGGCCAAACGTAGCCTGATCAAGCAGGCGAGCCGCCGCCGCCACCGAAGCAAGATAGATGGTGGCATTGGCCGCATTCGAGGATGCGCTGCCTGGATTGGGATTGGCGATGCTGACGCTCAGCGTGGTAGTGCCCGTGGGGATCGTGACCGTGGCTTGCAACTCGGTGGAGGAGACGAAGGTAGTGGCGGGGCTGGCTCCGCCGGCCTGGATCTGGGCTCCCAAAACGAAGCTCGTGCCGATCACATCGAGCGCATAACTTGTGCCGGAGGCGAGGGTTGCGGTTGCCGAACTGATAACCGGGACGGGATTGAAGATATTGAGCTGTGCTGAGCCGGATGTGGCGGGAGAGGCCACGCTCACGGCTGTCACGGTGACCGGATTGACAGCGGGGATGGTCGTCGGAGGCGTATAGACACCCGCAGCGGTGATGGTGCCCACGGTGCTGTTGCCGCCAGCGACGCCACCCACCTGCCACGTTACCGTCGTGTTGGCAAGATTGGCGACGGTCGCGGTAAAACTGGTGGTGCTTCCCAGGCGTACCTGGCTCGCGCCGGAAACCGTGACCGATGGTGGTGGAGTGGAATTGCTGGTCTGAACCGTGCCGCAGCCGGTGAGAAGTACCACAACGCCGAGCGCAGACAGCAGGGCATTTCGCAGGTGGGGGAGTCGCGCATCATTCAAGATGAACCTCCGCAATGCCGGAAACCAGTTCCGAAAGGAAGGGGGGACTGGCGTACCAGTTCGTGTAAACACGCAGCTGAGGAATAGTTGCGTCGATTTAAAGATATTTTTTAGGTTCCCGCGCCGGTAGGCGGAGATTCAAAGTTGTGAACCGATATACTTTCAGAAAGAGAAGGTCAACGATGATTCAAAGTCGGCAGCGGCGGGGATGGATTCTGGTTGCGGCAATCGCAATCGGAGTTGCACTTGTCTGCCTGCTGGCCCTGCATGCTTCTTCAGGGAATGCTGGTTCCTGGGCCGCAATTCTACCGCTTCTCTTCGTGGGTGTCATTTCCCCCCTCAGCCAGCTGTCGCCTCTGGCCGTCGTTTACGCCGGTCGCACGCCCGACGCACCGGCGCTTCCCACTCTCTTCCAGCGGCCGCCACCCTTCCCACGCGCATAACTCTCCGAAATGGTCCGGTTGTTCACGGCAGCTCAGGCTGTTTTGCGACCGTGACTCTTCCTTCGAGAACTAATGACCGCGATTGGCGAGGATGCGTATGCACGTGGATGCTCTATCTGTCTTGAGCTTGCTTTCTGCGGCTCCGTTTGGGTTGATCGCCGCGATTCTGGGTTTCCACCAAATCAGGCGAACAAAGTGGGTGCGCAAAACACGAACGGGAAGGCGGCTTTTTGGTGTGCAACCGTCTGCCGTTGGCCTGGGTATGGCGTTTCTGTTCTTACAGGCGTTTTGGCAGCCGAGCCTGACCCATGCAATCGAAGTCAGGCGGAAAGTGGACGTTGAAGAAGACGACGAAGGAGAGCCAGAGACAACCGCGAAGCAACTGAATCGGCAATTGAAGCGGATTCGGCGAGGTGAGGCGGTGGACAGGCTTGTGCTACGGCTTTGAGCAGGTCGTCCTAGTCGCGAAAATAACGGCACAGCAAGAGCCTGCCCTAAGCGCAGCCCAAGGGGTGGGCGCTCGATGTCCATTTCGGCGAACGAGGCCGGTTCCGCTCGTTCGCAACCCCCACCATTTACACTAGTAAACGGAGAATCCTGTGTTTTTTGATAAAGTTCTTACCAAGATTTTTGGCACGGCGAACGAGCGCATCATCAAGCGGTTAATGCCGTTGGTGGCGATAATCAACAGTTTGGAACCCGACATGAAGCAACTCAGCGACGAAGAGTTGCGGGCCAAGACCGTGGAGTTCCGGGAGCGAATCGCGGAGCGGGTTGCAGAGCGTCTCAAAGGCTTTGAGATCCCGGAAGAGTTGAAGGAAGCCGGGCGGGAGAGCGATGCGCGGGAGGCGGCCGAGCGCCGTGCAGAGGAGCAGGATAAAGCCGAGCGCGAGGCGCTGGACGAGCTGTTGCCTGAGGCCTTCGCGGTGGTGCGCGAGGCCGGCTGGCGCGCCGTCGAGATGCGGCACTTTGACGTGCAGTTGATCGGCGGCATGGTGCTGCACCAGGGCCGGATCGCCGAGATGAAGACCGGCGAAGGCAAGACGCTGGTGGCCACGCTGAGCTGCTACTTGAACGCTCTTGCCGGGCGCGGAGTTCACGTGGTCACGGTGAACGACTACCTGGCCAAGCGCGATGCAGAGTGGATGGGCAAGATCTATGAATTTCTAGGGCTCACGGTCGGCGTCATCGTCCACGACCTCGACGACAGCGAGCGTCGCGCCGCCTATGCCGCCGATATTACCTATGGAACGAACAACGAATTCGGTTTTGACTACCTGCGCGACAACATGAAGTTTGAGTTAAAAGATTGCGTGCAGCGCGGGCACTATTACGCCATCGTCGACGAAGTGGACTCGATCTTGATCGACGAGGCGCGGACTCCGCTGATTATTTCCGGACCGACCGACCAGACCACGGACAAGTATGCGCGCGTGCGCAAGATCATCCCCGAGCTTGTATTGGGCGAGGAGATTGAAGAGGGCGAGACCAAGTACCTCACCGGCGACTACATTGTGGACGAGAAGCAGCGGACCATCGGCGTGACCGACGAGGGTTGGGAAACGATCGAGAAGCTGCTGGGGATCGGCAACATTGCCGACGCGGAAAACTGGGAACTCAAGCACTACGTGGAGACGGGCATCAAGGCGCATGCGCTCTACAAGCGCGACGTGGAGTATGTGGTCAAGGACGGTGAGGTGATCATTGTGGACACCTTCACCGGACGCCTGATGCCGGGCCGCCGCTGGAGCGACGGTCTGCACCAGTCCGTCGAGGCCAAAGAGGGCGTAACCATCCGTAAGGAAGATCAGACTCTGGCTACCATCACCTTCCAGAACTATTTCAGGCTCTATAAAAAGCTGAGCGGCATGACCGGCACGGCAGAGACTGAGGCGGCGGAGTTCGAGAAGATTTACAAGCTGGAGATTGTGGTCATTCCGACCAATAAGAAAATGCTGCGACTTGAGAATCCCGATGTGATGTACCGCTCCGAGGCGGAAAAGTACAAGGCTGTGGCCGACGACATCGCACAGTTGCACGAGAAAAAGCAACCGGTGCTCGTGGGTACGGTATCCATCGAAAAGAGCGAGCGGCTATCGGCAATCTTGCAGCGCAAAGGCGTGCGCCATGTGGTGCTGAACGCAAAGTTCCACGAGCGCGAGGCCGAGATTGTGGCGCAGGCGGGCCGGCTGGGCGCGGTGACCATCTCGACCAATATGGCTGGGCGCGGAACCGATATTCTGCTGGGCGGCAATCCGGACTTCATGGCCCGCCAGGAGCTGGTCAAGAAGGCCCGTGCGCGGGCCATCAGTGTGGCCGAGGGCGCCATCAACCCAATGGCGCCTGCGGGATTCTTGCGCTTCTACTACCAGGGGCAGGAGTTCGAGGTGGCCGAGCCGGATTGGGATGAGGTCTTCAAGATTCATGCCGAGGCAGCGCACCTGGATCACGAGCAGGTAATCGAGTCCGGCGGCCTATTTATTCTAGGCACCGAACGCCACGAATCGCGACGGGTCGACAATCAGTTGCGAGGGCGCGCCGGCCGCCAGGGCGATCCAGGCGAGTCGCGCTTCTATCTCTCGCTTGAAGACGACCTGATGCGCATCTTCGCCAAGGCGTGGGCCAGCTCCCTGATCCAACGCACCATGGCCGAGGGCGAGGCCATCGAATCGCGGATGTTTACCAAGCAAATCGAGAATGCGCAGAAGACTGTGGAAGCGCAGAACTTCGAGAGCCGCAAACATCTGCTCGAATACGACGACGTGATGAACAAGCAGCGCGAGGCCGTGTATGGCGTGCGGCGGCAATTGCTTGAGGGCGTGGATCAGCGCGAGCTGATTCTGGAGGACTATGTTGGCGGCATTCTCAGCTCGGCTCTGGACGAGTTTGCGGGTGAGAAGCTGCATCCTGACCAATGGAATTTGAAGGGGCTCGATGAGAAGCTGGTCGATCAGTTTGGACTGAGCCTTGAGCGGGCTGGCATTAAGCCTCTGGAACTGGCACGGCACCAGTTGGGCGACGCCATCTTCGAAAAGCTGAAAGAGGAATACGAGGCCAAAGAGAAGATTCTGAGTTCTGCCACCATGCGCTACCACGAGCGGATGGTGATGCTGAGCGTCATCGATGGGCTTTGGAAGGAACATCTGCTCTCAATGGATCACTTGAAGGAGGGGATCGGGCTGCGCGGCTATGCGCAGCAGGATCCGTTGGTGGCCTACAAGCGCGAGTCCTACGACATGTTTGAAGCCATGATGCTCAAATTCCAGGAGGATACGGTCCGCTTCCTCTTCCGGATGCAGATTCTAGGGCCGGATGGCCAGCCGATGAATGCTGCGCCGGAGTTGCGGCGTGCCGTTCCAGCGGCTCCGCCCGTGGCTAGCGCGGACCGCCCGCTGCTGCACGAAGCGGAGCCGCGGGAGATTGCGATCCCCACGCGCCAGCCCTCCACGACCATCGACGCGCTGGAAAAGGAGTTCCAGCGCAAGAAGCAGCGGGAGCTGGCGGTTGCCAGTATGGCCGGAGCGGGAGACGCGAGCCAGCCTGCGCAACGCCGTACCGGCGATAAGGTGGGCCGCAACGATCCCTGCCCGTGCGGTAGCGGCAAGAAGTACAAGAAGTGCCACGGGGCAGAGAAGTAGTCCACTCCAATCCCTCGGATAGTTCCCAGGTCTCGATTCTGAGGCCTGGGATTTTCGCAGGCGCTAGCTTTCATCCGTAAAGATCGCCTCAATGTTGGTCCCAAAAAGCCTTGCCAGCTTGAACGCCAGAGGAAGACTGGGATCGAATTTGCCCGTCTCAATGGCGTTCACCGATTGGCGCGAGACCTCAAGCCGATCGGCAAGATCGGCTTGAGACCAATCCCGTTCAGCACGAAGAACACGCAGTCGGTTTTTCATTTGTACCTCAACTGGAGCAGCCCGAAGGCGATGCCACTCAGGGCACAATAGATCGGGTAAACCAGGATCAGATCCAGGTGCCGTAGGTGGACAAAGCCTTCCAGAAATCCCCACACCACCGTCACGGAAAGTGTTCCTCCAATGGCCCAGAGCATCGACTGTACGCCGATGGCAACCTGGAACTCATCCTTTTCTTCGGCAAGATACAAGCCGAAGGCCGCAATTTGCCCAATGATGGCCAGCGCAGGCAGCAAAGCCAGCAGCCAGGCCAGCGGGCCGGTTGGGTGATGGTGAACAAAGACTAAAACAGCCGTGACAAGGAACAGAGCATAGAGCAGCATGGTGACAAAGAAACGCCGGAAATAGCGGCGTTGTGCAGGATTCTTGGTTAAGCAGTTCATGGTTAGTCTCCTTTACTTACTGACAACTACACTTTACATGTTTAGATGAGTTTTGTCAAGTGTCCTTGTCATTTTCTTTCAAGAGCCAAAGATCCTGCTCTGAATTGACCCGATCCGGGGAAGTTCGCGAGACTCGCAACTGTGCCTTCGCGAGATCTGACGCAATGCAAGGAGATCAATAACCGGTACCGCAGAAAAGCGCACCCATCTCAATATGCCTTAGACTCAATCCGTGGGCTTTCAAGATTTTCTCGGCAACGCGCAAACCGTCATCCATCTCCGCGAGAGCATTCGCGCGGAGCGGTTTCCGCACTCGCTCATCCTGGCCGGACCGCGCGGGGCAGGGAAGTACACACTGGCGCTGATGCTGGCTCAGACTGTGAACTGCCTCCAACCCACGGAAACCGACGGCCTGCCTGACTTCTGCGGCGTGTGCCGCAACTGCGCGCGCATCGGCCTCTCCGCCAATCTTGAAGCGCTGGTAGATGAGGCCGTCGAGGCCCGCGACGGCCTGCGCGAAACCGACAAGCGCGAGACCCGCATCCTCATCCAGACCCATCCGGACATGCTGATCGTCCCGCCCGACCCTCCGCAACTGCTCATCAAGCTGGGCCAGGTGCGCCAGGTGATTCACGTGGCCTACTACCGCCCGCCAGCAGAGTCCAAACGCTCGTTTTCCATCTTCACCTCGTCGGCTTTTATGAAGGAGGCAGCCAACAGCCTGCTCAAAGTACTGGAAGAGCCGCCTGAGCACACCTCACTGATCCTGCTTACGGAGAATCCGCAGGAGATGCTGCCCACTATTCGGTCACGCGCCGTCATTCACCGCCTTGGCGCGATACCCGCCGCTGACCTTGAGTCCTTGCTGGCTGCCCGCCGGCCTCAACTCAAGCCCGCAGACCGTACCCTTGCCGCGCGCCTCGCCGAGGGCGCCGTAGGACGTGCGCTGACCATCGACCTCGGCGTTTATCTAGCCAGCCGCCAGGATGCCCTCATCCTGCTGCGCACTGCCCTGCGTGAGCCGGACTACTCGCAGCTCTTCCACGCCACGGAGAGTTACCGCGCCGGCGCCGACGGCCAGGAAAAGACCATCAGCCTCCTGCGCGCGCTTGGCAGCTTGATTGAAGATCTGCTGCTGATCGTCGCAGGAACCCCGCATCTTATCCGCAACATCGACCTTGAAGCTGAACTCGTCCGCCTTGCACAAGTCTTGAGCATCGACTGGATCGACTCGGCTGCTCGCTCGCTTGTTCAGGTGGAGCAGGGAATGCGCCGCAACCTGCTGCGCTCACTTTCACTTGACGCTATGGCCACCAGCCTGGACCGCAATTAACTGCACAGACCCGAAATCGACCCAGCCCTACTCATTTGCTCTTGCACCAAAAAATTAGTGCAACCTAAGCGCGGCCCCGCGCATCTTTCTATGCAAGCATTCCCAGCTATCGATGTAGTTCCGGTACTCGACAGGCCTTCCCAGCCAATGATGTCTTGTATCCGGAGTTTCCTCAACCGCAGGCACCCATTTTTTGCGCATTTCCCAGAAGGGTTGTTTCCCATGAGCAGTCGAGCCACTCTGCCCACCGACCGCGTCAAGAGCGGTCCAGGATCCAGCCAGCCGCTCTCGCGCAATCGCCAGAGCCTGTCCGCGCCGCTTCCCTTCCGCTTTTCCGCGCTTACTGTATTTGAGGATGCCCCACAGCGCCAGGCCGAGCTCTTTTACCTGCAAAAGCAGATTCAATCGCAGACCCCGATGGTCATCGTTCTCGAAGATGGCGAGCAGGTCGAGGGCTGCATCGAGTGGTACGACCGCAACACCCTCAAGGTCCGAGGCCGGCAGAAGACGCTCCTCTACAAATCCGCAATCAAATACATGTATAAGGTGGGCGACGCCGGGCAGTGAATACAGGGAGTAGAGAATAGAAGAAGTCCGACAGCCGAAAACCGTCTACCACCATCCCTATTCCCTAACCCCCGCTTTGAGCAGCCGGTCGCGGATCGCCGCTCCGATCCCCTCGGCTGGCGGCAGCGGACACAGAATCACGCTGCATCCCGCTCCATCCAGCATCCGCAGACCCGCGTAAAGCACCCTCGCCAGCTCTTCCGGCGCAGCCCAGTGACCCCAGGCAAATATCGACGCAGCCCCGTCGGGCGTCGCAATCTCCGCCGGCAGCATGAAGCCGACAGTCTCTCCCGCCAGGCCTTGCGCCGCCTCGGCCAGCCGCGCACCCAACTCAGCCAGCGGCGCTTCCACCAGCACCAAGCGCGCCCGAGGCGCATAGTGCCGCAGCCCCACGCCTGGCGAAGGCAGAGCGGCCTTGGGTTGATCAGTCAACTCCCCGCCACCGCTGAAAATTTCGACCGGACCGGCTACTGCCTCAATTTGCGCCGCCGTTACCGCTCCCGCCCTGTAAATCACCATAGGACTCTGGCAGGGATCGAGTACCGTTGACTCGACACCAAGCCCAGTCGCTCCCGCGTCTACAACCGCATCGATGCGCCTGTCCAGATCCGCCAATACATGCGCGGCGGTTGTCGGGCTGATGTGGCCAAATTGGTTCGCGCTCGGCGCGGCCACCGGAACACCGGCCCGCCGAATCAGCTCCAGCGCTGCGGGGTGGGCCGGCATCCGAACCCCCACCAGCGCCCGTCCCGCCGTCACCGCATCGGGTACCGCAGCCGTTCGCGGCAGTAGCAGCGTCAGCGGCCCCGGCCAAAATGCCTCCATCAGTCGCCGCGCCGCCTCTGGAACCTTCTCAACCAGCCCCT
>Ga0302140_10002196_pt1 | contig 25446 bp, 21 predicted proteins | sample I_Bog_E1_1_FD_202095 | JGI IMG/M metagenome (GOLD analysis project Ga0302140, IMG submission 202095) | Peat permafrost microbial communities from Stordalen Mire near Abisko, Sweden - I_Bog_E1_1 | ecosystem: Environmental > Terrestrial > Soil > Wetlands > Peat | place: Sweden: Abisko, Stordalen... | reverse complement strand
CGGCCGAGGGCTGGCTGCTGTCGGCAAGAGCGCGCGAAGGCGTGAAAACGTCTCTCTCTACAACCGCGCCGCCGATGACGGCCACGGCTACGGCGCCGAGCAAGGCGTCACGTAGGCGGCGGGTTGCAAAGGAGGAAAAGGGCAAAACGGACATGCTCGCTCCATCGGAAAGCGGAAAGGCGGGAGCCGGGGGCGCCAGCTCTATGTTTTCGATTATGGACCTGTCCGGTTAACCCCGAAATGGCCCGAACATGAAAGCTTCGTAATGAAAGCGGGGTCAGAGTTCGCTGGATTGCCGCCGGCGGGCGCTAGGGCGCCCCGAACGAACAGGTCCTTTCCCTCCGAGACCTGCGACTGTTTTCGCATGTTTCCTAACGGAATGGCGCGTTCAGCGTTTAGTAATAATTTGGATACGCCTGATTAACCGTAATTTGACGATTGGTCCCCCATAGTCGGCCCGTGACGTGATTGGTCGCATACAGGGCCCGACGCGAATGAACAGAATGCAGATAGCGGTGCTCGGCGTTTCCATCGCTGCCTTTGGAGCCGCCTACTTCTTTTTCAATTCCTTCCAATCGACGCCGGCGCCGGTGATCGTGCAGGCTGCGCCTAAGCTCGACACCGACGAGGTTTTGGTGGCGTCGGAAGACATCGCGCTCGGCACCGTCATGAATGAGACCGCCGTCAACTGGCAAGTCTGGCCGAAAGCCGCGATCTCCGAACAGATGATTACGAAATCATCGGGCGCCAACCCGGTCGACGAAGTCAAAGGCGCGATGACGCGGCTCGCCTTCCTGCGCGGCGAACCCATCCGCAACGACAAACTCGTGAAAAATGGCCAGGGCGGCTTCATGTCGGCGATCCTGCCCACCGGCATGCGCGCCGTCGCGATCAAGATCGACGGCGGCGGCGATTCGTCCGCGGGCGGCTTCATTCTGCCCAACGACCGCGTCGATGTCGTGCGCGTCTATCGCGACGACGAAGCGACCAAGGCTCGCGGGGTCGAAGTTCTGGGAACTCAGACGATCCTCACCAATGTCCAAGTCCTCGCCATCGGCCAGATCCTCCAAGACGACAACGGCAAGAAGGTTGCCGTCGGCAGCAATGCGACCCTGGAACTCACCCCCGAACAGGCCGAACTGATCGTGCTCGCGCAGCATGCCAGCGGTTCGAATTTGCACCTGCTGCTGCGCAGCTTGGTCGACAGCGGCGGCAAGGCGGAGACCATGGCCAATCTTCAAAGCGGCGGCCGCGGCGGTCTGACCATCATGCGCTACGGTTCCGCCCAACAAGCGGCTCGCTGAAAGGACGCCCGATCATGAACATTCACCAGTACCTTTCCCGCTCGGGCGGGGCCACGGCCGCGGCGGCCATAGCGGCGGCCGCGCTCGCCCTCGGAGTCAGCCTGGCATGGCCTCTTCAGGCTTCCGCCAGCGAAGCCGACTCGCCCTCGTCGATCGTCATCGGCACGTCAGGGGCCAAGAGCCTCCAACTCGGCGTCGGCCGGTCGATGATCGTGGACTTGCCGGAAGACGCCGCCGAAATCTTCGTCGGCGAGCCGAAAGTCGCCAATGCGATCGTTCGCTCTCCGCGTCGCCTCTACATTTCGACTCTGTCGGCGGGCCAGACCTCGATTTTCGCCTTGAGTTCGACCGGCCGCAAGATCGCCGTGCTCGAAATCACCGTGGGACGGGACGTCGGCGAACTCGCAAAGCTGTTCGAGGTCGCCATTCCCGGAAACGACATTCACATCAAGACAGTTGGCGGCTCGATCATTCTCACCGGCGAGGTCGCTTCGGCGGGGGAAGCGCAAAAGGCGCTCGACATCTCGCAAGGGTTCTTGTCGAACAACCAGGGCGCTCTGGCCGGCGTCGCCGCGGGCGCTGCCGGCGCCGCCGCCGGGGGCTCGTCGAGTCAGAGCGGCGGGGTCGTCAATTCGCTCACGATCAGGGGCCTGGATCAGGTCAGCCTGCGCGTGACGATCTCCGAAATTCGCCGCGACATCATCAAACAACTCGGCATAAATCTCTCCAGTACGGGCGGAACGAATGGACTGACCAACCTGGCTTGGACCAATCCATTCTCGGTGAACGGAGCGTCGGCGACCGAATCGGCCGCGTTGGGTTGGTCCGTCGGGTCGGCGACGCTCACGGCCACCTTGCAGGCTTATGAGCAGCAGGGCGTCGCCAAGACGCTCGCCGAGCCCACTGTGACCGCGATATCGGGCGAATCGGCAAAATTTCTCGCCGGCGGCACGATTCCAATACCTGGCGGCGAAAGCTGTTCGAATGGAATCTGCCAGCTGGCAATCATTCAGCAACCGTATGGCGTCAGCTTGGCCTTTACGCCCGTCGTGCTGTCGCAGAGCCGTATCCAATTGCGAATCGCCACTGAAGTCACCGACGTCGACAGCTCGAAGTCCTTGGCGATCGCCAACACATCGATCCCGGGCTTCCGCACACGCAAGAACGAAACGACCGTCGAACTGCCCTCGGGAGGTTCGATCGCCTCTGCCGGTTTGATCTCCACTCAGACCCAGTCCGCAATCAGCGGTCTGCCTGGTTTGATGAATCTCCCGGTGCTGGGCGCGCTGTTCCGCTCTCGCGACTATCTCCGTCAAGAGACCGAACTCGTGATCGTGGTGACGCCCTATATCGTTCACGCCATCGATCCGCGGATGGTCCAACGTCCCGACGCCGGCATGGTGGACGCGACCGATCCTCAAGCCTGGTTGCTCGGCAAGATCAATCGCACCTACTCCACATCCTACAGCGCCAACCGCGCGCCCGCCTACTCCGGCAAAGTCGGTTTCATCACGGACTGACGCTTCGTCCTGGAACGTGAAACTCTAATCGAAACGCGAGTGTCCCATGTCTCCGTATCGCTTATTCGCCTCTGCCTCGCGACGGAAACGTGCGCTGGCTCCCTTGGCCGCCGTCGTTTGCGCGATCGCGCTCTCCGCATGCCACATCGACGATGGCGCAACCGATCCGAGCGCCGCCCTCGATTACCACGCGCGCTATCCTATCGTCCTGGCGCAAAGTCCGACGAGTTTGGACATCTTCTCGGCCAACGGCGCACTCGATGAGCAATCGCTCGCGACCATTCACGCCTTCGTCGAGCGATACCGCGAATTCGGCGCCGGTAGAATCGCCATCCTCTCGCCCTCCAATCGCCGCGGCGGCGCGTTGACGACGGCGATCCGAAAGGCCCTGTACGCCAATGGTCTGCGCGGCGAAGTCGCAGTCGGTTCCTACCCGAACCCCGACCCGACGCTCGTGGCGCCCGTGAGGCTGGTCTACCAGGGCATCACGGCCAAGGTTCGCGCCCAGTGCGGCAACTTCCCCACGGATCTCGCCTCAGGAGACACCATACAGGAATGGCGCAATCTGCCCTACGAGAACTACGGGTGTTCGACGCAGAAGATGTTGGCGGCGCAGATCGACGACCCCCGGGATCTGGCTCGCGCGCGCGCCTCGGGCGACTCGGATGTAGAGATGCGTCTGCGGGCCATCGAGGACGTTCGCAGGGGCACCGATCCGGGGACGAACTGGCAGGTTCACAATACGGCCATTGGCGCGATCGGAGGAAATTGACAAATGTCTGATCAGCTCATGGACGCCGCGACGACGACGGCGCCGACCGTGCCGGGAGCCGGCGCTCCTCAGATCGATCCGGTGCCGCGCGTCTCCATACAAGTCTTTTGCGAGACGGCGGACGTTGCCGCGATCGTGCAGTCGGCGATGACGGATCGCCGCATGCGAAAGGCGCATGTCAAACAGAACATGGGCGGCGCGGCGGCTGCGGTCGAGGCGTATCGCAATGCGCCGACCCCGAACGTCATCGTTCTCGAGGCGACCGCCCACAAGGAAGCGCTGCTCGGGCAACTCGACGACCTCTCCCAATATTGCGACTCGGGAACGAAGGTGATCGTCATCGGCCGGATGAACGACATCGTCCTATATCGACAGCTGATGACGCGCGGCGTGAGCGAATATCTCGTGTGGCCGTTCGGCGTCGTCGACTTCGTCGCGGCGATATCCCATCTGTTCCGGGGCCCCAACGCGAAGCCGGTCGGACGCGTTGTTTCCGTCGTCGGCGCCAAAGGCGGAGTCGGCTCTTCGACGATCGCACACAATGTCGCGTGGCATCTGGCCACCAGCCTGGACATGGCGACGATCATCGCCGACTTCGATCTCGGTTTCGGGACAGCGGGGCTGGATTTCAACCAAGACCCGCCGCAAGGCGTCGCCGAAGCCGTCTTCGCGCCCGAGCGTGTCGATGCGAACCTCGTCGACCGCTTGCTTTCCAAGTGCGGCGACAATCTTAGCTTGCTCGCCGCGCCGGCCATGCTCGATCGCCTCTACGACTTCGGCGATACGGCCTTCGACACTCTGGTGGACACGATGCGCGCGTCTTCGCCTTGGGTAGTCCTGGACATTCCCCATTGCTGGAACGCCTGGACTCGCAGAATGCTGGTGGGCAGCGATGAAGTGATCGTGGTCGCGGCGCCCGACCTCGCAAATCTTCGCAACGCGAAGAACATCATGGACAATATTCGCGGCGCCCGGCCTCATGACCATCCGCCGCGCTTGGTCCTGAACAGCGTCGGCATGCAGAAGCGACCGGAAATTTCGGTCGCCGACTTCACCAAGACGATCGAAGTCGAGCCAATCGCGATCATACCGCACGACGCCAAGCTGTTCGGAGCCGCGGCGAACAACGGACAGATGATTGCCGAGATCGACCCCAAGAGTCGCTGCGCCGAGATCATGTCGGAAATCAGCAATCTGATGGCGGGGCGAGTCGAAACGCGCAAAGCGAAACGCGGCCTGTTCGACCCGATCCTCGCCAAGCTCGCGGGACGATAGCGGCCAATGATCTGACTTTGGGCTAGTCGCCCTCCGAGGGGCCTACGGGAAGACGGTCATGTTTGGTAAGCGTGCGAATCCTACTCTCAGCGTCAAGCCCTCGGCGCCATCCGCGCCCGCGGCGCCGGTGGAGCCCGTTCGGAGCCAATCGTCCGAGTCGGTTGCAAAGCAGACCGATCCGCAGACCGATCAGAAATCTGAGAGTTACTTTCAGACGAAGTCGATGATCTTCGGCGCGCTCATCGAGGCTATCGACCTCGCCGCGCTTTCCAAACTGGATCAAGAGAGCGCCCGCGAGGAAATTCGCGACATCGTTCACGAAATCGTATCCATCAAGAATCTCGTGCTCTCGATCGCGGAGCAGGAGGACCTTCTCGACGACATCTGCAACGACGTACTGGGTTTCGGGCCATTGGAGCCTCTCCTGGCGCGTGACGACATCGCCGACATCATGGTGAATGGACCGCACCGCACCTTCATCGAAGTCGCCGGCAAGATCCAACTGACGAACATTCGATTTCGTGACAGCGCGCAATTGATGAACATTTGTCAGCGCATCGTCAGTCAGGTCGGCCGTCGTGTCGACGAAGCTTCGCCCATCTGCGACGCGCGTTTGATGGATGGCTCTCGCGTCAATGTCATCGCTCCGCCGCTGGCGATCGACGGCGCAGCGTTGACGATTCGTAAATTCAAGAAGGACAAGTTGACCCTCGATCAGTTGTGTCGTTTCGGCGCGATCTCTCCCGCGGGCGCCGAAATCCTCAAGATCATTGGTCGGGTTCGGTGCAACATCGTCATCTCCGGCGGCACGGGCTCCGGAAAGACGACGCTACTCAATTGCTTGACCAATTACATCGATTCCGGCGAGCGCGTGATCACCTGCGAAGACGCCGCGGAGTTGCAGCTTCAGCAACCCCACGTCGTCCGGCTCGAGACGCGTCCACCCAACCTCGAGGGCGCCGGTCAGGTAACGATGCGCGATCTCGTCAAGAATTGTCTGCGCATGCGCCCCGAACGGATCATCGTCGGTGAAGTGCGCGGACCTGAGGCATTCGATCTACTTCAGGCCATGAATACGGGTCACGACGGCTCGATGGGCACGCTGCACGCCAACTCCCCGCGCGAGGCCCTCAGCCGCATCGAATCCATGATCACCATGGGTGGATACTCGCTGCCGTCCCGCACCATTCGTGAAATGATCTGCGCCTCGGTCGATGTGATCGTTCAGGCGGCCCGACTGCGCGACGGCTCGCGCCGCATCACCCACATCACGGAGGTGATGGGCATGGAAGGCGAAGTCATCATCACCCAGGACCTTCTCGTTTACGAAATCCTGGGAGAAGACGCGCAAGGTAAGTTGAAGGGCAGCCACCGCTCCACCGGCGTCGGCCGACCGCGATTCTGGGACAGGGCGCGCTACTATGGAGAAGAACAACGTTTGGCGGCGGCGATCGACGCGCTCGAGGTCAAAGGCGAATGAAGCGAATGACGGGCGGACAGGGCGATGAATAGTGCAATCTACGTCGCAGGCGGCATGGCCGTGGCCCTGGGCGGGCTCGCTTTCGCCTTTCTGGGGCAGAACGAACGCGCGGATCAGAGGCGCAACGCGATCGCCAAGGCGCCGACTTCATCGACCGCTCGCGCGGCCGTTCTGGATCGCAGCGCGAAGAAGAAGCAGATCGCGGACAGCCTCGCTGGGCTGGAGAAACGATCGAAGGGCAAGCGGGCCGACCTCCAGACCCGCATCGAGCAGGCCGGTCTGACGGTCAAGAAAGAAAAATTCCTGATGATCTTCGCGGCGGTCGGCGTGGTCCTCGCCGGCCTCGTCTTCGTCAAGTCCCACAGCCCCGTCCTCGCGGGCCTGACCGCCATCACCATCGCGGTCGGCGCGCCCCCTTTCTTGCTCGCCAGAATGAAGCAGAGGCGAATCAAGAAGTTCATCGACGCGTTGCCCGTGGCCCTGGACATAATCGTCCGCGGCGTTCGAGCGGGTTTGCCGCTCGGCGACACGTTGCGCATCATTGCCACCGAGGCGCCTGAACCGGCGAAGTCGGAATTTCGCAAGGTGGTCGAGTCGCAACAGCTTGGTATCTCCGTGCCCGAGGCCTGCCTAAAAATGGCGCAGCGGGTCCCCGCGACCGAAACCAACTTCTTCGCCATCGTGATCGAGATTCAGTCCAAAGCGGGCGGCAATCTCTCCGAAGCGGTCGGCAATCTTTCGAAGACCGTGCGCGAGCGTAAAAAGATGAAAGGCAAGATCAGCGCGATGTCGATGGAAGCGCTGGCTTCTGCGGCCATCATCGGCTTGGTGCCCTTCATCGTCACAGGCGCTCTATACGTCATCTCGCCGAAGTATATGGGCCTGTTGTTCTATACCGTCCACGGGCGGTACATCCTGATGTTCGCGCTCGGTTGGATGAGTATCGGCGCGATGATGATGAAGAAGATGATTGCTTTCGACTTCTGACGGACACTGGCCATGCTCGACTTAGTTCTCGAAAAACTCGGAGACACTCATTTCGTGGCGGTCTTGCTCGCCTCGATCGGCTGCGCGACGACCGTCATCATGGCGCTGATGCCTTTCCTGCAGAAGGATGACCTCGATCGCCGTATCAAGGCGGTTGGAGTTGAACGCGAACGGATTCGTATGCGCGAGCGCGAGCGTCTCGTAGCGTCGAGTTCGCCTAACAAGCCGCAATTACGAATGGTGGCCGGCGGCATCAGCAAACGGGTCGTCGATACGTTCAACCTGAGCTCGTGGCTGAGTACGGAGACGGCGAAGCAACAATTGGCGATGGCCGGATTTCGCGGCGCCAATCCCGAATATGCGTTCTTGACGTTCCGACTCGTCGCGCCGATCGTGTTCTTTCTTTTTGCGCTCGTCTATGTGTTCTTCATCGCGAAGTTCAATCAGTCGCCGATCATGAAGGTTGCGATGGCGATGGCCGCGGCTTTCGTCGGCATGAAGGCGCCGGAAATATTTCTCAGCAATAAAACGAAGAAGCGGCAATTGGCGATGAACCGCGCCTATCCCAACATGGTCGATTTGCTGATCATTTGCGCCGAATCCGGCATGTCCATCGAACATTCGATTCGCAAGGTGAGTATGGAAATCGGCTCCGAGAGCATCGATCTGGCGGAAGAACTCTCGCTCATGGCGGCGGAACTCTCTTATCTCGAGCACAGACGGCAAGCGTTCGAGAATTTCAATCTGCGCACCGGCATGGACTCGGTGAAACAATTGACGACGGTGCTCGTGCAATCGGAAAAGTACGGCACACCGCTCGGCGTCGCGCTTCGCGTGCTCGCCCAGGAAAGTCGTGAACACCGCATGATGTTGGCGGAGAAGAAGGCCGCGGCTCTGCCGCCGACGCTGACGGTGCCGATGATTCTGTTCTTTCTGCCGGGCCTGTTTTGTGCGATTCTGGGGCCGGCCGTCGTCGAAATTAACCACTGGACTTGACCTTTCGACCGGTTAAGACAAAGGCCGCGCGCGGCAAGCGTGCAGGAACCGCCTTATGTCGACCGATCGCCCCGTTCGAACCTCCCCCCAGCCCGCCTCGACCGTTCGGGAGGGCGAATGGTACCTGGACGGGCTGAATCCCCAGCAGCTCGAGGCCGTTGAAACGCTGGACGGTCCGGTGTTGGTGCTCGCCGGCGCTGGCGTGGGCAAGACCCGCGTTCTGACGACACGAGTGGCGCACCTCCTCAAGACCGGCCGCGCTTGGGCCAATGAAATCCTGGCGGTGACATTCACCAACAAGGCCGCGGCGGAAATGCTTTCGAGGGTCGAAACCCTGACAGGCGCCCGCGACGGCTCGGCGTGGATGGGAACCTTTCATTCGATAGGGTCCAAGTTGCTGCGCCGTCACGCCGAACTCGTCGGCCTCAAACCCAATTTCACCATCCTCGACACCGACGATCAGCTGCGTTTGCTCAAGCAGATTCTCAAAGACGAGAACATCGACGAAAAACGATGGCCCGCACGCGCGCTGGCGACGCAAATCGATTCCTGGAAGAATCGCGGCTTCGATCCGACGCATGTTCCCAAGCCCGAATCGATAGCCTTCGCCAGCGGCAAGGGAAATTCGCTGTACGGCCTCTATCAGGCGCGTCTGAAGAGGCTCAACGCCGTCGACTTCGGCGATTTGCTGCTGGAGAGCCTTCGGTTGCTGCGCGACAATCCCAGTCTGTTGGAGTCCTATCAGCGGCGCTTTCGTTACATCCTCGTCGACGAATATCAGGACACGAACCACGTTCAATATTTGTGGCTCCGACTTCTCGCCAGCGCGCATAAAAACATCTGTTGCGTCGGCGACGACGATCAATCGATCTATGGTTGGCGCGGCGCCGATGTCGAAAACATCTTGCGGTTCGAGAAGGATTTTCCGGGGGCCAAGATCATTCGTCTCGAGTGCAATTATCGTTCGACCGGCCATATCCTGGCGGCGGCTTCGCAGTTGATCGCGCACAACCGCAAGCGGCTCGGCAAGACGCTGTTCACCAAGTCGGGCGCGGGCGAAAAGCCCATCGTGACAGGCGTTTGGGACGGAGCCGAGGAGGCGGGTGAAATCGCTACGCGGATCGAATCGGCGCGGATTTCCGGCGTTTCGCTGGCCGATATCGCGGTGCTGGTGCGCGCCTCGTTTCAGATGCGCGAGATCGAGGAGCGATTCCTGGAGGTTGGATTGCCTTACCGGGTGATCGGGGGGCCCAGGTTCTACGAGCGCGCCGAAATTCGCGACGCGATGGCATATCTTCGCTGCGCCCATCAACCCGACGACGATCTCGCTTTCGAGCGCATTCACAACGTCCCCAAGCGCGGGATTGGCGAGACGACCTTGGCGGCCCTTCGGCAACACGCTCGCGCGCACGGTTTGTCGCTGAGGACCGCGTCGCGCGACCTCATCGCGCGCAACGGCCTCAAGGCGAAGGCGAGCCATGCGTTGCTGACGCTGCTGAACGATCTCGATCGTTGGGGGGCGGAAATTGACCAGAAAGCCCCTGACCAATTTGTCCAGATGGTCGTCGACGAGAGCGGTCTCGTCGCGATGTGGAAGGCCGAAAAGACCGAAGAGGCCGAGGGAAGGTTGGAGAACCTGAAGGAACTCGTGCGCTCCCTTGGGGAATTTTCTTCCCTGGCCGAGTTCCTGGAGCATGTTTCGCTTGTCGTCGACACGGCGGGCGCGGATTCGGGTCCGCGGGTGACGATCATGACGCTGCACTCCGCGAAGGGCCTGGAATTCGAGACCGTGTTTCTTCCCGGTTGGGAGGAAGGCTTGTTTCCCCATCCCCGCTCGCTCGAGGAAACCGGCCAGAAGGGTCTCGAAGAAGAGCGACGGCTTGCCTATGTCGGGATCACGCGGGCGAGACGCCAAGCCTTCATCTATCACGCGGCGAATCGACGGGTGCACGGCCAGTGGCAATCCTCGGTCGCTTCCCGGTTCGTATCAGAACTACCGCGAGATAATGTTGACTTCCGCGAATCCGAAACGCGCGAGCAATGGATGCCTTCCGCGCCTTCCTATCTCGGCGTGCGGCCACGGGAGGCCGGCGCCGCCGGGGCCTCTCCAGCGCCGCGGGGCGCGAATTCTTTTACCAGCGGAACCGCGCGCAAGCCGCCTCGCGGAATGGCGACCGGAGCGCGCGTCTTCCACCTCAAATTTGGCCCCGGCACCGTGTTTGCCGAGGATGGCGGAAAGCTGACCGTGGATTTCGATCATGCCGGGCGCAAAATGGTGATGGACTCTTTCGTCGAGCCGGCCTGACGCGTTTGAACGTTCCATAAGCCACATGCCTCAAGGGCATTGAAACGTCGCGAAAAGCAGTCTATGGAAGCCGCCTCTCCTTTCTAAAACCCCCCTCCCGCGAAAAAACCCGCCTCGAATCACTTAGTGGTTCAGCTCGGTTTCGACTTTCTCGGAGCGGCGACGAAAATCCACCCCTGCCAGTTCGACGAACGGCGCGCTTTGGCGCAAATGGTTTCTAAGGATCGCCCCATGCGGGAAGTTAAACTCAAAGACCTGAAGAAGAAGTCTCCCACCGAATTGCTCGCGTTCGCCGAAGAGCACGAAGTCGAAAACGCATCGATCATGCGCAAGCAGGAGTTGATGTTTGCGATTCTCAAACAGCTTGCCAGTCGCGACGTGGAAATCATCGGCGAAGGCGTCGTCGAGATTCTTCAGGACGGATTTGGTTTCTTACGCTCGGCGGATGCGAATTATCTTCCGGGCCCCGACGACATCTATGTGTCGCCGTCGCAAATCCGCCGGCTGGGCCTTCGAACCGGCGACACCGTGGAGGGCGTCATTCGCAGCCCGAAGGAAGGTGAGCGATATTTCGCGCTGCTGAAGTGCAATGCGATCAATTTCGAGGACCCCGAAAAGACCCGGCACAAAGTGCATTTCGACAACCTGACGCCGCTCTATCCGAATCAGCGCTTACGGCTCGAAGTTGATGACCCGACGCGCAAGGACATGTCGTCGCGAGTCATCGATATCGTCTCGCCGATCGGCAAGGGGCAGCGCGCGCTCATCGTCGCGCCGCCGCGAACCGGCAAGACCGTGTTGCTGCAGAACATTGCGCAGTCGGTGACCGCGAATCATCCCGAGTGCTATCTCATCGTGTTGCTGATCGACGAGCGCCCGGAGGAAGTGACCGACATGCAGCGCTCGGTCAAAGGCGAAGTCGTTTCCTCGACGTTCGACGAACCGGCGGTGCGACACGTGCAGGTCGCTGAAATGGTGATCGAAAAGGCCAAGCGCCTCGTCGAACACCGCAGGGACGTCGTCATTCTGCTCGATTCGATCACGCGCCTGGGGCGCGCCTACAACACCGTCGTACCGTCCTCCGGCAAGGTGCTCACCGGTGGCGTCGACGCCAATGCGTTGCAGCGGCCGAAGCGCTTCTTCGGCGCGGCGCGCAACATCGAGGAAGGCGGCTCGCTGACCATCATCGCCACGGCGCTCATCGACACCGGTTCCCGCATGGACGAAGTGATCTTCGAAGAGTTCAAGGGCACCGGCAACTCGGAAATCATCCTTGATCGCAAGGTCGCGGACAAGCGCACCTTCCCCTCCATGGACATCACACGGTCGGGTACACGAAAAGAAGAACTGCTCGTTCCGCCCGACATCCTCAAGAAGATGTATGTGCTGCGGCGCATCCTCAATCCGATGGGCACGGTCGACGCCATCGAGTTCCTGCTCGGCAAGTTGCGCGAAACCAAGACCAACGCCAACTTCTTCGAGTCGATGAACACCTGATTTGGCAACACCTGACGTTTCGAGGCCGCCGTGACCAACGCGCCAATTGCAGATTTGGCGAAGCTCCGCGTCGAAATCGACCGGATCGACAATGAAATGCACGCGCTGCTAATGGAGCGCGGGCGCATCATTGATTCGCTGATCGCCATCAAGGCCAAGCAGGGTGGCGGCTCCGCCTTCCGGCCGGCGCGCGAGGCCTCCATGTTGCGCGCGCTGGTGGGACGTCACAAAGGCTTGCTGCCTTTGGACACGGTCGAGGGCATTTGGCGCGTCATCATCTCGACCTTCACTTACGTGCAGGCGCCCTATTGCGTGCATGTCGATGTTTCGCGCGGTGATTCGGCGATTCGTGATTCGGCGCGCTTCAACTTCGGCTTCACGGTGCCCTTCGCGCCGCATATGAGCCCAAAGGGGGTCGTCGACGCGGTGAAGGCGAGCGGAGGCGATTTGGGGCTGCTGGCCTTGGACGCCGGGCCGAACGCCGGGCCGTGGTGGCTTCATCTCGCGGAACCCAGCGCGCCGAAAATCATCGCGCGCCTGCCCTTCGTCGAAAGATCCGATCATCCCGCGGGGATGCCGGTCATGGTGATTTCCAAGCCGTTACCGGACGGGACGGCGCGGGACGTGGTGCTTGAATCGGTTCGCGTCGATCGATGGCGTGGCGGCTATGTCCAGGCGATCGTCGATGTCGGCGGGGAAGTGCTTGGCGCCGCCGCCCATGCATCGGGGCTCGCCTTGCTGGTCGCCAGGCCCGGCGCGCTGGAGCCGCTTGACCTCGTCAACGCCCTGGAGGCGGCCGGCGCCGCGGACGTCAAGAGCGACGAAATTGGCGCTCATGCGCAACGTTTCACGGCGCCGCCCCAGGCCGGAACCGAAAAATAAAGAGCAAGTCATGACCGTTTCGTGCGAAAAGCCGCAACCCCGCCCCGAACTGCTCGCCATCGACGCCTATGTTCCGGGCGCCAGCGGCGCGGGCGGCGCGGCGAAAATTCACAAGCTGTCGTCCAACGAATCGCCGCTCGGACCGTCGCCGCGCGCGATTGCCGCGTTTCGCGCCGAGTCGGACAAACTGGCGCTCTATCCAGATGGCAGCGCGACCGCGCTGCGCGCGGCAATCGCTGATCGCTATGGCCTGGACACGGACCGTATCCTTTGCGGCAACGGCTCGGACGAGTTGCTGGGCCTGCTGGCGCATGTGTTCCTGAGCCCAGGCGAAGAGGCCGTCTATTCGCAATATGGCTTTCTCGAATACCCGATTGCGATCCGCGCCGCCGGCGGCGTCCCGGTCGTCGCGCCGGAGACGGACTACACGGCCGATGTCGACGCGATCCTGAGCAAGGTAGGGCCGAAGACGCGAATCATCTTCCTCGCCAATCCCAACAACCCGACCGGCACTTATATTCCGGCCTCCGATGTCAAAAGGCTGCATGCGGGATTGCCGAAGAACGTGCTGTTGGTGCTCGACGCCGCCTACGCCGAATATGTGCAGCGCAACGATTACGCGTCCGGTATCGAACTGGTCTCGAATTATCAAAATGTCGTGATGACCCGGACCTTCTCAAAGATCTATGGCCTTGCCGCGCTGCGAATTGGCTGGGCCTATGCTCCGCGCGAAATCGTCGATGTGATGAACCGGATTCGCGGCCCCTTCAACGTCAACAGCGCCGCGCTCGCCGCCGGAGTCGCCGCGATCCAGGACGCTGGGCATGTCGAGGCCGCGATCCTCCACAATCTGCAATGGTTGCCCTGGGTCAGCGACGCGTTGAAGCCGCTTGGGCTGCAAGTCCTTCCTAGCGTTGGCAATTTCGTGCTCGTCCGCTTTCCCGGCGGCCGGCCGATGGCCGATCTGGCCTATGCCGCGCTCGCCGCCGAAGGGTATATCCTGCGGCCGGTGCGCGCTTATGGTCTGGGGGAGTGCCTGCGGATGACGATTGGCGACGAGGAAGCGAATCGAGGGGTCGTATCGGCCCTGGGGCGATTTATGAAAGCCGGCCATGGCGCAACGTAACCTCGGCCCCTCGCGAACGGAGCCCGTTTTCGATCGTCTGACGATCATCGGCGCCGGATTGATCGGCTCGTCGATCGCGAGGGCGGTACGAAAAGTGGGCGCCGCCAAGTCCGTCGTCCTCGCCGATGCGTCGCGCGAAGTGATCGAGCGGGCGCGTGCGCTGAACCTTGGCGATTCGTATTTCACCAGCGCGCGCGAGGCCGTGGTCGGCGCGGACATCGTCATCTTTTGCACGCCCGTGGGCGCCATTGCCGAGGTCGCCGCCGAAGTCGCGCCCGCTTTGAAGCCGGGCGCGATCGTTTCCGACGTCGGCTCGGTGAAGGGCGCCGTCGTCGCGGCGGTCGGCCCTCATCTGCCCGGCGGCGTGCATTTCGTTCCCGCCCATCCGGTCGCGGGCACCGAACAATCCGGGCCCGAAGCCGGTTTCGCCAGCCTGTTCGTCAACCGCTGGTGCATTCTGACGCCGCCCGAGGGCGCCGACGCCAGAGCTACGCAGCGCGTGGCGACGCTCTGGACGGCGATTGGCGCCAACGTCGAGGTGATGACGCCCGAGCATCACGATCTCGTGCTCGCCATCACCAGCCATGTTCCGCATCTCATCGCCTACAACATCGTCGGCACTGCGGCCGATCTCGAGGCGGTCACGCGGTCCGAGGTGATCAAGTTCTCGGCCGGCGGTTTCCGAGATTTCACCCGAATCGCCGCCTCCGATCCGACGATGTGGCGCGACGTGTTCCTCAACAACAAGGACGCGGTGTTGGAAATGCTCGGCCGGTTCAACGAGGACCTGACCGCGCTGCAGCGGATGATTCGCCGCGGCGATGGCGAAGGCCTGTTCGACCTGTTCACCCGCACGCGAGCGATTCGCCGCGGCATCGTCGAAGTGGGGCAGGAGACCGAAGCGCCCGATTTCGGGCGGCAGAGCGCGAACGAGGCAGAAGAGGGCGCCTGACACCGCGGGCAAGTAACGCGGGGGCAACACTTCTGCGGTAAAAAAATCGGCGGGCCCTCAGCGTAAAGACCCTCCATGACATTTCATCTCCTGCTGTCTGCAGCGTTCCTCATCTTCCCCGCCGGCATGGCCTTCGCGGCCTCGATGGACCTACTGACGATGACGATCCCCAATCGTCTCTGCCTGGCTCTGGCGCTGGGGTTCTTCGTCTTCGCGCTGATCTCCAGCGCCCCTTGGCATCTCGTGCTCTGGAACGTTTCCTGCGGCGCGGCGGTGCTCGTCGTCATGTTCACTTTGTTCAGCCTGGGCTGGATCGGAGGCGGCGACGCCAAATTCGCAGCGGCGACGGCGCTTTGGCTGGGCTGGGGCTCGCTGCTCGATTACAGCCTCTCCGCCGCCATCTATGGCGGGGTGCTGACCGTAATCCTGATCTTGATGCGCAAGGCGCCGTTGCCGGAAAGCCTCTCCAAGATGGCGTGGCTGGCGCGACTGCATCATCCCAAGACGGGCGTGCCTTACGGCATCGCGCTCGCTGTCGCCGGAATCCTGATCTTCCCGCAGACCGCTCTCATGCACATGGCGGCGATGGGGTGATTTGCGTTCTTTGAAAGGCGCGTGAATTCAAGAGAGTAGCGCTCGTGCGGGCCGGGCGCATCGCCTTCTTCGTCAATATGTCCCAGGGCTCTTGATCAGCGTTGCTGAATCGGGCATAGGACCGCTCAACCCATCCAGCGCCGGGTCGTCCCGGAGGCCCCACAAGTTCCGGTGAAGTTATGAAAGTTCGCAACTCTCTGAAGTCCCTTCGCAATCGCCACCGCGATAATCGCATCGTGCGTCGCAAGGGCCGCGTCTACATCATCAACAAGACCCAGAAGCGCTTCAAAGCGCGTCAGGGTTGAGCTTCTCAAAAGCTCGCCGAACACATCTTTTTTGTTTGGAGCGACGACCGCCGGCGTCCTAGACTGGATGCATGATGCGGTCGTTTTGCTTTTTGTTCCTCGCGCTGGCGGTGGGAGCGGGGTCGGCGTTCGCCGACGAGCCTGCCGCGCCAGCGCTCCCTGAGTCGACGGCGCAGAGCCGCATCGACGAACTTTTCGCGCGCCTCGGCAAGACCGAGGACGCCGATGAGGCGGCGGGCATCGTTCAAGCGATCGAGGCCGAGTGGATGTCCTCCGGCTCGGACGCCAGCGATCTGCTGATGTCCAGGGCGTTGGAGGCTTTTGCCGCGCAGGATTATCCGCTGTCGTTGCAATTGCTGGACGCCATCGTCGCCGCACAACCGGACTGGGCCGAAGCCTGGAACAAGCGGGCGACGGTGCGGTTCTTTGCCGGCGATTCGCAGGGGTCCGCGGCGGACGTCGCGCAGACCCTCAAGCGCAATCCTCGCCACATCGGCGCTCTGGCGGGGCTGGGAGCGATTTTCGAGCAGGCCGGCAAGAAGGAAGACGCGCTCAAAGTCTATGAGCGGGCAGCGGAAATTGCGCCGCATTACGCTCCGTTGGTCGAGGCGGTGACTCGGTTGAAGGCGGCGCTCGCGGGGCAATCCTTGTGATGTGGGTTTTGGGTTGCGTTGCGATCCTGCTAGCAGGGCTCTGGGTCGGCGCCTACGTCTATGCGCGCCTCCTCGAGCGTCGCTTTCCGCCACAAGGCCAGCGAATCGAAGTCGGCCCGGGCGTCCTACATTGTGTCGAGACCCCTGCCAAAGGCGCGCAAAGGGCAAATGTGCTGCTGGTGCACGGCGCCTCGGGAAATTATGCCGATCTCAACGTCGCGCTGGGCGACCGCCTCGCGGCGCTCGGTTTCCGCGTGTTTTCGGTCGATCGTCCGGGCCATGCGTGGAGCGACCGCCTCGGCGCCCGCGCGCAAGCGGCCGCGCCCGACGCCCAGGCGGAATGGATCCGCGAGGCCATTACCAGCTGCGGCGTGGAAGAGGCGATCGTCGTCGTTCACTCGCTCGCCGGCGCGCTCGGCCTCGCGATGGCGCTCAACGCGCCGCGTTTCGTTCGCGGATTGCTTCTTTTGGCGCCCGCCAGCCACCCCTGGCCCGGCGGGGTGCATTGGTATTACCACGTAGCGACTTCGCCGCTGACGGGCCCGGCTTTTCGCTGGCTCGTCGTGCCCTGGGCCGCGCAGGCCTATTTGCGGCGGGGCTTGCGTAGCGTGTTTTCGCCAAACTCGACGCCGCTGAACTATGCGGACCGAACCGGCCTCGCCCTTGTGCTGCGTCCTTGGGAATTCCTTCACAATGCGGAGGATGTCGCTGACTTCGAAGGGCATGTCGAACGGTTGTGCAAATCCTATCCGAACATCCGCACGCCCACGGCGATCCTGACGGGTGATCGTGATCAGGTCGTCTATGCCGACATCCATTCCTTTGGCTGCTATCGCGACATACGCGGAGCGACGCTGCAAGTGTTGCCCGGCGTCGGACATTCCCCCCACTACGCCTGTCCCGACGAAGTCGTGGCGGCGATTGTCGAACTTGATCGTCGCGCGGAAGCCAGCCTGGACTCGTCGCTAGAGCCTCGGCGAGAGGCTGCAAAATAGAAATGCATCGAGCGCCGAATCCCCCGCTTGCTTCCGGACAGGGTATGTAGTTAGTTTTGCTGAAAAAGCTGACCTTGCCAGCAAGATTGGCTGATGGATGCGAGCGTCGAATGTCAGGGGAGGCAGACCGTGCAACGATCGACCGCCTTGTTTTCCGATTCCGCCAAATTGGCGTCGATGACCTCTTCCCGGCCTACCGGGCACGGCCCCGTGCGAGCCTACGATTGGATCGCGCACCACGCCGCGCATAGTCCGCAAAAACAGGCGATACGCGAACTCAGACCCGGCCGGCGCTTCACCTACGCCGATCTCGATCGACGGATCGACGCCATGTCGGCCTATTTCCGCTCGCTCGGCATTGGGCGTGGCGACAGAGTGGCTTTGCTCGCGCAAAATGGCGTCGCGTATTTCGACGTCCAATTCGCCTGCGCCCGAACGGGCGCGATCGCAGTGCTTTTGAACTGGCGTCTGACCGTCAGCGAACTCGAATATATGTTGAACGACAGTTCGCCGGCGCTCATGGTCCATGACGCCGCCTTCTCCGCGCAAGCCGAGGAACTGCGACGACTTTGCAACGTCGGTGACCTGCTCGCCATCGATTCTTCCGGTCCTTCAAACTCCTACGAGAATGTCATTTCGCGCTTCGACGGCGAGGCCCCTGGCCGCGAGGAACTGACTCACGACGACGTCGTCACAATCATGTACACCTCGGGCACTACGGGAATTCCGAAGGGCGCGCTGATCACACATGGGATGAACTTCTGGAATACCGTAAACCTTGGTAACATGGCGGAAATTGGCCCAAGTACCGTGCACCTCAACGTGCTTCCGCTGTTCCACACCGGCGGGCTTAACTGCTTTTCCAACCCGGTTCTCCACGCCGGCGGGACGGTGGTGATCATGAAGGCCTTCGACCCCGGCGACGCGCTGCGCGTGCTCGGCGACCCCGAACAGGGCGTGACCCACTTTTTCGCCGTGCCGGCGCCCTATCAATTCATGATGCAGCACCCCGACTTCGAACGCACGGACCTGTCACGGCTGCGAATGGCCGGCGTAGGCGGTGCGCCTTGCGCGATTTCTATCATTCGGGCGTGGGAGGATCGCGGCGTGCTGTTACTGCAGGGTTTCGGCATGACCGAGACCAGCCCGGCCTGCATCTTTCTGCCTCGCAGCGAAGCTCGGCGCAAGATCGGCTCCGCCGGCAAGGTCTTGCTGCACACCGAGATGCGGATCGTCAACGCCGAGGGCGGCGACTGCGGTGCGGACGAGATCGGCGAATTGTGGGTCGCGGGCCCCAACATCACCCCCGGCTATTGGAACCGGCCGGACGCGACGGCCGCCGCTTTCGAGGGCCGCTGGCTCAAAACGGGAGACGCCGCTCGCCAGGACCACGAGGGTTTTGTCTACATCGTCGATAGGTGGAAGGATATGTACATCTCGGGGGGCGAGAACGTGTACCCCGCCGAGGTCGAAAACGTCCTTTACCAGTTGCCTCAGGTCGCCGAAGTCGCCGTCATCGGAATGCCCGACAAAACCTGGGGCGAGACCGGTCTCGCGGTATTCGCGCTGAAGCCGGGCGCGTCCCTCGACTTGGTGACGGTCATGGAACATTGCTCGGGGAAGCTGGCCAAGTTCAAGATCCCGAACGAGATCGCCTTCGTCGAGGCGCTGCCGCGCAATGCCACCGGCAAGGTGCTAAAACGCACCCTGCGCGTCCGATTGCTCGGCGCAGACGCGCCGAAAATTTCTTGACGCCTTGCCCCCTGCAATTCCAAAAAGTAACGAGTTGCGGCTTGTTCATGGGTCATCGGGATTTTTTATGAGTGGCTCATATCGGGACCCGGGGTGACGGGCGGCGCTTGTCGGTCGGACGATTTTGTCTGCGGCGAAATGACTCGGGCAGGCGGGCGTTCGGCACGCGCAAGTGTGAATCTATTGGCGTCCAACCGAATCTGCGGAGGTTGGAGTCGTGGGCGCCCTCGTCAATCTTTCTGGCTTGCTCGACGAAGCCAAATGTTTCGAATTCGTTCGACAGTTGCGCTGGCCGCGAGGGGCGCTTTGCCCCAAGTGCGGCGGTGGACATGTCGCGCGCAATGGTCATGACGACACGCAGAAGCTTCGTCAGCGCTACGTCTGCCGGGATTGTCATGTTCGCTTCGACGATCTCTCCGACACCGTTTTGGCCGGGCATCGTCAGCCTTTGAGAGGCCTGATCTTATGTCTCTATTTCATGGGGTTGAATCTTTCCAACCGCCAGATCGCGCAGGAATTGAGCTTCAACGAAAGCGACATTCAGGAGATGACGACGCATTTGCGCCAAGGGCTGGCGGCCAGAGCGCCGGAGGTCGTTCTGTCGGGCCAAGTCGAGATCGATGAGGTCTGTGTGGTCGCCGGCCACAAGGGAAATCCCGCCGCCGTCGAAAAAAACAGCGCCCAGGGCGGCGTAACCGGTTGAAGGGCGCGCGCGGACGCGGCACGCTGGAAAAGGAAAAACCGCCCATTCTTGGCATCATCCAGCGCGGCGGCGAGGTCGCGATCAAAATGCTGGCCAATGTTCAGCAGGTCACGATCAAACCGGTCCTTCTGGCGCGTTTCGCCGCGGGCGCGCTGATCCACACAGACGAATACGACATCTATGCCCGGCTGCCGGAATGGGGATACGGTCACAAAACCGTTCGCCACGGACGCGCGGAATACGCCCGCGACGAGTACGGCGACGGTTTCCACGAAGTTCACGTCAACACGATCGAGGGATTTTGGTCGCTGCTGCGTTCCTGGCTCAGGCCGCGTCGCGGAATCTCGCAGGAGAAACTGCCGATCTACCTCGCGTTCTTTCAGTTCACCCACAATGCCCGAAAGCGAGGCAAAGCCCTACTGTCCGCTCTCGTCGAGGCCATCGTCGCGCCATACCCCGGATCCCGTGATGAGCCATCAGGAAATGCGATGAGGGAAGTGCGCCTGTTGCAACGCGGTCACCGCCTTTCGTAGGTTTCGAACTGATGCCGTTCTGCGCCTACGCCGACGACAAAGACGCCGGCGGAGCTTGGCGGGAATAATTCCCTTTGTCCGAGACCTGAATGAATAGCGGGTCGCCCCGGCCCCCGCCTTTGCGGTGAGAAACGAGGGAGGCGTCGTGGGGTACAAACGTCAGCGGTCTACAAACCATTTGGGACGATGCGGCGTGTCTCGCGAATCTGACTATCAGTCCTGTGCTGTTGGTCGGATGACAATGCTGCCGACGTCGACATCGTCGGGCTGCTCGATTGCATAGGCGATGCCCCGAGCGATTGAGAGCGGCGAGATCGCCACATGGGCGATCCGCTTTTGCATGGCTTCTTTGACGGCCGGATCGGTCATCGAGCTTGCGAAGTCGGTCGCGATCATCCCGGGAGAAATCTCGGTGACCCTCAGGTGCGGTCCCGCTTCCTGCCTCAAGGCTTCGCTGACGGTCCGCACAGCGTTCTTGGTTGCTGCATAGACGCCCATCGTCGGGAGGATCTTGAGCCCGGCTGTCGAGACGATGTTGATGAAATGGCCCGACTTCTGGCGCTGAAAGACCGGCAGGGCGGCGGCGATGCCATAAAGCGTTCCGCGCAGATTGACGTCGATCATCGCGTCCCAGTCCTCGACGCGCAGAGCGTCGAAGCGGGATATGGGTCCGATCCCGGCGTTATTGATCATCACGTCGAGCTTGCCGCCGCGCTCGATCGCCAACGCAACAAGGGCGTCGAGATCGCCCCGCTTGCGAACATCGGTAACTTCGTGCGCGGCCCTTCCGCCCGCGGCGGCGATCTCCCCTACGACCTCGGCCAGCACATCTCCACGACGGGCGCCCAACACGACAAAAGCGCCGCGTTCGGCAAGCAGCTTCGCGGTCGCTCGTCCGATTCCGCTGCTGGCGCCTGTGATGACGACAACCTTGCCCGATATGCCCATTGTGATTCACCTGCGCCCCACGGGCTGTAAGCATCAAGCGCCAACTGCCGGCGCCATGATGTCCTCGAGTCTGACCGGAAACTTACGAACCCTTACTCCCGTCGCATGCCACACGGCGTTGGCGACGGCGCCCACCGTCCCCGTGATGCCGATCTCGCCGACGCCTTTGACGCCGAGCCCGTTCACGTGAAGGTCGTCCTCGTGAATGAGCAGCGCTTCCAGCGACGGAACGTCGGCGTTCACAGGAACATGATATTCGCCGAGATCGGCGTTCATCACGCGGCCGCTGCGCCGATCAATGCTGGCCCCTTCGTGCAGCGCAAACGAGACGCCCCAGATCATGCCGCCATAGAGCTGGCTGCGCGCCAGCCGCGGGTTGATGATGCGCCCGGCTGCGAAGGCGCCCACCAGACGCGTGACCCTGATCTGGCCGAGGTCGGGATCGACTTTCACCTCCGCAAACACCGCGCCGTGCGCCTGCAATGCATGATCGCCGACGGCCGCCGGATCGCGCGCGCCTTTGCCGCTCGCTTCAATCTGAGCCAATCCGGCGCGCGCGAGGATGTCGGCATAGCTGTCGCTGCGGCGCTCGTCGTCTTTGCGGTGCAGCCGTCCCGCGCGCGCGACCACGCCGACATTGCCCGCTCCAAACAGCGGCGAGTTGCGGTCGGCGGTCGCCAGCTCCGCCAGTTTCGCGACCGCGTTTCGGCCGGCCGCGTCGATCGCCGATCCCGCAGTCGCCGTATGGCCGGAGCCTCCGGCGACCCCGCCATCCGGCAGGTCGGAATGGCCAGCGCGCAAGATGACCTGACCAGCGTCGAGGCCGAGACTATCGGCCGCAATCTGCGCGAGCGCTGTCAACGCGCCCTGCCCCATGTCGATCGCGCTGGTCTCGACGACGCCTGAGCCGTCCGCGCGGAGGGCCGCGCGCGCCTCCGCAGCAAACATCGGACAGTGGAACACGGCGGTCCCCATGCCCCAGCCGACGAGGAAGCCATCGACGTCGCGCGTCAGTCGCGGCGCGCGCGGCCGGTCTGACCAGCCGAAGGACTTCGCGGCCGCCTCGTAGCATTCGCGCAACGCCTTCGACGAATAAGGCTTGCCCGTGATCGGCTCGACCTCGGCATAGTTCTTGAGCCGGAAGTCGAGCGGGTCCATGCCACACGCTTCCGCCGCTTCGTCGATGGCGACCTCCAGCGCCGCCGATCCCGAGGCGAGGCCTGGCGCGCGCATGGGTCCCGGCGTGCCGATGTCGTTGCGTACGGCCTGATGAAAAACGGCGATGGCCGGGCTCGCATAGAGCGTATCGGAGACGTGGGCCGACGGTTCGATGAATTCGTCGAAGCTGCTCGTCGCCGCAATCGCGTGATGGGAAATCGCGGTCAGCCGGCCGTCGCTCGCCATGCCGAGCCGAACGCGCTGACGCGTCTCACCGCGATGGCCGACCGGCCCGAACATTTGCGACCGCGTCAGCGCCAACTTCACCGGCCTCCCCATCGCCCGCGCCGCCAGCGCGCACAAAATATGCGCTCCCGCGAGGATGGCTTTCGATCCGAAGCCGCCGCCGATGAACGGCGTGCGGATCAGCACGTTCTCAGGCGGAATGCCGAAATAGCCGGCGTAAGCCGCTCGGGACAAAAGCGGCGCTTGGTTGGGCGTGTCGAGCGTCAGCCGGTCGCCGTCCCAAGAGGCGACGATGGCGTGCGGCTCCATCGCATTGTGATACTGCGGCGGCGTCTCGTAAGTCGCGTCGACGCGCAGCGCCGCCGCCGTCAACGCCGCCTCGACGTCGCCGTGCACGACGCTGGCGGGCGCGCCGACCCCCACCGTTTGCGGAACGTAGCGCTCGAGGTCGAGCCCGACGCGGGCCGGCTCAACCTCATAACGGGGTTTGAGCAGCGCCGCGCCTTCGGTCGCCGCCTCCAGAGTCTCGGCGACGACAAGCGCGATCGGCTGGTTGGCGTACCGCACGCCATCGTTTTGCAGCGCCTCCAAGCGGAACGCGAACATGCCTTGCTTGCCGTCGGGGTCGCCGGCCAGCGGCGGCCGGTTGGCGGGGGTGAACACCTCCGCGACATGCGGATGGGCCGTGGCGGCCGCGATATCGAGATGTGTCACCCGGCCGCGCGCGATCGTGCTGACGGCGCACACCGCGTAGAGCAAACCGCTGGGGTGGTTGTCCGCAGCGTAGGTCGCGCGGCCGGTGACCTTGAGGACTCCGTCGCGGCGGGTGAGGGGCTGGCCGGCGTTCGAGCCGTAGCGAAGGTTCGAAATGGTCTCAGGCATAGCGACGCTCTCCCGGAACGGAGGAGAAAGGAGAAGCCGGAAGGGCGGGAAGGCGTTCGGGAGTTCCGGCCGCGGCAAGCTTTAACACGCGCACTACGATGCGTTTGGCGAGTTCGATCTTGAACGCGTTGTCGCCCGAGGGCTTCGCCTCGGCCAGCGCCGCTTCAGCCGCTTTGCGGAAGGCCGCCTCGGTCAGATCAGCGCCGGCGAGCGCCTGTTCGGCGGTTCGTGCGCGCCAAGGCTTCGCCGCGACGCCGCCCAGGGCAATCCGGGCGCTGCGGATCGTTCCCCCGTCGACGTCGAGCGCCGCGGCGGCGGATGCGACGGCGAAGGCGAACGACGTACGCTCGCGAACTTTGAGAAAGCGCGCGTGCGCCGCAAAGCTTGCGGCATCGGCGGGAAGACGCAGCGCGACGATCAGGTCCCCCGGCTCAAGCGCCGTTTCGTGCGCCGGCGTGTCGCCCGGCAGGCGGTGAAGCGCTTCGAGCGCAATCTCGCGCCGGCCCGCTTTGCCTTCGATCTCAACGACGGCGTCCATCGCGACGAGTGGTACGCAAAAATCCGACGGATGGGTTGCGATGCAGTTCGGGCTCCATCCCAACACCGCGTGCAGTCGGTTTTCGCCGTGCAGCGCGTCGCAGCCCGAGCCCGGCTCACGCCGGTTGCAGGCGCTCGCGACGTCGTAGAAGTAGCTGCAACGCGTCCGTTGCAACAAGTTGCCTCCGACCGTCGCCGCATTGCGGATCTGCGCCGAGGCGCCCGACAGCAGCGCTTCGACGACGGCCGGATAGGAACGGGCGAAGTCCGCGTCATGCGCGAGGTCGGCATTGCGCACCATCGCGCCGATACGCAGACCGCCATCGCCAAGCCGGTCGATGCGGTCGAGACCCGGCAGGCGCGCAATGTCGACAAGCATGTCCGGCCGCAGCGCGCCGCCCTTCATCAAGTCGAGCAAATTGGTGCCCCCGGCGAGATAGGCGGCGCCGGGGTCGCCCGCCGCGGCGACCGCCTGCGAGACCGAGGCGGCTCTCACATAGTCAAAGGGCTTCATGCGGCGCTCCTGCGATCTTGTTCTGCGAGAATCTCTTGCGCTTCCAGCACCGCTTCGGTGATGCCGCGGTAGGCGCCGCAGCGGCAAATATTGCCGCTCATCCCCTCGCGCACGCGCTCAGGGTCGTCGCCCGCCTGCCCCTCCCCGATCAGCCCGATGGCGCTCATGATCTGGCCCGGCGTGCAGAAGCCGCATTGGAGTCCATCATGCGCGATAAAGGCGGCTTGCATCGGATGAAGTTCGTCGCGTTGGGCGAGCCCCTCGATGGTGACGACATGTGCGCCGTCGAGGCTGAGCGCGAGCGCGAGGCATGAATTGATCCGCCTGTCGTTCACCATCACTGTGCAAGCGCCGCACTGCCCGCGGTCACAGCCCTTCTTGGCTCCGGTCAAATCGAGGCGTTCGCGCAGCAGGTCGAGCAGCGTTACGCGCGGGTCGTCGAGCGAAATTTCCCTTCGCTCGCCGTTTACGGTTAAGCTGATGGAGAAAGTCATGGAGACTCCAATCCGTTCAGTCAGGCTGTTGTAAAA